>Ga0209183_1000370_pt1 | contig 19437 bp, 14 predicted proteins | sample LHCtaG_2_FD_184120 | JGI IMG/M metagenome (GOLD analysis project Ga0209183, IMG submission 184120) | Hot spring microbial communities from Little Hot Creek, USA to study Microbial Dark Matter (Phase II) - LHC4sed_replicate (SPAdes)... | ecosystem: Environmental > Aquatic > Thermal springs > Hot... | reverse complement strand
GCAGTAGGTACGCTACGCACATAAGGCTGGGCAGGGTACTGGGTAGGGGGGTGGAGGTAGAGGCTATACCGCTAACCCCTAGGAGGGTACTCAACGAGTCACCCATAGGCGGTAGCCCATGATGGTACTGAGGGCCCGGGACCTCGACAGGCTGGTCAGGTACCTGATCGACCTAGGCTACACGGTCTCCGAGGGCCCCCACGCGGTACTCCCGGACGACTCCGAGATAGGGTACTGGGTACTGACCAAGGGGTCCCAGGTAGCCGGGGAGGTAGTGGCCCACTACGTAGACAACCACTACTACGCCCTAATGAAGGCCCCCGGAGGCTCGGACAGGGAGGTACTGCAGGCCCTCCTAGAGGCTGAGCGCGGGAGGAGGTGGAGGGTACCGGTAGAGGAGGTGGTAGCCATAGTAGCGTCGGAGGAGCTGAGGGCAGCCCTAGAGGCGTACACCGACGAGGTACCCACAGCCGAGGCTGAGGAGGCCTTAAGGCACTACGAGAGCAGGGGGACCAAGGTCATCGGTAGGCTGGTGGCTAGGATAAGGGAGGAGCTCTCCCTAAAGCAAGGATAAAAGCAGTTGAACTAGGGTAGGTAGGGCCCGTGGCCCAGCCAGGACAGGGCGCCGGCCTGCGGAGCCGGAGGTCCCGGGTTCAAGTCCCGGCGGGCCCGCTCCCGCGAGCCTTACGCGAGACCCCGTAGGCCCTACCGGGGTTCACGGCCTCTTTCACGTACCAGTAGGCTCCGTGAAGCGCTTACACCCCCTGAGAGCCCGACAGTACTTTCAGTACACCTAGTGAGCTAGTACAGCAGCTCGGACCTCCCGAGGGTACCCGGCGGGGATGGGCGCAGGGCCCTCGGGTACGCCGCTAACGGGGTTTGGAGGGCTGGGGTTCAGAAGCTACCGGGGGCCTCCAGGATAACTAGGCAGAGGCCCTTGAGGAGGCGGATGGGGTCGACGATAGGCTCAGGGCCCTCCTAAGCCTCACCACCTAGAGGGGGCTCGGGGGCCTTACCCGAGGGTAGCCGAGGGCCTTGGGTATACTGAGGGGTGGCGGAGCCGCTGACCACGGGCTAGCCCTGGGGGTATTAGGCTGTAGCTAGAAACGGCGGGTACCGGAGAGCGTTACACTCCGGTTCGTAGAGCGGGAGTTCGGGGAGGAGCTGAGGAGGATGCTTCGGCACAAGCTTGGCAGGTATAGCGATATGCTGGGACGAGGGCTCCGGGGCTCTCCTGAGGAAGAGGAAGGGGCGAGGGAGGGTCCTAAACCCCAAGGCGATCGTGTACTACCTTAGCCTCTCCAAGAAGAGTCTCGAAGGAGGAGCTAGGCGAGAGGTTTATGGAGTGCACGGTTAACCACCCCAGCAGGTGGCTTAGGAACGTGTTCAGGCACTACATACAGTACCTGTGTTACAGGGGAGAGATTTCTCTCAAGACCTTCGGCTGGCTCGTGGAGCTAAAGGTACCCGGGGTTAGGTGCGAAGACCTCCTGTGCGAGGCAGACTAGCGCTACCTGAAAGTGCTAACCCGGATCGCAGAGCTCTCAATATAACGTGTAGGTGCGTTAGAGTTTTCTAAGTGCTTGAACCGTGTAACCGAGAGTTAGAGAGCGGTATGCAAATCGTTGATTTTCATTAAGAGGGCTTTCCTCGTAGTTTTAAAGGGCTGGTCCCCTTATTTGGGGGGTTGCCGACACCGCGACAGTGGCTTGCAGAGGAGTTAGTCGATCGCGTAAGTACTGCGTCTGAGGTCTATAATTCCGTTAGTAGCGATGGCTTCGGTCTCTCCTCTGGCAGATCTCGCAGTGGGGTAGGTCGTGAGCTGTCTTCTACTTGGTTCGTAGTAGCGTGAGCTGGAAGAACCGCTGCGGGGGTCAAATGGTTGGTATTCCGTCTCGTGACGGGGTTGCTTGCCTTACCCCGAATCCTGAACCGATCGTGCATTTCAACTCTGGTGGGTACGGGTACTTGCCGCCGTGAGGTGGAGGAGAAGGTTAGGGGGCTGGGTCTTCACGATCTCCTCGGTTAGTAAGCTCCTCTTTCAGGAACTTCCCTAGACCTCCTTCAAGGCTGGAGCCATTTAGGTACTCTAGGTAGCGTTCGTTAGCCTCCTTTATTTCTCGAAAAGGATTAAGGGGGTACAGCAAGCTAGTTCGACGAGATAGCCCTTACTGCTAGGGAGGTCCTAAAGTTTTGGCTACCCTAGGGGGAGTACGGGAAATGAGGCTCCAGCTTCACCCTCAGAGCTTATATTGGTTTATAGTATATTAGGGCGATTTTGGGGCTACCATCCACTTCAACTTCCTTTAGTAAGACTTTAAGCACGTCACCACCCTTTATGCCAATAGCTTTAGCTATGTTCGATGGAATGACCACGTAGTAGGAGCGGTACTCTTTATTATTCTTTACGTACCTCCTCTCAAGTACTTTAACTTCAGACATCTCTCAGCGCCTATAAAATCTCGCTGAAGAAATATTTATATACTTCTATACAGAATTCTGTATTGGTACTGGCTATGCCCGTAGGTAGTAGTCCTACTAGAGGGGTTCGTGGCGGTAAATCCCTCAGACCTATCTCCCTAGCTAAGCTAGTTAAGCTACTTAAGGTACTAGCGGAGGGCCCGAAGGACGCTAGCTCCCTAGCTAAGAGCTTAGGGCTTTCGGAGAGGTACGTCTGGGAGCTGATTAGGGTAGCCCTGCCCCTAGGCTTAGTTAAGGTTGAGGGAGGTACCGTAACCTTAAGCGATGAGGGCGCATCCTTCTTAGAGAGGGCGGAGTCCTGCGATGCTAACTACATAGATAGCGTACTCCTAAGGCTTGAGGCCTACCGTAGGGTTAAGGAGTGCTTAGGCAGGTCCCTGCGTACTCCGTCGGAGGTCTCTAGGTGTGCTGATGTAAGCGTGGTTACGGCCGATATAGCTATGAGGTTAGTGAAGGAGGTTACGTCCATGAGGTCCCGTAGGGAGGGTTCCGCGAACGCTCTCGACCTCCAGTCCTTTACTAAAGCCTTAGTATCTCTCTACGAGAGGGTCTCCAGGTACAGGAGGAGTAGGTACGTACCTATAGGTGAGCTTGCGGAGCTTGCAGCCAGGGAACTCAACTTAAGTGAGAGGACCTTCTATGAGTACTTAGGGAGGTTTTGCGAGCTTAACAGAGGCTCGGTTCTACTAACTACATCACCGTCGATATCCGGGGCTACGTACGTGGAGATCGGTGGCAGGATGTACACTCACATAGCTCTTCTAAGGTGATGTACTTGCAGGTACCTAGTGCGATCTTAAAGAAGCTAGCTATCCCGAGTAGCGAGGTTACAGACCTGTACGACCCTGATGGTGAGCTTAGTAAGAGGGTCTCCAGGTTCATCAATAACGTACTGAGGGGGTCTAAGGAGGTTCTGGCAGTAGTTGGGGGTTACGGACTTGGTAAGACCCACGTTCTTAAGTACCTTACCTACGTAGGTAGGGTCTTAAGACTTAAGGTCGCGTTCATACTATCACCAGGCAGAGGGGTGCTAGACACCTACTCTCGCGTAGTCGAGCTACTACTTAGCGATGTAGATGCGCGGACCGTCTCAAACCCGGCTCTCAAGCACGCACTAACCCTGCTCAAGGACGGCGGCGTTGAACCGGAGGAGGCAGCGTATATCAAGGGCTGGCTCTTAGGGTACTCCATTCCCTCGAAGGTTAGGTACCGGCTAGGGCTTATGGGTGGGATTAGGGAGAGAAACCTGGTGGACCTCCTAGTAGATATCGTAAGCTCGGTCGTAGGCAGAGCTAGCGGGCTTATCCTAGCTATAGACGAGGTGGAGACGATACTAAACCTACCTAGGGCTCAGAGATTTAGCTACTCCGAATGGCTTAGGGAGCTCATAGACTCCCTCCCCCCTAAGGTGGGGGTAGCCCTAGCTATGACACCCGCGTGCTGGGACGAGATTACGACGCTAAACCCAGCTCTCTTTAGGAGGTTGGCGGGTGGGGTACTCTACCTAAGGCCTCTAAGGAGGGAGTACTTTAGGGGCTTCGTCTCCCACCATCTCAGCGACCTCCACAAAATCCTTGAGGATAGCGTGTACGACTACGTATTTGAGCTATCTAACGGAGTACACGGGGAGGTCCTTAAGTACGTCTCTATCTTACTGGAAGAGGTAGCTAACGGCGGAGCTAAATCACCCATAGGGCTTGAGGAGGCTAGGCGGATCCTAGCGGAGTACGTGTAGGTGCGAACCCCTTGGAGGTCTACCTAACCTGGTACGCCAACCCTCCGGACCCCTACTACTGGGAGTGGATCCCCGACCTCGATGGTATAGTGGTGTCTCTCTCCAGCTTAAGGGGTAGGTTACTCGATAGCCTCGGGTTTAGGGGGCTCAAGCTGCTAGTAAGGCAAGGTAGGGTGATAGTGGACTCCCTGTACTCAAGCCTTTCCAAGGACTCTCTCGGGAGCTTAGAACCCCTTCAGAGCTGGGTACTTCACGTCCAGAGGCTACTGGGGGCCGATATTCTCGTACATAGAGACATCCCCCTCGTAAGGAGGGGTCTGAGTAGCGACCTTAGGGAGAAGCTACTGAGGAGAACCGTACTGAACGCTGAGCTAGCCTTTAGGCTAGCCGAGAAGCTCGGGGTTGAGGTGATGCTCGTTGCGCAGGGTTGGGATGCTGAGAGCTACAGAAAATGTGCGAGGGTTTACGCGGACCTAGGCGCTAGGTACGTTGGTATCGGGTCCCTAGTTCCAAAGAGGGGAAACCCCAACCTTATCGAGGAGGTACTCTCGGCTGTTAGGGAGGTAGTTGGTAGGAGAGCGCGCCTCCACCTATTTGGGGTGTCCAGCCCTAGGTCTATTGTTAGGCTAGCCAAGTACGTGGATAGCATAGACGTCAGCACCCCCATGAGGGCCGCCGTTGCACGCGAACTACTGGTAGAGTCCGGTAGCTCTCTAAAGAGGGTGCACATGCTAGCCGTGGGTGAAGAGCTACTCTACGAGCACCTAGAGAGGGTCGATAGGAGGCTAGCTGAGGTAGCTAGGGTTGCTAGGAGCTCTAGGGAGCTGCTCAGGTATGTCGCTGTTTATAACGCTAAAGTCCTCATAGACTGGATCAGGAGGAGGTTAGCGAATGCTCGTGGAAACTAAGCTCTCGGAGAGCGTGGACTCGGTAAGCATTAGAGCTGTATTCGAGGCCGTGTGCCCTCTAACTAAGACCGTAGACCGCTACGAGCTGATACTTACGTACGTACCTAGAGGTGGTAGGTACATAGAGTTCCAAAGCTTTAGGAAGTATCTGGATAGCTTTAGAGGTGTGGAGGTACTCCACGAAGCTTTAGCGGTGAAGATAGCTGAGGATGTTTGTAGGGAGGTTAAGCCGGAGTACGTGAAGGTGGAGCTCAGGAGTAGCTTCATGGATATGGACGTAGCTGTAGTTAAGACCTTGAAGTGCGTAGAGCCCGAATCTTAGCCAATAGATTATTGAGAGTTTCCGCTACCTCGTTTAGGTCCCCAACCTTAAGGTCTAGCGCGGACTCCAAAGACCTTACTACCTGCTCCTCGCACTCCTTAACCCCCTTCAGGGAGTTTGCAAGGTTTTCAGCGTATTTAGCGACGTAGTCGTAGCAACCTTTATCTTCTTTATTAAATAGCATCGCTACGCACTCCAGGTTCCTGTAGAACCCTGAGTAGGTGAAGTTAGCTGACCCTATGATAGCCATGAAGTCGTTTACGTAGACCTTACTATGAAGCCTCTGCTCCAGGTCTAGCCTACACTCGTAACCACCCCTGTAGCAGAACCTTACTAAGGCCTCAAAGCGGTTCCTCAGGTTCTCAATAGACTCAGCTAAGTACTCCAGGATATCGGCGTCCCGAACACCTTTCCTTAAGGTACTCGAGGCTAGAGCTAATAACCCGTAGTCTAGGAAGTCGAAGCACCTAGTTGCGATAACTACCTTAGTCCCCTTACTGACTGCCGCTGCGAGCACCTCGTCAACCCTTTGAGAGGATACGTAGGGGTAGTAGACTACCCTGAGGGACTTAAGTTCAAATGGAGAAAGCCAGGGGGATACTATCAGTACCCTCCCACTCTCAAGGGAGGTTATGAGGAATCTGAACAGTACATCGTCGAAAACGAAGCTATTATCACCTGACCCCCTGCAGATCACCCTCAAGGAGCTTCAGCCCCCGTGCTTGACCCAGTAGAGGTCAGTACCTATCTTGACTAGAACACCGGGCCCCGTAAGCCCCCCTGGGAGGTCCTGATTAACTCTTACACCCAACCCCTTTATGGTCTTAGCAGCAACAAGCTTAAGTAACCTCCGATTGAGCAGTAGCCGCTGAGCGGCTGGATTACCGTAGGTGCAGACGCGTTGGTTGTAGTAACACGAGGGGCAAGCAGTATTACAGCTCCTCGGCGTAAGCCTCAATAGGATGGACTTCAGTAGGGATATGACTCTCCTAAGTTCCTTTACTCTATCCTCCTCTACTTCCTTGCGGCCTACGAGACCGCTTTGAATATCTATCAACTTATCGCGAACGCTCTCCGGGGAGGTTCGTAGGCACTTAGCTAGTACCTCCGTGATTAACCTACCCAGGGCACTCCGGGGGTCAAATCTCTCCAGGAAGCATATCACCAGCTCATCTATGTCAGTAAACCTAGAGAACCGCTTATCGCACTCCTGGACTAGCTCTTTAATTTCAGTAGCTAGTTTGTCTCTATCAACTCCCCAAATCCTGGCGAGTCTATCTACTTCCTCCTCAAAGGAACTCTCAAGCTTCTTGAACTCCTCAAGCTCCTGAGGCGTTACGTGTACCGGAATCGCGTCGTAGTAGAGGAGGTCCTCAGAGGATCCGATGGGACACTCACCAAGCCTAAGCAGTAGCTCCTCAAGCCTATCCTGCTTTCTCAAACCCTCACCGGACTCCCAGTACTCGAAGGCGGTGTCAAAAGCTCCTATACCTCCAGTAACGTTCTCGAACAGTACTAGCTCGTAACCTACAGTACTACCTCCAGGACCCTTAAGGAGCTGTAGACCCTCTTTAAGGAACTCCCCTAAGACTCCCGACCTAAGTGAAACGTGCTTAAGGATGTGGTGGGCGTACGTATGTGCCAATACTAAGCTGAGTAGGTTAAGGGAGACCTCATCAGGTGAAGACTCGCTGGCACGTGCTGAGGACCTACCGAAGAGGCTGATCCTCTCCACTACTTCGGTAACGAAGTCATCTATACCCTTCTCACCCAGCGACGACGCCCTCCTCAGAACATCTTTCCCACCCCCGACTATCGCAAGAATGGTTAGGAGTTTACTATCGAACGATTTCTTTTTATCTTTACCTTCCTTGTCCGCACATCTTTTTATATCTCGTAGAATGTTGTCCAGCATATCTCTCAAGGCTCTCAAAGCTTCATCACACTCCTCCAGGAAGGCACTACAGAGGTCCCTCCCTGAAGAGATCTCGTATAGTAGTAGGGCTGCTTGCATTAAGGTATCCAGGGGGATCCTAGGTTGGCGCGCACTCCACAGGCTCTTTAGGTACAGATCCTCTGTAACTATGTAGGTGATAGCATTCCTAAGGGCTTGGCAGACGCTCATCGCAGTGAAGGACTCAGGCTTTGAGAGGTCCTTCGCCTTAAGCCATTCTTTAGTCTCCTCTAGAAGCTCCTTAAGTACGGGTAGCCTACCGGGTTTAACGTCGATACGCAAACCCCTGGTCTCTCTAATTCGGTACCCGATTACTGAGGGATCTTCGCAAACTCTAACTTTCCGACCATTCGGTAGCTTAACCTCTTTTTTCCGACACAGCAACCTAACCTCTTTAATAGGGCTACCACAGCGACCTACCTTGCTTCTCAAGTCGCTCTCTTCAAGGAACCGCCCTTTTTGCCCAAGTCGTCTGGCATAGACTCTTAAATCCTCAGCGTAAACATACCTTAGCATGTCCATTAATGCTAAGCGGAGCACTAGTCCCTGCACGTAGGTGCTCTCTATAGGATTCTCCTGCATGCTGCTATGCCAAGCACTCCCAAGCCTCGGGTATGCTATAGTTTTGTGGGATATCTGCGAAGCGTGTTCCACAGACCTCCTTTTAATTAAATCCCTGAGGTTGTACATACCTCTCTTACGTGAACTGTACCCGAAGAAGCCGAATTCCCTAGGATCGTCCCAGTCCCTAAACTTCTCGAGAAGAACTTCCTCAAGTTCGTAGAACTCGACCCCGCGGGACTTACTCTTGCTTAACGCGTAGAGAAGCTCCTCCATTACCTTACCCGTTATGGGAAAGCTATAGCCTGTCACTACGTTATCGGTACTTAAGGCGGTGTACAAGTACCCGTTCCGAGCAAACCCTACTGCCGGTATGAGGTGACCGTGGGGATCGTACCTGTACGTAACTCTCCCAGGAACTAGGTAGCTGAGAGCTATCTCCGGGTGCTCGAACCCCAGTAACTCCTCCTTTCCCTTCCCTCCTCTCCCCTTCCTCTCGTATATCTTTATGTACGGTAGGTTTGTGTCGAAGAATAGAGACTCCGGTATGAAGTGCCTTAAGAGCTTGAGCTTGCCCTCCTTAATAGCTATGGAGAGGTAGGTGCCTCGGCTCAAGGCCTCCCACCACGTTCACAATAGTCGCTAATGCTTTTTAGGGCTTCTTCTAGGAGTTCCTCTACTTCGCTAGTATCTGACCCGAGTACCTTACTAACGTAGCTCACCACTTCGCCACGCTTTTCGTTTATGAAGCTAGGTACGTGCTCGCACTCGAACTTCCGGGTCTCGTCTATGCTTGTGCTTCTCCCGCTAGCAACGTAGTAGTCGAGTACGGCTTCCAGAGCTGTTTGTACCTTGACGTGCTTATTCCTGGTAGCTACGAGTAAGACCTCCTTGTCGAGGGCTTCCCTTAGGCTTTTATACCGTGTGAACAGCTCTAGCAGGTAGGCTTGGTGAGGTATTTCAGGCGATAGCTGGATAGCTATGACGCTCCTGAGGAGGGGGTTCTCGTAGACCCTCCTTCCACCTCTCCCCGCCCTCTGTATTAGCGATGCTATGCTGGGTGGAGCCCCGTGTTGGTAAACTACTGAGACATCCTCGTAGTCTACCCCTACCTCTAGGGTACTGGTGGCAATCACTACGCCGGGACCCTCGACTCTCTCCCTTAACTTACTTGTATGTACGCGTATGGACCTCCACTCGTTCTGGCATTCTTTCCCATGCTTCTCGCACTCCAAGGCGTAAGGCCACCAGAGCTCTCCATCGAGCCAGCTCTTAAACCCCCCAAGCTCTTTAACCAGCCCTACCAGGTCCTTCGGCTTAGAGTCTCCGTAGTCGTTTACGGTGTACTCGAATAAGTCGCTTAGAGGGTTCCTGAGGTCCTGCAGAGACTTCTGCGTGATAGCGTCGTAGAGGTTGTACCGCAACCGTGACGCTACGTCCAAGCTATCAACAAATACTAGGCTCTTCTTAACCTCGGGCTTGAAGGGTAGGAAGTTGAAGTGCAAAGCCATAACGGTCTGTATGCTGACTGAAAGAAGTTCTACAAGCTCCTTGAAGTTAGGGAGGACTATGTAGAAGTAGTCCGCGCCTAAGGGGATTAGCTCGTCCTCGCTAGGCTTTACCCTATCTGTCTTTACCTCCTTACCTAGTCCGAAGAGGTCCCTGAGGAAGCCTTCGCTCCCTTCTGGTATAGTGGCGCTTAACCCCACTACAACAAAGCCCGTTCTCCTACCTGTGTACCTGGACCTAGCCATTAGCCTCCTGAGCATGTAGGCATACCTAGCCCCCACGATTCCTGTGTACGTGTGGATCTCGTCTAGGACGACCATTAGGGGGCCCCCGACCACATCCCCATCACCGAATAATGCGGACCAGCTCCTGGAGAGTATGTTCAGCCTCAGGGTCTCAAAGAGCGTAACGTGGATATCGCCGGGGCCCCCCTTCACTACGTTCTTAAACAGCTTTACAAAGCTTAGGTCCGTACCTCCGCAGAGTATCCTGCACTCCTCTCCGTAGCATATAACCTCTGGGTAGCTACCGTCTAAGCACTTAAACGGGTTGTATTTATCCGTGTACCTTATGAAGACCCCTCGGTGGTCTCTACATACCTCAACGGGAATCCTAGTGTAGCGGCTGGACACCTCCGTCTCAACGCACTTCCCAGGGGGGATCGACGCGTGCCTCCCCAGAACCTCTACGTACTTAGATGATTCGAGTACATCCATGTTGTTAACCGATATCGAGACCTCGAGGTCCGGCATGCCCATACGTTTCAATATCTCGTTGAGAGCTGTAACGTAGCGGACTAATCTCTCAAACTGATTCCTAGCGAGAGCTAGCCTAGGGTACACTATCATTACTACCGGTGAGCGGCACCTATTAAGGCCTAGGTTACGGCAGAGGAATCTCTTAACTAGTGCTAGGGATATTGCTGATAGTAGGAAGACCTCGCTCTTCCCGGAACCCGTTGGAGCCTCTAAGGTAACGTAACTGTCGTCACCTTTAGTTACGGCGTCGATGAGGCCCCTTCCTATTACCCTTATACCCTCAAGCTGGAAGCCGTAAAACCTACTAAGGCCGTAACGTCGTGCGAGCTCCTCTAGGAACTCGTCTACTACCTTAAGTAGCTCTCCGGGGGTCTCGCAGGGTACGCTCCCGCTGAGCACCCTCGAGCACAGCTCCTTGTAAATGGTGCTAACTACGTACTTCAGCTCCTTAGCTAGGTCCTCAAAATTATGCTTAGGGACCGGTAGCCTCCTCTGCTCACAGAAGGCGAAGACCCTGGAGACTAACCGCTTAGCCTCGAAGGAGCTTTTGCCCTTGAACCTCTGCTTAAGCCTAAAGAGGTAGTGGGATAGCTCGGAGAATCTAGACCTAACTCTAGCTGAGCCCCTTCTCGATAGCTCCTCTAAGCAGGAACCCCTATCCACCCCGTCGATAACTATAGAAGGTACTCCGTCCCCACTAATGCCATCGCTATAGAGGGAGCAGAGGGCCGACTCGAAGACTTTGCTCTCTCTTAGTAGGCGGTCTAAGTCCGGGACCCTCTCCATAATGCTCCTCCCGTTGCACGCTCTTGAAAGTACATCCAGGTACTCGGCTACTCTACGCAGTACATCGTCCTTTCTAACCTCAACATAATCGTCGTACCTCATTGCGAGTAGTAGCTCCTGCTCCATCTCCTCTACGAGGCTTAGAGCAGCGTTCGCCAGGTACTTCACTATGAAATCTTCCGGATAGCCGCAGAGGTCTCCTACCCTCTCCCGAAGCTCTTGGGCTAAACCCCCTAGATCTAGGAGAGTACTACCGTGCATCGGAGGAGCCCCTTACTACACATATCTAGGAGTAGACCAACAAGCCCCCTCTCCTGTAGCTTTGGGTAGAGTTCCCCCAAGTCGACCACCCCGTTCCTGTAGTGCTCCAGCAGGAGCCCTAGGAGCTCATCCAGCCCCCCCGGCTTAGGGAGCTTATCCAGTTCCCCCAAGGCCTCCAGGAGCTCGACCAGCCTCGGGATCCCATCAGCTCTGAACCCCTTTAATCTCTCTACAGCTGGTTTGAGCTCCTCGAACTTCTCGGCCAACCCCGAGAGCACCTTTATTTGAGTACTCGCCTTCTTAAGTACGTTAACCACCTCCTGTAGGAAGCTACTAGGGCTTACAACGCAGGTACACTCCTCTAGGGATTCATAGAATCTCAACGCATCGTCGCAGAGAAGTTTAGCTAGGTACTTGAAAGTATTCCACCTGAGCCCTTGGAGGGACTTACACTTGTTTATGAGGACCTCATGCTGGCTTTCCGTAGCACCGTAACCTACTATACTGTCGAGGTCTCCCAACCCGAACTCCCTCCCAACCCCTTCTGGAAGTACCTTAATGTCGTAGCTGATAACGTACTGCGAGAGCTTTTTGAGGAAGTAGTTGTAGCATTTCGCGAGACCCTTGTCATACACTTTAGAAAGCCTACCCAAGACCTCGGCAATACCGTTAAGTAGAGATTTCACCGTCGAGCCCTCTACCAGCTGGCATAGCTTAGCAACCTCATCCTCTCCCAACCTCCTCAGTACGTCGAGAACCTCCTGCTGGATCTCCATCTCGATAAGGGCCTCGACGATGGGGGGCTGTACCCTAATCTCCTCGCAATTTAGTCCTAGCTTAATCCTAACAACAGCCCTTCCAGTTACCTCTAAGAGTCTACGCCACGCTTCAACGTCTAAAGGATCCTTGCTGAGCCTCTCAGCTAGTTCTCCTGAAATCTCAGGGGATTCTTTAATCACGCGACCTAAAAGCCCGCGCTTGCTGAGGGCTTCAAATAGTCTCCTAGCCTCTCCAGCTAAACCCCAAGATTCTTCAGCTGCCTTCTTGATCTCTGTCAAAGACTCTAATATTTTATCTATACGATACGCGCGGTTCTTCCCACTCATTTCGAAGAACCCCGAAGGATCTTTTCAATAAAGTTCACGCATTCCCTTATATCATATAAATATTTTTGAGCACCTTTAATTTCCTCCTTCAGTTTACGCAGTTTTCTGACGTAACTCTCCAATTCTTTCTCAAGAGCCTCTAGATTTGAGAGACGAGGCAGTACCACCTTGTCGGTAGCTAGGATTTCGGCTAAGGAGCGCAGGTCTTCCTCAAAAGCCTCCCTCACTTTTAACTCTTTTAACTCCTCTACTAGCTCCTCTGCTTCTCTGAAGTAGCTGAGCGCTTTTGATGCTAGGCCTACTCCTCTCTCTACGAGCTTTCGTAAATCATCTAGCCTATTAGGGACTTCTTTAAGCTGCTTGTCCAGGTATAGCTTGATTAACGTCCCCCCATATTTGGAGGATTCGGAGAGCCTTTCGAAGTCTCTTACTAAAGAGCTCACCTTCCTGTCTAGATCCTCTAGGGTTGTTTTTAGGGTTTCCAGCTCCGTAGTCTTCAAGCCTCCACTTAGCCCCAGCTGTTTATACACCTCCGTAAGCTTTTCTAGGAGCTTTTCGAAGGAGTTTCTTAACAATCCCATATTCGTTCGAAGCTTTGATAGCATTTCCGGGGGTTCCCTAGGTCTTACGTTCGCGCTTTCATAGACATCGCTTAGGTACCTACCTACTAGTACTCTGCGGTGGGGCTCCGGTAGTAGCATGAGGATACTCTTGCTCGCAAGCTCCTCTACGAACTCATAGGGATAGTCTATACGCTCGGACCCAAGGAACCTTATCACATCCCTCAGAAACTCCAGGAACTTGCCTAAGTTATCGTGAGAGCTTTTGCTCAAGATATCTGAAAGCCCTCTATGCGATTCATTTAGGAAGTCTACTCCATATTCAAGCAACCCCCTAAATCCTCTCGTTAGGTCGCACTCCGCATCAGGGTTCTTGCTCACGCTCTTACACATGTTCTCAGCGACGTCAAATAGCTGCTTAAGAGTACTAACTAGCTCAGATAGGTAGCTTCGAGCATAGTCTATCGCGGCTATGGTCCATAGGTACCTCGCGTTAGCCTCCCCCACAGTAGCGTGAGCTCTCCTCCCTAGCGACTCTAGTACGTCGCTGCTAAGCTCCTTTCTCACATCTGAAATAATCTCCATGAACTCCCAGTACCTTCTTCCCGTATCTAGTAGTAATTCCCTTAGGGAGTTTCGCCCCATGCGGTATATCACTGCCTCTAGACCGCTTATCCTCTCGAGCTCCTGCAGGCATTTAATGCGCGAGTAGAGTAGTCCGGCCACGAATTGCGCCAGAGTGGGTGGCGGGTCTAGAATAAAGACCGCCCTGTCCAGTAAGCCCTTGAACTTTTCGAACTCTTTTTCTACCTTCTTCCTGAGCTCTAAGTCCTTCGTCAGCTCGGTTAGCAGTAGGAGGATCGCCCCCCTCCCCTCAATAATGTCGTCCCTTATGCTACGTACTGCGCTATCAAAATGCTCCGGTACCATGATCGCATAGAGAGAAAGTTTGTGCTTTCCTAGGACCTCCTTGAGCTCCGGATCCTCCATGAGGTAACTCTGTAGGTCGTAGTGCTTGCGAAGCTCTCCTAATAGTGTACCCGCATCTTTACCCTTGCTACACGCTATAAGTGGTTGGACCAGTACTGGAGGGAATAGGTTTCTCAGGGACTCTACCCTTAGTGCGTAGAGGTACTCCGAGACCTGTATACCCTCCTCTACGGTCCTCCTACGGGCTTCCTTGAGTACCGCATCTAGGTCCACCTTCATACTAAGGTCTAGTAGCTTCTGCTCTAATCTCTCGATAAGCAGTAGCTGAAGCATCTCGCTTAACAGTATCTTAAGCTCCTCCTTATCGTAGATTACTTTATTCCCAGCACTCCAAGGCTTTAATACCGTACTTAAGTACTCCCCCATCCTCTCGACGTCTCCGCTCTCAAGCTGTTGGGCAACTCCTCTACTTACCCTACGGAGGGCTTCTATGTAGACCTCAACCAGCATGTTCAGGTCTACGACCTCACTACCTTTAACCACGTACTTCTCTGGAACCCTGTAATAGGGGTCTACATCTATACCGAGCGCTTTAAGTAAGCTACTACTTACAGGACCGGAGAGGCAGGTGAGCACCTTTACTAGTCCCTCAGCATACTCGAAGCCTTTCCTGACGTCCTCCAGCATCCTTCTGTAGAACTCCCGGTCGAGGAGCTGTACCCCCTTTACGGGCTCGGCACGTAGAATGTTCGCGACCGTCTCGGAGAGCTCTCGGTCCTCTGGGGGCTCGAAGCATAGACCGATATCCCTAATGCTATGCCCCTCAGCTAAGTAGTTCAGAGTCCTCACAACCCCCTCGAGAACTCTGTTTCTGTACAGCATCTCGACCCAGCCTGGATGACCGCCCTTACTCAACCACCAAGTTGTGTTAGCGAGAAGCTCCCTAATCTCCGTCTCAAATTTCTCGAGCTTTTTGCTTAACTGCAGACCCTTAGTATACTCCCTGTAGATGCGGTCGACCGAAGCAGATGGGACCGCTATCGTCCTAACTCTCCACGCTGTAGCGTACTGGAGTACAGCTTCGTGTAGAACTGATGTCGGGGCGAAGCCAAGGACTACTAGGACTTCGAGAGTGCCGGTACGTACCCTATCGGCTAAACCCCTTAGTATACTCACCCCACTAACAAGCTTCTTAAGGTCATCGTACGCCTCCTCGACTTCATCAACTATCAGCACGCCCCTTCCGGGTATCAACCCTAAGCTCTTCAACCTCTCCTGGTAGAACTGCTCAAAGTACTTAGGTAGCTCGTCCTCCCTTACCCTCTTTACCCTCTTCTCCTCTATGAACTTAACTACCTCAGAGAGGTTAACTCTCAGGGCAGGTATGCCGTTCTCTAGGCACCACCTGCATAGCTCCACTAGGAGAGTGGTCTTGCCGCTACCGTAGAGACCGTAGACAACCGGTAGACCGCATTCTCTCTCTTTGCACCTACCCTCCACATAGGCCTTCACGGCATCTGCTAACTCTTTGAAAGTTGTTTCGTGAAGTCCAGAGAGGTGCTCCCATCTCTTCGTCGCCTCAGAAGCTCGGCAGAGCTTCTCTAGAGCGTCGGGGGAGGAGGCTACGCTCAGATTTCCACCATATAGTGGTAATAGGATTGTTTTAAAATTTTGCTGGTACAGCGCAGACTACATTTAAGGTTTTGTTTCTCTCTTATCGTTGCGTGGTGGACTTAGTTTTGGGTTACTAACCTTGGCCTGCACCCACCTCTCTAGTCCGGTCGTGCAGGACCTCTCGAACGCCTTGGTTAACTCCTTAATGTACTTCAGCCTACGCGGTAGGCTACCCCCAGGTAAGGCCAGTACCTTATCCCCTAGGGCGCTAGCTACCCCCCTGGGGATTATGGCTATCGTTTTAGCCGAGGGGTTCCTAAGGAACTCCAGGACTGCAATGGCGTACTCTTTCGGCAGTACCGCTATGATGAGGTCGTACCCCCCTGACCTAGTAAGGCTATCTAGCTTCTGCGTTAGGGACCTCCTCTCTGCCCACTCCCTAATCTGCCGAGCACTCATACCCTTGAGCGTGGCATCGTAGGGTACTACCGGGTCGTTCTCTCCTACCAGCCCGTACCTAGCGCTGATTATGTAGAGGTCTACGTGTCTACCGCACTCCCTAATCTTCCTCACCAGGTTCCTTACGGCTGCGAAGGTGCCCCTGTACATCTCGACCGCGGACCTTACGAAGCCCTTCAGCACCTCCCTGTAGTAGGGCTCCCTCTCTACGTCGAACGAGGGTACCGGTAGCCCTAGCCTCCTAAGGGTCTCCGGGTCAACCGACTTCTCAGCTGTACAGTGCGCCAGGACCAGCACCCTCCTAGTACGGGAGACCTCCCCGGCTAGCGCCTCGGCTACCAGGTCCTCCGCGGCTGGGTAGCTCGCCTTTACCAGGGTGAACCTAACGTCGCCGAGGCGCCTGCTCCTCAGTAGCTTGCTGAAGACGTAGACGTTGTGGAACCCCCTCCTCCTGTTCCTATCGTTGCCCCTGAAGACCAGTACGTCCACCCCTAGGGACCTGCAGACGGGGCACGTGCACTCCCTCCAGGGGCTATCCCGTAGGGTAGCTACGTAGTACGGTAGGTACTCGGAGTCCCCGGTTCTAGCGGTGTACTCCTTCAGCACCTCCACGACCTCACCTAGGCCTACCGCCCCCGCGTCGTAGTCCCTGAGTAGCTTCAGAACTCGCTCACCGCCTTCCTGCACCCTTATGGCCGTGTACACCCTACCGTCCGGTAGTACGTAGTTACCCACAGCCCTGCTCCACGCCATCCTTAGGAAGGTAGCGTTGTCGAAGGATACGGTGGCTACGTAGTCCTCCAGCTCGTTAAGTAGGGGTACCAGCCTGGTCCTGGTAACGCCTAGGAAGTGGAGTAGCTGTACGTCCCTCAGCTCCTTCACCAGCTGTAGTAGCTTACTGGTGAGCCTCCCCACGAACTCCGTAGACCTCTTCGCCAGGCCGCCTACGGCGAAGGCCCTGAAGCCCCTAGCGTAGAGGTCCTTAAACATGGTGGTGTAGTCCTCCACCTCCACCCCCTGGACGGCTGCCAGGAGCTCGTACCCGTACCCCCTCTTCCTCCAGAGCTCGAGAGCCTCAACGGCGTTCCTGAACGTTAGCCCCATCCTCCTACCCGGGTCCCCGAAGAGGGCTATGTGGTCTACCGTTACGCCGTAGTCCACCCCGAGCCTCTCGTATAGCTCTAGAACCTCCTCCACCCTGTGCGGGGGGTCGTCGAGGTAGCGGTACTGCCAGGCCCCGCAGTCCCCGTAGAGGGGCATACCCCGCGGCATCCTGAGGAGCTCCTTAGCTCCGCGCTCAACCATGCGCCTAAGCTTACCGCCCCTAATGGTGGATACCGATACCAGGACTCCGTCTACTGGCGGTGGGCTGTAGAGATGCCATATCCTCGCACCGTAGCTGTACCTATCGCTCTTGTAGAGCTGGCTATGCACCTCCCTAGTGAAGTCGTAGCTAGGGTCTACCAGGTCGTCCCAGTCCGGTAGTACTAGCTTGACCGTGCTCCCACCCCGTAGGCGGACCTGATAGCGTAGAGGGTTGCGTAAACGATGGGCGTGTCAAGTAGGGCTACGACCACCTTCCAGGTGTACTGCGAGATTATAGCGCTTAGGAGGGCTGGGGTCGGGACGGTCCCGTAGAACGCTAGGGTTATGAATATGCAGGTATCTATTAGTTGCGCTGTAAGCTCCCCGACGTTGTTCCTAAGCCACAGGTACCTACCCCTAGTCCTAACCCTAAGCCACCAGAACACGTATACGTCCCAGTACTGGGAGGCTAGGTACGCAGCTAGGGACGCAGCAACAACCCTGAACACGGGGGTGAAGGCCTTAACGTACAGCTCCTGCATCTCGGGGGTTAGGGGAGGCATGGCGAGGCCCGCGGCGACTAGGAGTAGGGAGAAGACGTTGGCTACGAAGCCGGCTAGGACGAACCTCCTGCTGGCGTCGAAGCCGAACAGCTCGGCAACTACGTCGGTTACGGGGAAGGTTACGCAGTAGGCTAGGAAGCCCGCCGGGACTACGAACCCAAGTAGGTTAACCAGCTTCACGCCAGCGATGAAGTTAGCCGTAAGTAGGGACGAGACGTAGACCCCCAGTAGGATGTCGTAGACCCCCTGCACAGCTTACCACCGAGGTGCTAGCGTACTTCACCTAGCTGTAGCGGTTTCTAAAAAGCCCTTTGGTAGGTGAGGTCGCGCGGAGCTCTTGTAGGAGCTAGGAGGTGACGGCATTCCCTGACACCCCTCGGGTCCTAGCTCTCCCGCGGTAGAGGTCCCTACCCATTCATTTATTCGCTTTAAAATCTGGTTTGATCCTTAACTCCAAGTTCACGGGGGGCGTCCCGTAGTAGAGTATGCCGAGAGAGCTCGCAGTAGCGTAGATGAACCCTCCCGCCCTCTCGTAATGCCCAACGAGAGTGGGAGGAAAGAGTACGAGAGCTATATCAGTCTCCCAACCTTCGGTACGATAAGAAGCGGCTACACGTTTCTAAGCGTAGGAGACCTAGCTAGGATGCTCGTTCTAACTAGCCTCTGGAAACAGTCGGTGGAACAGCTATGGCTACCTCATTTGGTAGCTGAGAAGAGCTGTTAGATGCCCGTACCGCGGTTTCGAGGGAGGTTTAAGAAACGTGGGGGTTCGGGTTCTACGACGTTAGTATGCCGGGGTGCCCGAAGTGCGGGGGCGACCCCGATATAGTCCCAGTGACCGGGATCCGTGCAGTAGTGGGGAACGATCTTGAGCTAGTCTTCAGGAGCAAGATCGCGGGCCGAGTGGCAGTGGTGTCTCAGAGCAGGGTTAAGCGGCAGCAGGTAAGGTCCGGGGTAAACAGCGCTTGGCTCCTGGCTTCAGTGAGGCCTACTACTTGGCCTTCGACACGGGGTACTCGAGGAATGCCTACAGGGTAGAGATACCGGTAGCAACCTGGCTACAGGTAGCGGAGGCCCGGGCCGAGAGCTTCCTCGGAGAGCTGAAGATCCGCAGGTTCGAGTAGACCAGCGCCGAAGAGTATCGACATCGAACCCCATGCTCTCCGAGCACGCGGTTCTGAGCAAGGTTTTTATCCTGAGGTAGTCCTAGCAGTATTTGGTGCAACCTATGAGGAGAGGGGTTGTAGGCTTACCGGTACTGCTCCTCACCGCTCTAGCGTTATTGCAGCCTCCTGTAGTCTTCGGGGAGGTGATATATAAGCCGGGGGACTGGGTGCGCTACAGGTACGTTATCAGGACAGTCAACGATACTTGCATCTGGACGCTTAGGATCACCATTGAGTGGATTAATGAAACGCACGTCAAGTACTCAGGGGGGTTGGGGGGGTTGGTGTCTGGGGGCAGTATTTGCCAGCCTCTCACAGCTCTATTAATCCTAGGTTTATCCTTAGAGACCGAGAACCCCGTGGAACTAAGCACTACTACACCAGCCTCTAAGCCTTCGAGGACGATTATCAACCCCTCCTACACTGGAACTTACACGCACGAGAACGCCACGGTAACGT
>Ga0209183_1000367_pt1 | contig 19502 bp, 20 predicted proteins | sample LHCtaG_2_FD_184120 | JGI IMG/M metagenome (GOLD analysis project Ga0209183, IMG submission 184120) | Hot spring microbial communities from Little Hot Creek, USA to study Microbial Dark Matter (Phase II) - LHC4sed_replicate (SPAdes)... | ecosystem: Environmental > Aquatic > Thermal springs > Hot... | reverse complement strand
TCCCTTCTCAGCTATTGATGTGAGAGGCGGCTTGATGGGCCGGCCCGGATTTGAACCGGGGACCACTACCTCGTAAGGGTAGCGTTCTGGCCAGGCTAAACTACCGGCCCCTTCCCTCGTCTACGAGGGGCGAGGGGCTTTTATGCTTTTTACCATTAGCCTGCTTTAGGACTTCAGCCGTGGGTGGGTAACTCGAGGACTTAAGCTTTCCAGCCAGCGGTACTTCTGAATGCCAGTGCTTGAGGAGCACGGTAGGACGCAAGTCTGTCAATCCCATGGGCTTGCGCTCTCAGCTTTGGTAACTTTGCTACTAGAAACTTTTATAAAGTGTAAAGTATAAAGTGTAAACAGAATGAGCACGATAAAAGTGTCTAAGTCGACGCTGGAGGAGCTAGAGGCCCTAAGGGAAGCATGGAAGGCCAAGAGCATAGAGGACGTGATTAGGAGGTTCTTGAAGGAGAGAAGACAAAGGATTCTCGAAGAGGTCTTCGGGGTAGACAAGGAGAAGGTGAAGCCGTTCACGGAGGAAGATCGCGGTGAAGATCGTGGTTGATACCTACGCCTGGATTGAGCTTTTCATAGGAAGCGAGAAAGGCCGAATAGTCAAAGAGAAGCTGGGCTCGGCCGAGGAAGTTTACACCCCAGACATAGTCTTAGCAGAGCTGGCCAAGAAGTATGCCAGGGAGGGCGTCGAGCTAAGCGTGGTGGAGGAAAGGCTCTCTAAGATCTCCGAGATATCGAGGATAATCCCCATAGACAAGGGCATAGCAATAAGGGCTGCAGAGGTGGACCGCGAGCTGAGAGACAGGGCTAGAAAAGCCGGTTTGAAGGAGCCCAGTCTCGTCGATGCCATAATACTGGCTACGGCGAGGACCCTTGACGCAAACCTCATCACTGGTGACCAGCACTTCAAGGGGGAGTCAGAGACGATATGGCTCGGAGATAGTTGAGTCACACGTTGCGTCGCGCAAGTCAGATGGTGACCTGTCCTAGCTTTTTGCTCGAGTGAAGAGCTTCACGTCCTGTCCATAACGATGAGGCCCTCAATCCAAGGCCCGAAGAGAGCTTAGCGCGCAAACCTACGGAAAAGGATTTAGTAAAGCTTGATGGGCCGGCCCGGATTTGAACCGGGGACCACTACCTCGTAAGGGTAGCGTTCTGGCCAGGCTAAACTACCGGCCCCTTCCCTCGTCTACGAGGGGCGAGGGGCTTTTATGCTTTCACGATAAGAGACTTTCCTGGAGAGCCGAAGAGGGTCACTAGAGGTAGTAGGAGATCCTCTCAACATCCTTCTTGAGCACTCGCCTGACAGCGTATATCATGGCGTTCAAGTAGAGGATGGCCCATTCGCTTGCATCTTCGGCTGGTATCCCGAGCTCTATGGCTTTTCGGGAGAACAGCACCTCTATGACGTCCTCGAACTCGGGCGAGTACTTCTGCATGCAAAAGACTATGTGGAAGCCCGGCAGGGGGGTCACGGCTATGGCCCACGCGGTCGCGTCGTCTATCTTGAAGTCCACTAGCCTGCCGCCTATTGCCATGGCGATTATCTTGGCCTCCTCGGGCGTCAGATCCTTTAAGGCCTTGACCCTTAGTTGAACAGCGTTCTTGAGGAACCTGTCGTGGGCTAGGCCGCCCTCGAGCTCCCTTATGCTCACTAGCTCCCCCCTCTCAAACATGGCGGACCCGCACTGGTTAAAGAGCTGCCACGCCTAATATTCGCTTCGACGACACACCTGAGAAGTAGGCATCGAATCGGCGTCGCAGTGTTACTAAGGCGCCCTTTATGTAGCGCAGAAGCCCTCGTCCTTAGAGGCCAGAATGTGCCAGAAACTCGAAATTTAAATCGAGGAATGGAGACAGGGTAAGCGAATCGGGGATCGAAGTGCTCGCCGAAGAGCTGAAGGAGAGGTGGTGGAGGAGGGTAACGGAGAGCGGCCTGAGGGGATGTAAAGTCCTCGTGAGCGTGCGAGGCCTGAAGCCAGAAGAGGCCATCGGCAGGCCACCACACGGCGACTACCCGATACTGAAAGGGCGCGAGGTAATGATACAAGCCGAGCTCGAAGGAGCCATTGGACAGGCGTTCACCGACGAGCCGCGGCGCTTCGAGGGTAGCTTGGAGGACATATACAGGATGCGCCTCTCGACCAATGGCGAGAGAGCAGTATTCGTGGCGGTGGCCAACGCCACCTACAGACACCTCGGGCTCATCAGCAACACGGTCCACTGTAGAGACGAAGGGCCGGAGGTCTGTGGCAGGAAGATCGCCGAAAGCTTGGCCTCCATGACCACGCCTGAGACTAAGTTGCTGATGATAGGCTTCCAGCCGTCGATAGCGCAGAGCCTCTCGAAGAGGTTCAGGAACTTCCGCGTCACGGACATGGACCCCGAAAACGTGGGGCAGGTGAAGAGGGGCGTGAAGATTGAGTCCTATGAGGCTAACCTCGAGGCCATAGCCTGGAGCGACACGGTCTTAGCCACTGGCTCGACTATCGTCAACAACACAATAGACGAGATAATCGAGCTATGCAAGGGCAAGCCACTAATATTCTACGGAGTCACAATAGCGTCCGCTGCCTATGAGTTCGGGCTCAAGAGGCTGTGCTTTTCCGAGGACTCGTCGCTATAGAGTATGAGAATCCCGTGAAAAAGGTGTTATTACCTGCGAGAAGTTAATAATTACGAGCCGGGCATCTTATAAACCTACGCCCAAAGACTGTACGCTGTGGACTCGTCAAGGATCGTGGGCATTGTAATTGGTACGGCGTTAGCGAGCTTCCTAGCCTTCTTCACTCTTGTGCTACTACCAAGTCTTAGCGCTAAGACGGGCCAGATAGGTATGGCCGTCGAGTTCAATTCCCATTCCGCTGCCGCGTGGATAGCGCTTGATAAAGGGTGGTTCAAGGAAGAGGGGCTCAATGTGACGGAGCTCAAGGCCTTCATTACTGGCCCCGAACTGTCGGCCGCTCTGGTTAGGGGCGACATAGACGTGGCGTGGGCCTGTCTAGGGCCACTGATTCTAGCGCGAGCCCAGGGAGTGCCAATAGCCGTAGTCGCTCAGGCGCACCTTCACGGCTACGCCATAGTCGGCAGGCCCGGCGTGAGGGATATTGAGCAACTCAACGGCGGTGTCGTTGCGTCTCCTGGCATCGGGAGCGCGAGCTATTTGTTTCTGAGAATGGCGATCGATAACTACGGGCTCAACGTAACCATCAGGCACATGAAGCCCGAGGCCATATTGAACTCCCTATTTACTGGACAGATCGACGCTGCGGCCATCCCGGAACACCACGTGACGCTGGCGGTCAAACGGGGTAACTGTACGGTGTTGCTCAGGAGCCAAGAAGTTTGGCCGGAGATGCCCGGGAGCTTCTTGGTCGTCAAGAAAGAGCTCCTCGAAAGGCATCCAGAGCTCGTCGTGAAGCTCGTAAAGGTTACGACGAAGGCGACGAGCTTCATTAATGAAGAGCCTCAAGAGGCCGCGAAAATCGTAGCAAAGAGCCTCGGGATAACCTTTGAAGAGGCCCTCGAATCAATGAGGTGGTTGCGCTACGACAGCAAAATCGATGTGACCCAGGTAAAGAAATACGTAGAGCAGATGATCAAGTATGGAATCATTGATAGGCCGATCGATGTTGATGACTTCGTGGACACAAGCATATTGTCGAAGGTGTTGGGAGGCTGACCTAGAGGTGTGAGGGCCCTAGAGAAGTACTTCAAGCTCGAGGCCTTGTCGATAGTGGCCTTCTTTGCCCTCTGGGAAGCGGCATCGAGGCTTGGGGTAGCGCCTGCCTATCTATTCCCTCCCTTCAGCGAGACCCTAAGGTCCTTTGTGGGCTTGGCAATGACTGGTCAGCTAGGCCTCCACTACTCAATCACGCTCTTGAGGGTCTTGATAGGCCTGGGGATGGGCTCGAGCGTGGGGATTCTCGTCGGCTTAGCCATATCCTACAGCGAGCTAGCCCGCCGAGCGCTCTACCCCATAGTCGCGCTCCTATACGCAGTGCCAGCGGTCGCTTGGATACCGCTCTTCATAATATGGATAGGGCTGAACGAGGCGTTGCCGATAGCCGTGATCTTCTTGTGCATCTTCGCCCCGATGGTCTACACGACCTTCACGGGCATTAGAAGCCTGAGCCCTAGCATCTTGAGAGTCGCGCAGACCTTGGGCGCGAGAGGCCCTAAGGCCCTCTTCTCTGTCTTGCTTCCGCAGGCCCTGCCATCGATACTAGCGGGCCTAAAAGTCGAGGCGGGGATGGCTTGGAGGACCTGCTTCGTCGTGGAGATGGTCGCGGCCTCCTCTGGCCTAGGCTTGCTAGCCATGATCGCGCAGTCGGTCTTTAGGGTCGACGTGATACTGGCAATAATCTTAATATTGTCAGCGTCGAACTACGCCTTCCAAGCAGTTATAGAGAAGGCGGAGCTCAGGCTTCTGAAGAAGTGGGGGTACGTGAGGTAATGCCGTCAATAAAGCTGGTAAACATCTCCAACTTCGCTTTGAAGAAAGCTAACTTAGAGGTGCTCGACGGCGAGCTCATGGTCGTGCTGGGGCCCTCGGGAGCCGGCAAGACGACGCTCCTAAACGTCATAGCCGGCCTAGTGGACTACGAGGGGTCTGTCCTCTTCGACGGAAAGCCCGTGGACGACTTGAGGCCCTACGAGAGGGGCGTGGGCTACGTCCCTCAGGACTTGGCCCTCTTCACGCACATGAGCGTCGAAGAAAACATAGCCTTTGGGCTAAAGATGAGGGGTGTTAAGGGGGAGGAGCTGAAGAGGAGGGTGCGAGAGGTGATGGAGCTTCTGAACATAGAGCACTTGGCCCATAGATACCCGTTGACGCTTAGCGGAGGCGAGCAACAGAGGGTGGCGATAGCCAGGGCTGTGGTCTTGAGGCCAAAGGTGCTCTTGATGGACGAGCCCTTTAGCAATCTAGATCCCTCCCTTAGGAGGCGGCTGAGGATGGAGCTCAGGGCCCTCCAAAAGGGGCTAGGGCTGACAACAATCTTCGTCACGCACGACGTGGCGGAGGCCGAGGAGCTGGCCGATAGAGTGGCCGTCTTGGTCAAGGGAGAGCTGAAGTGCGTGGGCCCCTTCAATTACGTCTTCTTCGAGCACGAAGACCCCGTAGTAAGAGAGGTGCTCGGAGGCCCCAATGTCTTAAACTGCACGAGTTTCAAGCTAGTGCACGAGGGGCTCGCCGAAGTGGAGTGCGGGGGAATAAAGTTGTTAGCGCCCCACGACGAGGGGGTTATAAGGAAGATAGCCATACCGCCCGAAAGGGTCATACTGATGAAGGCGCTTAACCCAAAGTCGAAGTTCAACACGTTTAAGGGCGTAGTCGAGGAGGTCCTGAAAGAGGGGTCTTACTACAAGATAAGAGTCTCGATCGGAAACGTGAACTTGTTCTGCGTAAAGTCAGAAGACGAGTACGACCCCTCTATGGGCATGGGGGATAAGGTCTACGTCAAGATACCGATAAAGCACGTAAAGACCTTGTGCACACCTTGAGGCTCACGGCCAGCGCCTATGCGAGGCTATTCGATGATCGAAGACGAAGACTAGGCTTTAACCTCACCTTCGGTCCCTAAGAGCCCCACCTTCCTCAAGATCTCTTCTACGTCGCGCGCGGCCTCCTCTGCACGCAACGCCCCGCCCTCGAGGCAGGACTCGAACACCTCCTCGTCGAAGCCTATCACACCGTCGACTTCGAGCCCCATCTCCCTCGCCCTCCTCTCGACTTGCTCTGCCACCTTGGGGGTGGCCTTGTTAAGTACCAGCCAAAACTTCTTGCCGCGGCTTTGAGAAAATTCTTTGAGGCTCTTCGCTAATACTAGTGCCTCAGCAGTTGGGTCTGCGACTGCTAATATGGCATCGCACTCCTCCTCTATGCCCCTCCCCAAGTGCTCTATACCAGCGTCAGTGTCGATGAGAACTATCTCTTTCTCGCTCAACACCATGTTCTTTAACAGTGTCTTCGTCAAGTAGTTGAATGGACAGGCGCAACCTTCTCCGAAACCCCTTACCTTGCCTACGGTGATTAGCTTGACACCCTCGGACGAAGTGGAGACGCACTCATGGGGCAAGTCGTCTAGCCTGACACCCTCTTGGGCCCCTCCCAAGGCTCTGATCACGCCCGCCTCTCCCCTGCGAAACACGCTTTTCTTATCCCCTAGGTACTCGGCTAAGGGCTTTGGAGACTCGACCCCTAGGAGCTTGGGCAACAAAATGTTGGACTCGTCAGAGTCTATTAGGAACACCCTGCGCTCCTTGGCCAGCGCCCTAGCCATAAGAACCGAGACCACGGACTTCCCGGAACCGCCCTTCCCGCACACCATAATCTTCAAGACCGCTCACCTCGAGGACTTATGGAACTCAACTCGTCAACCGAGACCTCCTTCAACGCTCCCAACAATTAACGCACCTCGCGCCTTACCTACTCGCTCGTAAGGCCTCATAAGGCACGCTATCTCCAGCCAATACACCTACGCCTCGAGGAGTCATTAAGCGCTCCCTTCTCTTAATCTTCGATAAGACGTCATAGTAGCCTCCAACCCTCGGGCCTAGGATCCCGCTAGACTCTTGGCCCGTGCTTGATGAGATGATTAACGTCGACTAGGCCTGAGGATTTGTGATTTATGTATAAAAAAGTGTGTATAAAAAGAGTGAGGAAGTTTTACCGTCATGGAACTGCTCGAGATGGCTAAGTCGCTTTCGCCTAATGACCTCGTGGTCCATCACGCACTGAGGCGCTCGCTATCTTTGTAGCATCCTCTTCAACTCTTCTATTCTCGCTTCAACACCTTTGATCTCTTCCTCGATGCTCTTCTTCTCCTCCTCGAGTTCCTTTACGCACTCCTCGAGCTCCCTTTTGTACTCTTCGAGCCAGCGTAGCTCTTGCTCGGGTGCCATCGGCGGCCAGTAACACGGCGGTTGCACAGGTGGGTACGGTGGATAGCCGTAGCACGGCGGGTGGCACCACCCCAAACCGCGCCACCAATAGCGTCTCCTCAGATGCCAAGCCATTCCAATCACCCTACCAAGGCCACGGGCAGGCCCAGTACCATGGATGAGCCCGGTACCAAAGCCATGGGTCAGCCCAAGAGCGCCATGCGCGAGGAGCAAAGAACCGCCAGCACCACCCTCTGCCGAAGATCCATCCAGGCCTCAGCCAAGGAGGCAGATAGCTGAACGGACCCCTGCCGGGCCAAGGGCTAACCCAATACCAACCCCATGCCATGGCCCCTTCGCCTCCTGTGTTTTTGAAAGAGAGACTAGGTTATATATTTTGTGATATATCACATAAAGAAGAAGACGCGAAATGTGCTTTAGACGTGGAGGCCGGCATGGACAAGCCCTCTTGAGAGCCCTCGTCAAGGCCGTTGAGAACGCTTTAATTCCGCAACTCATCACATAATATCGGGGCTCGTAAACCTTGGGCCTCAGTCCGAAGTGGTGCCACAGGTGCAGGAAGGGGAGAATAGGAAGGAAGCCCAAGCCGGTGATTATAAACACGTTTCCATCTGTGCAGGGCTTTAGTCCACTTCCACTGCCTCAAGCACCTCTAGAGCCCGTAGTCCTCGAGGCCGCTGAGGTCGAGGCCTTACGCCTAGTAGACTTGGAGAAGTGCTCGTTCGAAGAGGCTGGGCGAAGGATGAACATCTCCAGGAGTACTGTCTGGAGGCTCGTTGAGAGCGGCAGGAGGAAGCTGATAACGGCCATAGTGGAAGGGAGGCCCATACTCATAAGCCCTGCATGAGCTATCTCGGCGGTTGACGATAGCGACTGCTCAAGGGACGCTGTTGAAGGCCTCTAAAGACAGGCCTTGTACATGAACCCTCGAACCGTTCTGCGCGCGATCCGGCGCGCAAGTTTTAAAAACGGCTTGGTAGCTCTCTACTCTGACCTTGCATTATTGGAGGCATAGTTAATGGCTGAAAGGGGTCCCTTGAAGCTCTCAGCTAAAGAGCTGACGAGCGGCCTCGTGCATGCGAAGGACGTCGAGGTCTTCATAGGAAGGCTGGCGATGGAGGAAGAGTGGGAGCCACTGGGCCCAACGCCATTTCCGTCAATAGCCACGCTGAGGTTCTGGGACCACTTATTGCTGAGCAGATACAAGCCGTTTTACGCCCCCTTCTGCGACTATTGTTGCTTGTGCACGTATGGTAAGTGCGACCTGTCTAAGGGGAGGCTAGGGGCTTGCGGCCTCGACATGAAGGCGCAGACAGCTAGGATAGTCTTAATAGCCTGTTGCATAGGCGCCGCGACGCACGCCTCTCACGCCAGACACATGGTTGAGCACTTGATCGAGAAGTACGGCGAGGACTATCCCATAGACCTCGGGCACGAAATAGCCGTTGAAATGCCCCACGCTAGGCTGATAACTGGCATAAAGCCTAGGACCTTGGGCGACTTAGCATTTCTGTTGAATTACTGCGAGAAGCAGATTACTCAATGCCTCGCCGCTACACACACCGGTCAAGAAGGTAGCTACATAGACTTCGAGTCCAAGGCCTTACACGTCAGCATGATAGACCACTTGGCCCTGGAGATAGCCGACGTCGCGCAGATAATCACATATGGATTTCCGAAGGGAGACCCCGATGCGCCGTTGACGTGGGTCGGGCTAGGCGTCTTGGACTTGAGCAAGCCAGTAGTCCTCTGCATAGGCCACAACGTCTCAGCAGGGGTAGAAGTAATAGACTATTTGGAGAAGAGCGGCCTTGGTGGGCCTGGAGAGACCGTGGAAGTAGCAGGGCTCTGCTGCACGGCCCATGACATAACCAGGTACAGGGACCAAGCGAAGATCGTTGGACCGATATCGGATCAGCTGAGGATCATAAGGTCAGGGGCAGCTGACGCGATAATGATCGATGAGCAGTGCATCAGGACCAACGTCGTCTACGAGGCCCAACGTGTGAAAACGCCAGTCATAGCCGTCTCCGACAAGGCCTCTCACGGTCTGCCAGACGTCAGTGAGCTATCGATAGAGAAAATAGTCAAGATGCTGGTGAGCGGCTCGACGCCTGGGGTCTTCCTGCCCGACTTAGAAAAGGCGGGCGCCGTTGTAGCATTAACAGCCATAAGGATGGCGCCTGTAAGGCAGAAGTTCAAGATAATACCAGACCCATCTCAAATACAGGCTCAGGCATCTCAGTGCACCTTATGCGGGACTTGCAGGAGGAACTGCCCGATAGACCTGCCGATAGACCAAGCGGTGTTTAACGCCAAGAATGGCAACTTCGAGCTACTGTCAATGTTGCATGACGTGTGCCTCGGTTGCGCTAGGTGCGAGCAGGTCTGCCCAAGAAAGATACCAGCCCTCTCGCTGATAGAGGCGGCGGCTCAGCACAAGATCAAGACCGAGAAGTACAGGATGAGAGTTGGGAGAGGTCCAATTCTTGACACGGAGATTAGGGAAGTGGGCTCGCCGATAGTCTTGGGCGAGATACCCGGCGTCGTCGCGTACGTCGGGTGCGCGAACTTCCCCAACGGCGGGAGAGAGGTCGCAATAATGGCTAGGGAGTTCGCTAGGAGAGGCTACATAGTGACCTTATCGGGTTGTTCAGCGATGGTGGCTTCTTACGTCAGGAACGAGGAGGGCAAGACGATATACGAGGAGTTCCCCGGCTCGTTTGATAGAGGCGGCGTCGTGAACGTGGGCTCATGCGTGGCCAACGCCCACATAAGCGGAGCTGCGATAAAGATAGCCAACATATTCGCTAGGAGGCCCCTCAGGGCGAATTACGAGGAGATAGCGGACTACATACTCAACAGAGTAGGGGCATGCGGCGTGGCTTGGGGGGCTATGTCACAGAAGGCCGCTGCCATAGCCACGGGCTTCAACAGGTTGGGCATCCCGGTGATAGTCGGACCACAAGGCTCGAAGTACAGGAGAATGTACTTGGGGATAGCTGAGGACAAGGAGGCCTTCACAATCTACGACGCGAGGACCGGAGAGGGGGTCTGGATCGGACCAGCTCCAGAGCACCTGATCATAGCCTTGGAGACCATGGAGGAGTGCATGGTCTGGACTGCCAAGCTCTGCATAAGGCCTAATGACACAACAAAAGGCAGGATGATCAAGCTGACCCACTACGTCGACCTGTACAAGAGGGTCTACGGCAGGTTGCCGCCCGACCTGCACATGTTCATCAGGACAGAGGCCGACATACCGATAACGTTCAAGGACGAGATAATGCAGTACCTCAAGGAGGTAGGCTGGAAGCCCTGGGAGAAGCCGTCGATAGATCCCACTTTGCTCAAGAGGCTCGTCAAGGTGTAGGGGTGACGTGAATGGCGATGACCGTTAAGCCCTGGCAGTGGGGCAACGTCCCAGGCCACGAGATGGCCATGCCAGTGAAGGGAGAGGTCGTAGCCAAGTTGATAAAGAGCGCTAAGAGGCCTTTGCTAGTGGTAGGCGGAGAAGCTCTCCGGGAGAGGTGGGGCGACAAGCTCTTAATAGACTTCGTAGCCGAGCTGGCCAAGGCTGGAATTCCACTCGTGACCACCGCTCACACGTATAAGGCCCTGAGGGAGAGAGGCGTTGAGCCTGCAGCGATAATGACCGTGGCCGACGTGACCAACAGGCTCCAAGACCCATCTTGGAGTATCGACGGCAAGGGGGCCCACGACTTGGCGATATTCGTCGGCATTTCTTATCAATTGCAGTCTCAGATGCTCTCGACACTGAAGCACTTTGCTACGCACCTGAGGACCATCTCGCTCGACAGGTACTTCCACCCCAACGCCACCTTCTCAATGCCCAACTTGAAGCAGGATGAGTGGGAGCAAGTTTTAAATGGCGTGGTCCAAGTTATGAAGGGGTAAGCTAATTTCGGGTGATGCAAATGTCCTTTGAAGGCTTCCCCGTCGAGGTAAGCCCCATATACGAAGGAGAGAGGATACGAAAGGAAGACATGTACGCCGAGTTCGGGGGGACCGCAGTCCCTCAAAAGTTCGAGCTGGTGCTGGCGGCGCCAATGGAGGAGGTCGAGGACGGAGCAGTAAAGGTCATAGGCCCTGATCTGGCGGAGCTCAAAGAAGGAGGAAGTTATCCACTCGGCATACTGATAAAAGTCGCAGGCGCTAAAATAGAGAAGGACCTAGAGCCAGTCATCGAGAGAAGGATCCACTTATACACGAACTACGTAGAGGGAGTGATGCACCTAAACCAGAGGTACGACATATGGATAAGGATAAGCAAGAAGGCCTTCAAGAAGGGCCTCACGAGCCTGAAGTGGTGGGGTCTGGCACTCATAAAGCTCTTCAAGGCCGAGATGCCCTTCATAGAGAAGATGGAGGTCAACTTCATAACCGACTCGGAGAAGGTCAAGGAGTGGTATCAGAAGGCCCTGCAGACGTACGAGGCAAGGGATGCCAGAGCGAGGACCATAAGGGACGAGGACGTCGACACGTTCTACGGTTGCGTTCTTTGCCAGTCCTTCGCTCCTCAGCACGTATGCGTGATAGCGCCTAACAGGGTCTCGCTCTGCGGAGCGTTAAACTGGTTCGATGCGAGGGCCGCTGCTAGCGTGGACCCCAAGGGACCCAACTTTCCGATGCCGAAGGGCAAGTGCCTAGACCCCATCAAGGGCGAGTACGAAGGCGTGAACGAGGTCGTGGCCAAGAGGTCCATGGGGGCAGTGAAGAGGGTGTACCTGTACTCGATGTTCGAGTACCCGCACACATCCTGCGGGTGCTTCGAGTGCATAGCCTTCTACATACCCGAGGTCGACGGAGTTGGCTTCGTCCACAGGGGCTACAGGGGGCCGACGGTGAACGGCCTGCCGTTCTCGACGATGGCCGCCCAGACTGGCGGCGGGATACAGACGGAGGGCTTCTTGGGCGTCGGTATCGAGTACTTCAGGTCCCCGAAGTTCTTCCAGGCCGACGGTGGCTGGGCGAGAGTGGTTTGGATGCCCTCTGAGCTGAAGGAGAGGGTCAAGGACGCCATACCTCCAGAGCTCTACGACAAGATAGCCACGGAGAAGGACGCCAAGAACATCGATGAGCTGAAGAAGTTCTTGACGGAGAAGGGCCACCCGTTGGGGATAAAGCTGAAGGAGATGGAAGCTGCGGTCGCCCCGCCTCCCGAGAAGCCTGTAGAGGCCGTGCCAGCTGTGCCGACGGCCGTGCCCGGCGTCGCTGGGATCGAGATAACTGGCATACCAGTGGGAGCTGTTCCGACGGCTGGAGGGGGCATGAGGATAATCCTCAAGGGGGCCAAGATAACGGTTAAGAAGCTGATAGTCAAGAAGGTCGAGGCTACTAAAAAGGTCGAGAAGAAATGAGCGGTAAGGACGAGATCCTCAGCCTATTTAGACTCCTTGACGAGGCAGAGGAGCTGGAGCTAGAGGACGTCACAATAGAGGCCGAGGAACTCGCCATAGAGTTCCTCCCCGTGATAATGCAGGCCCTCGCTAGAGCGGCTCCAGAAGCCGCTGTCGCGCTCAAGAAGGTCATAGAGCTGAAGGTTGAGAAGTTCGAGCCCCCCGTGTTCAAGTACCCGGGCTCCATAGCCGAGGTGCAGATAGGCGCTACGAGGGCTGAAGGTGGCACTAGAGGGAAGGTCATAAAGATAGGCGGAGAGACCTGTCCGCCCTTCTACAGGTTCGAGTCCCCGCCGAAGAACAGGCCCGTGGTGGCGCTCGACGTTTTCGACCAGCCCGTGGTCCCGCTGGCTGGTCCGGTTAAGAGCGCGTACAAGGACGTGCTCAACGACCCAGCTGAATGGGCTAAGAAGGCCATAGAGGTCTACGGCGCCGACCTCATATCGTTGCACATGGTTAGCACTGATCCCACGATAAAGGACACCCCGGTCCAAGAGGCCGCCAAGGCCGTGGAGAGAGTCCTCCAAGCCGTGGACATACCGATAATAATCGGCGGCTCGGGGAATCCCCAGAAGGACCTCCAGCTGTTCCAGTACGTGGGCGAGATGACCGCTGGAGAGAGACTGGTCTTCGCCTCGGCCACAATCGACATGAACTTGGAGGAAGTCGCCAAGATAATGAAGAAGACGGGCCACAACCTAGTGGCCCTCGCCTTCATGGACATAAACCAAGCGAAGGAGCTCTCTAGAAAGTTGATGGACGGAGGGCTACCGAAGGACCACTTGATACTCGATCCCACGACTGGTGCGCTCGGCTACGGCATCGAGTACTCGTTCAGCGTTATGGAGAGGATCAGGCTCTCAGGCCTCATGGGGGACGAGACCCTCCAAGTCCCGATCTCCTGCGCCGCGACCAACGCTTGGGCCGCCAGAGAGGCGTGGATGAGGGTGGACGAGTGGGGGCCAAGGGAGTACAGAGGCCCTCTGTGGGAGGCTACGACTGCCATAGTCGGCCTCATGGCCGGGGCAGACCTCTTCATGATGATGCATCCGCTAGCGGCTAAGATAGTTAAGGGCCTCGCCGAGCTCTTGTCCAAGCCCAAGCTTGACGTCAAGCTCGGAGAGGTGAACTACAAGGACTGGATCAAGATGAGGATGTGAGCCATGCCCAAGATACTCAGGCCGCTGGACGTCTACAAGGTCCTGCCCCAGACGAACTGCGGCATGTGTGGCGAAAGTACATGCATGGCCTTCGCGGCCAAGGTTGCTGACGGGGTGGCCGACATAAAGCTCTGTAAGCCCCTCTTCGAGGATCCCAAGTACAAGGACAAGCTGAAGGTAGCACTCGAGGCCACGAGGCCGCCAGTGAAGGACATCGTCATAGGGGTCCCTCCGAACCAAGTGGTCGTCGGCGGGAAGAGGGTCATGTATAGGCACGAGCTGACGTTGCACAACCCAACTGCCATAGCCATCGACGTAAGCGACGAGATGGACGAGCAGTCTCTGGTGAAGAGGGCCAAGGCAATTGAGTCCTTCGTCTTCGAGAGGATAGGCCAGCAACTAAGGCTCAACCTAATAGCCCTGCGATGCGTCTCCGATGTCCCGGAGAAATTCGCTAAAGCGGCCGATTTGCTGGCGAAGAACGCGTCGCTCCCGCTCATTTTATGTAGCTACAGCCCTGACGCAATTGAGGAGGCCTTAACGGTCGTCGGAAATAAGAGGCCGCTGATATATGCCGCGACTAAGGAGAACTGGAGGGAGATGCTGGAGCTGGCCGACAAGTACAAGTGCCCCGTAGCGATCTCGAGTCCTGGAGACGTCGACGCTCTGAAAAGCTTGGCCTCAACTTTCGTGAGCGCAGGGGTCGAGGACATAGTCTTAGACCCAGGGACCTTCGTGAAGGGCGACTCGCTGGCTGAGACCGTAAGCACCTTCACGATGCTAAGGAGAGCGGCGATAGAGAAAGAGGATAAGGCTGTGGGCTTCCCGCTCATGGCGGTTCCCGCGGTCGTCTGGATGGAAGAGGGCGACGAATTGGAGAAGAAAATCAAGGAGTCCTACATAGCGTCGATACTGATGACTAGGTTCGCGGACTTGATGGTGATGCACAGCCTCGACTTTTGGGTCTTGATGCCAGTCTTGGTGTGGAGGCAGAACATCTACACTGACCCGAGGGTGCCGCCCTCCGTCAAGCCAGGAGTCTATGAGGTAGGCAAGCCGACCGACACGTCGCCAGTCTTCATAACTGGCAACTTCGCACTGACGTATTTCTTAGTCAGAGGCGACATAGAGAACGCCAGGATAGACGCCTACTTAGTGGTCACAGACAGCGAGGGGATAAGCGTCGAGTCCTCGGTCGCTGGCAGGAGGCTTACGGCCGAGAAGTTCGCCGAGGCTGTGAAGTCCAGCGGCTTGGACCAGAAGCTGAAGAAGAAGGTCCTTGTCATACCCGGTAGGACAGCCAAGTTCAGCGGCGAGCTCGAGGAGCTACTGCCAGGTTGGAAGATATTAGTGGGGCCGAGGGACTCCTCGGACATCCCAGCATACGTCGAGAAGGTCCTTAAGAAGGAGATGGAGCCGGCCTGACTTCAGGCCACCCTCACCTCTTTTTCGGAAAACCTTTAAGCTTCTAAGCCGCAACGTCGAACTGGTGTGCGTTCTTGAGTAGGGGTCAGAAGCTGGTACTAGCGGTCGCTGGCAAGGGTGGGACTGGCAAGACGACGATAGCCGCCCTAATTCTCAGAGTCCTCATAGAGGCTGGCGTGAAGTCGATACTGGTCGTCGACGCAGACCCCGACTCCAACCTGCCCGACGTCCTCGGCGTCAAGGTCGAGAAGACCGTGGGAGATGTGACCAACGAGCTTAAGAGGGCCATCGACAAAGGGGAGCTCCCTCCAACCCTCTCGAAGAGGGACTTGTTAGAGTTCAAGGTCTTCGAGGTCTTAAAGGAGCTCCCGAGCTTTGACTTGCTGGTCATGGGCAGGACCGAGGGCGAGGGCTGCTACTGCATGGTAAACGACGTGCTGACGAAGGTCGTGGACACGTTGTCGAAGAACTACGCCATCACCTTGATGGACATGGAGGCTGGACTCGAGCACTTGAGCAGGAGGACTGACAGAGACGTCGACTACCTAATAATAGTCACCGATCCTAGCAAGATGGGCTTTCAAACCGCTTCGAGGATAAAGAAGCTAGCGAGCGAGGTCCACATACAGTTTAAGAGGATATTCCTTGTGGGTAACAAATTCCTCCCTCAACAAGAGGGCCTGCTGTACGAATACGCCAAGGAGATAGGGGTAGAGCCCTTGGGTGTAGTCCCTTACGACGAAAACGTCTTCCGCTACAACCTCGAGGGAGAGTCTTTGCTGAGCCTTCCGAGCGATAGCCCCGCCCTAGTGGCCGTAAGGGGCATGGTAAAGAAGATGGGCCTGATATAGCTGGCCCCTTAACTTCTATAGGGCGGCGGCACCTCTCGACCAGTCCAGGCCTTAGTATTGGGGCTATCGTCGCTTGAGGAAAGACGTTTAGCACGCCCAATAGGTCCCCCTCTAAGATCTCGCCGCTCTTAAAGGCTAGGAAGTCGGCGTAGTTAAAGATCCTCGCCTTTTCAACTCTTTGAGGCCTACCCTTGCGACCCCGCTGAGCAACTGGCCCAAGCAGTTCCAAGTCACTGGACAGGGGATCACCAGTTCATTAGGTGCCAGCCTTATTTCCCTTATGCCTATCTGATGCGCGTTATTCGCCCTTAAGACTACCCTCTCCATCGCTATGACAGGCTCCCACTTAGCCCTCGTGCTGATGATCCACTCGTAAGTCTCCTCTCGAACACTCAACCTCTCGACCTCGCCGCTCCTCTCGTCGATGTACACGAGATTTATTTGGCCTGGCTGACTCATCGCTATGCACCTCTGGCTCATTCCATACGTTCTTCTCACCTCACACTCTACCGAGGCTTAGTCCTTTCTGCTAGACGAGAAACTCGACGAACTCCTTTACCAGCCTGAAGTTCCTTATCACGTTGTCTGCGCCTACGATTATGGGCCCGTGACCCGGCAACAACATCTCCACTTCAAGCTGAGAGACCCTCTCTATGGACTCGACCAATAGGTCGGCGTCGCCGCCCAAGTCGGTCCTCCCCACCCCTCCTTCGAAGACTAGATCACCGGTCAACAAGTACTTCTGACCGGGGGAGTATATCGATATGCTCCCCGGGGTGTGCCCTGGAGTGTGGAGTATCTTCAAGTCAAGGTCCCCGACGAACGAGCTCTCGTAGCCCTTGAACCAGTGGTCGACCGTGAAGGGCGTGAAGCTGAGCCCCAATAGTCGAGGGGCAAACCTCATCTGAGCCTGCATGTACTGCCTCTCATTTTCGTGCATCGCGACCTTTACGTCATAGTTCTTCTGGATCTCGTGGACGGAGCCGCAGTGGTCTACGTGGGCGTGGGTGACAATTATCCAGTCTACGTCCCTTAACTCAAACCCGTCCTCACTCATGAGCTCGACGAGGTCCCGAAGGTGGTCGTGGTGTCCGGGATCGACCAATATCCTCACCCCATCCTCTATTATGTAGGAGTTCGACGTGAACCCCGCCTCAGGGTAGTAGTACAGCTTGCTCCTCAACTTCAACCCTATCACCACCGTGAGAGCACTTCTTTAACCTTGCACTGAAAACTAAAATAAGTTTATAAAATACTCCGCACGTAAGCTAAGGTTAGCCTTGTAAAGAGGTGCGTACTCAAAGTCATGACCGATCGCGAAGCCTACGTGCCGGACATATTGGCGATAGAGGCAGGAGTAGCTAGGAAGCTGGTGGAAAGTGGGGTAGTGAGGGATAGGCTCGTAGTACATCGAGCGATAATAAGCGAGCTCGAGAGGAGGGCGAAGTTCAACGACTTCGCGGGCTTGGAGGAGCTGTCGAGGCTCAGGAAGGCCTGTGAGGATAGGGCCGTTAAGATCGTCTTTGTCGGAGAGACCAACAGCGGCAAGAGGCCCTCCTCTGAAGCGCTCAACGAGATGATAAGGGAGCTGGCCCTCGAATTGAAGGGCGCGCTCATAACATGCGACGTTGTCATGGCTAAAGTCGCCGAAGCCATGGGGATAAACGTGCTATACGTGAAGCCAGAGGGCAGGATGAAGCTCGAGGAGTTCTTCGACGGCAGGACCATGTCGGTTCACTTGAAGGAGGGCGTGGTGCCCTACGCTAAGAAGGGCCAGCCAGGCAAATGGGCCTTCGAGCCCATAAGGGAGCACCCGATGACCCGCGAGGAGCTACAGATGATCATCGCTGAGGTCATGGAGGGGGCAAGGAGCTCTCCAGAGGGCTTCGTGGAGGTCGACAGGGAGTCCTCGACAATAGTGCAGCTGGGTAGCTACAGGATCGTCATAACGAGGCCCCCGTTCTCGGATGGTCTAGAGCTGACGGCCGTTAGGCCGATAGCCAAGCTAAGGCTGGAGGACTACAACCTGCCTCCGAAGCTCATTGAGAGGCTGGACTCGCACGCCGAGGGTATCCTCATAGCTGGAGCGCCTGGAATGGGCAAGAGCACCTTCGCCCAAGCACTGGCCGAGTATTACAGGAGGAAGAACAAGGTCGTCAAGACCATCGAGGCCCCGAGGGACTTACAGTTGCCTCAGGACATCACTCAGTACTCTAAGAGCGTCGCATCCTCGGAGGAGTTGCACGACGTCTTACTGCTCAGCAGGCCCGACTACACAATATTCGACGAGATGAGGGACACCGAGGACTTCAAGCTCTATGCAGACTTGAGGCTTGCTGGCGTGGGGATGGTAGGAGTCGTCCACGCGACGACACCGATAGACGCCATTCAAAGATTCGTCGGGAGGGTCGAGCTCGGCATGATACCGTCCATAGTCGACACCGTGATATTCATAAGCGAGGGCAATGTGAAGAAGGTGTACTCGATCGAGACTACCATCAAGATACCCCACGGCCTCAAGGAAGAGGACCTGGCCAGGCCTGTAGTAGTCGTCAAGGATTTCTTAACTGACGAGCCCGAGTACGAGCTGTACGTCTTCGGCGAGAGGACTTTCGTCGTCCCTGTGAAGCGAGGGATTAAAGCGCCAAGCTCCGTGGTAGCGAAGGCGCTTGAGCACGTCCTGGGCAGGGTCACGCCCGAGTTCGAGCTAGAGATGCCGGAGGAGGGCGTGGCGTTCATCTACGTGCCCCGTCACTACCTGTCCCTCGTCATGAAGAAGTGTCGCAAGAAGCTTGACAGGATAAGTAAGCGCTTCGACATGCACATAGAAGTAAGGCCTATGGCCTAGCGCGTAGTTTTTCTCTAATCCTCGTCAAGAGCCTCTCCATCTCGTCTAAGAGCCTCGAAATCTCGGTCCTCTCCCTTTCGTCTATCTCGTGGAGGGGGGAGCTCCTCCTCCAGTACTCGTCGAGCTCTATCGCCAATCGGATCAGCTTGCTCGTGAGGTCCACGACCTCGGGGTCCACCTTAAACCTCGAACTCAACTCGGAGAGGCCTCCCAACCCTCGAGGACTCTAAAGCTAATTCGACGCACCTGAGGGCCCTGTAGCCGTCGACTCCCGTCACGACTGGCCTCTCGATCCCCCTAACGGAGTTGACGAAATTCTCCAGCTCGAGCTTTAAAGGCTCGACCCACGGGCCGCAGAGCTTGAACTCCTTGTCACTTAACTTCACTAAGACCTCTTGGCTCAAGTAATTGAGCTCAGCGACCCCCTCAGTCCCCGTCACCTCCATGACCCTGACCTTACGCTTCGTGAGCCACGAGGCCTCCACGTAGCCTTGGACACCATTCTCCAGCTCCATCATTATGTAGATATAGTCCTCGCGGTCCGAGACCTTCGAACCGGCCATCGAGTACACCCTTAAAGGAGCGGAGCCCGCCAAAAGCATCACTAGGTCTATGTCGTGGATCGCCAAGTCGAGCGCGACCCCGACGTCTGAGACTCTCGAAGCGCCACTCGAAACCCTCTTAGCCCTAATGGACGTTAGCTCGCCGAGCCCGCCGTTCCTGACTAAGTCGTAGAGCCTCCTAAATCCTGGGTTGTACCTCTCGATGTGTCCGACCATCAGTAGCAAGCCCTCCTCCTCGGCTTTCCTGACTAGCGTGAGTGCCTCGGAGCTCTTGGCAGTTATAGGCTTTTCCACTAAGACGTGCCTCCCCATCTCTAGGGCCTTGA
>Ga0209183_1000363_pt1 | contig 19708 bp, 16 predicted proteins | sample LHCtaG_2_FD_184120 | JGI IMG/M metagenome (GOLD analysis project Ga0209183, IMG submission 184120) | Hot spring microbial communities from Little Hot Creek, USA to study Microbial Dark Matter (Phase II) - LHC4sed_replicate (SPAdes)... | ecosystem: Environmental > Aquatic > Thermal springs > Hot... | reverse complement strand
GCACCTTCGTTCATCTGATGGGCCTCCTCGATGTCCCTCGACTCGAGAGGGGCGCCTGGGTACGAGTTTAGCGCGTCGAAGCACCTCTTTACGAACCACTCTTGATAGTCCTTGGGCAACGCTGGGAACGTCCCCCCAATGACTATGAGTTCGACTTTGGACGGTTCGTGCCCCATGGACTCATAGGCCCTGAGCCTCGACGTCGTCTGAAGGTAGGGGTCGTAGTCAAGCCTTTGGGCCCTGAGGGCCACGGGGCTCAAGTCGACGTAGCTCTGAGGGGTCAGCCCCGACCCCTTGGGGCAGTACACGCACCTCCCGTGCGGGCACGGGAAGTACTTCGTCATTACGGCTACGACTACTACCCCAGAGATGGATCTCACGGGCTTCTTGACCCTCGACTGAGCTGCCTTGCCGACGCCCATGACTTTCGCTCGTCTCAAGAGGGGTGTTCCACGAGCGTTTAAAAGTCTTATGACGTAACGCGAGAGTAAAAGGCTGAGCGCGACTTCGAGGTCGAGAAATTGATCAGGGTGACCGACAACCACGCGCACGCGAATCCCGTCAGAGGCTTAGGCTTCGTAGAGGTCGCTAGGAGGTTTAGGGATGCGGGTGGCGTAGCCATCGTCTTCGCTCCTCTGCTCTCGTGGCACTACTCCGTGCCCGTGACCTCGTCGGAGAGCTACTCGCGAGTCTTCGAGAAGGTGCTGAGGGGTGTTCGAGAGGCCTCGGCACACGTCAAGGCGCTGGCCGTGCTCGGGATCCACCCTGTCGAAGTGGTGACGTTGGTCGAGAGCTTCGGAGCAGAACGAGCCCTCGAGATAGCTGAGAGGGCCATGAGGTTGGCGGCCCGCTACGTTGAGGGGGGCTTGGCGGTTGGGCTTGGCGAGGTCGGCAGACCGCACTACAAGGTCCCCAAGCTGGCCGTGGACGTCTGCGATAAGGTCCTCGATCTATCGCTGGAGCTGGCCAAGGACTTGAGCTGCCCGATACACCTCCACTTGGAGAGGAGCTACGACGCCGTTAAAGAAGTGGTCCGGAGAGTCCGCAAAGTGGGCGTCAAGCCGCAGTTGGTAGTGATACACCACGCCGAGCCGAGGGTCATAGGGAAGTGTGGGGGCCTAACGCCATCAGTGCCTCGGAGGGGTAAGAACTTGAGGGAGGCATTCGCCAGGGGCTCGGACTTCTTGGTCGAGAGCGACTTCATAGACGACCCGAAGAGACCGGGCACCGTGTCGTACCCCTGGGCCATAGCACTTGAGGTGTCGGAGATGTTGAGAGAGGGCTTCGTCAGCGAAGACGTGGTCGAGAGAGTCTTTGTGAAGAACTTCGAGAGGATCTACAACGTGAGGCTCGACTAGAACTGGTAAGAGGGGCCTGAGGCCTCTAGGGGAGGCGAGCCAAGCTATATTTGGGGATCGAGCGAAATAACTAGCGAGCCCTGATAGTCGCTTAAGGTGGGGTCTTTGAGGTCCAAGACCTCGCTTTTGCTGATCGCGCTTGCAGCTCTCCTGACCTTAACCCTTCCTGATTTGCAACCTTGCGTGTCTCAAGGCGATGGCGTTCGAATCGACAAGCTTCTCGTGTGCGAAGTAGTCAGAGGCCTCGGGGACTACGTCGAGAGGGCCGACGGCATCTTTAACGTAGGCGAGGTGCTGTACGTCTACGTCGAAGTGCAGGCTCGAGGTCGTGGCACTAATGCCATGCACTCATACGACCTATCGCTTAGCTTAACGATAGTCAACCCCCTCGGTCTAGCGTTCAAGCGAGTTGACGACAGTTATCGCTACCAATGCGAGTTGCCGATGTTGAGGTTGGCGTGGTGGGTCCCCTTGAACTTAAGCTACGACTCCTACACCTTCTCGGGCCCCTACATGGTCGTGGTCGAGGTGGTGGATCGAGCCACGGGCGAGGGGGCCAAGTCTACGACTTTCTTCAGGGTGCTCAACGGCCTGAGCCCCGTGGTCCGCTACGAAGTCACAGAGACCGTTAAGATCGTCAATCAAGACCTAGGCAGTGGGTGTAAGATCACGAGCCTGTACTTAGCAGTCGTACCAAGCTTGAGGCCCTATCAATCTGTGGTCGAGGGGCCCTCGTTCAGCTTAGAGCCTAAGGGCTTTGTAGTTGACGGCCACGGAAACACGTACGCCGTGTTCGAGAACCTAGAGGTGCCGGCCGGAGGTGAGGTGGTCATAATTACTAAGTACGTGGTCGACGTGAGGTCTGTGAAGTACTTAGACTGCAACAATGGTCGAGGCATCTCAGCTGACGCCGAGAGGTATCTGAGGCCTTCGCGCTACGTCGAGTCTGACCACCCCTCAATAGTGGCCACGGCCAAAAGTCTCGCAGAGGGGCTCAACCGCACGATTGACAAGGTCTTCGCGGCCCTCAGGTTTGTCGTCAACTACCTCGAGTACGATCCTTCAACTCCTTCGAGGGCCAGCGCTGTGGAGGCATACGAGAGCCGTAGAGGTGTCTGCGAGCAATACGCAAGGCTCTTCACAGCCCTGTGCAGGGCCATGGGTGTGCCAGCGAGGGTCGCTAGGGGCTTCGGCCTGTTGAGCTTGGAGCCCGACGTAGTGCACAGAGCCGATTCGCTCCACGCATGGGCTCAGTTCTTCGCCCAGGACTATTCCTGGATCCCAGTCGAGACTCAGAGCTATGAGCTCTTCGGCCTGACGCCTCTGCGCCACATAATCCTCACGTGGGGCGAGGACCCAACGAACGTCGACGGCCTCGAGCTCAGCCCCGTGCCTCTTAGCCTGCAGTACGTCGGCGGAAGCCCTCGCGTCGAGATGTTAATGACTTACACCGCGAGGTTCTTGAACGAGAGCTTTGAGCTCGGAAGAGCGGGGACGTCCATGACCCTCTATGCCCCATCGACTTGTGCGCTGGGTTCCTCCATTAAGATCGAAGGGCGATTAGAGCCAGCGTTGGCAAACGTGCCCATTGAAATCTTAGTGGAAAGTCCCTCAGGCAAGCAGATGTCCTACACGGCCCTGACCGACGCCCTCGGATGCTTCGAGGTCAGCTTCGTAGCCGACGAAAACGGTACTTGGATCGTCCGAGCGTCGTGGAGGGGCAACGCTTTTTATGGAGAGTCTCAAGCTCGTGCAGAAGTAGTCGTCGCCAGCGGGGCTACGGGAGGCTTCCTAACGCCGCCACGAGAGCCCGAGGAGCAGGCCAGACCCATTGTAGCTTTAGATCTCGGCTTATTGGCGGCGATCTGCGTCATTGTGTGTGTCAGCGTCATCGCCGCGCTCGTCCTCAGGAGGGCGTAGAACATTGACGAACGAGGCGAAGACTACCTTTATATCGCTGGGACATGAATGCAGTAATAGTAGATGTGGTGCGTTGAGAGGGGCTCCTTTTACTCAGCGCTCGAGGTCGAGGGGGATTGCTAATAGCACACATCAGCGACAGCCACCTAGGCTATAGGCAATACGGGCTTGTTGAGAGGGAGAAAGACCTCTACGTCTGCTTCGAGGAGGCCGTGTCGAGGGCCGTAGAGGAGCACGTTGATCTAGTCGTGCACTCGGGGGACCTCTTCCACTCCCCGAGCCCCCCGCCCCAAGCCTATAGGTCAGCTATGAGGGCCCTGAGGGCCCTCAAGCAACAAGGCATACCATTCCTCTATGTGATGGGACAGCACGATAGGCCCAAGACCCAGGCATTGGCACCAACGTCAGTTCTCGAGGACATGGACTTGTTGATTCACGTATCGGACAAGCCCTACGTGAGCGGGGACTACAGTTTCATTGGGCTAGACTACGCGAGGAGGCAAGTGTTGAAGGAGAAGTTACAGAGCTTGAAGCCCTTGACCAAGAAAAGCGTCTTGGCCATGCACGTCCTCTTAAAGGAGGTCTCGCCCTTAGGCGACTTGTCAATAAACGAGGTCCCTAAGGGCTTCATCTATTACGCGCTGGGCGACTACCACATCTTCAAGACCTTTAAGGTACATGGCTCTGTGGCGGCTTACCCGGGGTCTAGCGAGATAATATCGTTGAACGACTTGACCGAGGTCGGGAAGGGGCTCTGCTTCGTCGACTTGAGCGGAGACGAGGCCAGGGTCGAATTCCAGAGGCTAGAGAGCGTGAGGCCTAGGATCGTGGCCAAGGTCGCATTCGACGACGTCAAGAGCTTAGTGGCAAAGATAGTCTCTCAAGCGGCCGCGATGAAGTTAAAGCCCCTCATCCACTTGACGGTCAAGGGCGTGGGCGTCAAGAGGAAGGACTTGGACAAAGTGAGAGAAGAGTTGTCAAGCGTTAGCCTCAGGACTTTCATCTCAATTGAGGAGCTCGAGGAGCCGTTGCCATCGACTGGCAAGGCCTCTCTCGGCGGGGTCGAAGAAGTGATAAACTCGCTTTTCCCGGGCATAAGCAACGTAGTGATGGAGCTCTACAGGGCCTTTAGGGCTGGAGATCTCCACGCAGAGCTCGAGAGGCTCTTCAGCTCCGATGATTGGCTAAAGGCCTCTCTTCAACAACCAAGTGAAAGGGCCCCTTCCAAGCCACCAAAGACCACGCCTCCGACCAAGGCCAAGAGCTCGACGATCTTAGGGTGGCTCGCTCGTGATAATAGAGAGGGTTGAGCTCAAGGACTTTCTCTCCCACAAGAGCTCTACTCTTGCGTTTGGCAGGGGACTGACCGTCATCATCGGGCCCAACGGCGCTGGCAAGTCCTCCATCATAGAGGGCATAGTCTTCGCCCTCTTTCAGGACAGCTTCAGGAACATGAGGAGCGGGACGAAGGAGTCCCTCAAGCGCATAGGCGCGAAGTCGGCTTCTGTTAAGCTCACATTCAGCGTGGGCGGAAGGGGCTTTAGGGTTGAGAGGCTCATCGAAAGAGGGGCCGTGGACAGGCTCTACGAAGAGGACAAGCTAGTAGCGACTCAAGCATCCTACGTCGATAAGAAGGTCCTTGAGGTCCTCGGCATACCGAGGAAGGAGGCCTACCTCAACACGGTGATCGTCAGACAAGGGGAGCTCGAGAGGGTCTTAGAGAACTTCACGACGGCCAGTGGAAGGGAGGACTTGATGAAGGCGCTGGGCTTCAAGGAGCTCGACGACATAGCCGAGGCGCTGAAGGAAGAGCGAGCCGAGTACGAGAAGAGATTCATGAAGCTCTTAGGCGAGGCGGCTCAGCTGGAGGGCCTGAAGAGGCAGCTAGAGAAGAGCCAAGAGGAACTAAGGGGGCTTGAGGGCGAGAGGAACAAAATCTTAGAGAACTTGAGGGCCCTAGAGAAGGGGCTCTCCTACATAGAGAGGGCCTTGGCCGAGGTCCCTGAGACGGTAGAGCAAGAGCTCAATAAGGCGGTTGCGGAGTATTACAAAGTCAAAGGCGATCTCGAGGGCGTTAAAAGAGAGGTCAAGAGGCTCCAAGAAGAAGTCGACCGCTTAAGCGCATTGAAGAGGGAGGCCAGCCTCTTACTATCGGCGTTGGCACTAAAGGAGCGGCTCCTCCTCTTGCGTGATAAGCTGGAAAGGACCTCGATCGCCCATTTGAGGCTCGAGGAGCTGAGGAAGACCACAGAGAGGCTTCGAGAGAGGCTAACGCAAAGAATACGGGTCTTGTCCAGCGTCCTGCAATGTCCACCTGACGTCAATTCAATACTGAGGGCGTATGAGGGCCTCAAGGCTGAGGTCGAGTCTAAGGAGGGCAAGGTCAGTAGCTTGAGGGCGACCATAGAGGAGAAGAGGGCAATGCTCGCTAGCCTTGAGAAAAGTGAGGGCGAGTGTCCGCTGTGCGGCGCCGAACTGACAGACGAAGCAAGGGACAGGGTCCGGGGGAAGATAGAAAGTGAGCTGTCCAAAGCAGTTCTAGAGCTCGAAGGACTCTCAAGGTCTCTAGAGCGAGAAAAGAGTGTGCTCCAAGAGGTCGAGAAGCTGAACGTCGCTGGACTTGTCGACGAGCTCTCGTCGCTGAGAGAGGAAGAGGGGAGAGAGAAGGAAGAGGAGAGGGCCCTCGTCGAGCTGACGAAGGGCGTGAACAAAGTGCTGGAGGAAATATTGAGCGGCGAGCTGAGCGGCGACCTCCTCTCTAAGCTCAGGGGGCTACTAGAGCTCGTGGACTCGCCGAGGGAGGCTACAAAGGTCGTGGAGCAGATATTGGGCTTCGTGAGCCGAGCCGAGGGTAGGATGGAGGAGCTCGAGAGGATCTCTTGGAAGGAGGAGGAGATGAGTACTCAGATAGAGAGCTTGAAGAAGGTGGAGGAAGAGCTTAGGCAGAAGGCGATCCAGCTGGAGAAGGCCGTCGAAGAATTCAAGAAGAAGGTCGAGGCTCGAAGGAGGCTGGTAGAAGAGCACAACAAAGTGAGAGCTCAAGTGGCTGAGTACAAGGGCAGGCTAGCTGGGATCGAGAGCAACATCGAGAGCTGCAAGAGGAGGGTCGAGGAGTTAAGAGATCTCTGCGCAAAGGCCGAGAGCGCTGAGCGTGAGTCCGAGAGGTTGAAGAAGTTCTTGGACTTCTTAGACTTCTTGAGGACCAAGGTCTTTGGGAAGGACGGGCTCATAGCCAAGAGCCTCCGCAAAGCGTACAAAGCAAAACTTGAGAGCGAGGTGAACAATTACTTGGCGAGGTTTGGCATGGACTTTGAGGTGGAGTTCGACGAGGATCTAGGGCTCAAGGTCGTAGCCAGAGGGGAGGAGATGAGCGTAGACAGCTTGAGCGGAGGCGAGAGAGCAGTTTTGGCTCTCTCAATTCGCTTAGCCCTAGCGAAGGCCCTCAGCAACAGGGAGGTCGAGCTGATGATACTCGACGAGCCCACGGCGAATTTGGACGCCGACAGAAGGAGGGAGCTCGTAAGGGTGTTGAGGGAGCTGGCCGACGAGGTGCCTCAAGTAATCGTCGTGACCCACGACCCAGAGGTGGCCGAAGCGGCCGATTACGTGTACAGGGTTAAAAAGGATGGCGGGATATCAATCGTGGAGGAGTACTGATGTCAATATGGAAGGAGGACATCGAGGAGATCCAGAAAGCTTTTGAGAGGTTCAGAGAGACTAGGACCGATAAGCATTGGAGAGCTGAGAGGGCCTCGGACTACTGGGTCAATATCGGAAGCCGAGGGCGCTTGGAGGGACGCGAGTTCGTAGGCGTTGACGGGAGCTTCCTAACGAGGCCCCTCACGTTCTCCACCTTCTACCTAGCTAGGGCCATAGCGATAGCTCCATCCGTGGGGAGCTTCAAGAGCTCCAAGTCGGAGCTGCTAGAGACTACGAGCGACGATTGGGCTCGACGGCACGCCGAGGCCGTAATGGCGTACTTAGAGGTTGTAACGGCGTCGAGGGCCTTGGAGGAATTGACGAAGCGCGGTAAAGAGCCTGTGGTGCTCTTCGACGGAAGCCTGTCTTCGCTCATCGTGCACAAGGCCATTTTACATAGGAGCCCTCGATTTCCTAGCATCGCGGATAACATGTGCAAGGGCCTAACTGAGCTAGCCGAGGGGGGTTGCGTGGTCTTCGTGGCAAAGAGGAGCAGTAGCTCCGTCTATGGCGAGGGGCGCTTGCCGGACATGATCCTCTTCAGCTCTATGCCGAGGGGCTACAGTAAGCCAAAGACTGTTAAGATAGCCGACCTCTACAACATGCGTGAGGAGGAGCTCGAGGGCTTGCCCCTAAGCCCTAAGCTCAAGATCGTGACGATCTCCTACGTGAGGCTATCGGATGGCGGCCCTCTGCTGAAGGTAGAGGTACCGGGCGTGCGCTCAGAGGACGAGGTGCATGACATAGTGGCGGAGTTGAGCAACGTGTCGCCCGCTGGCTACCCCGTGCCCCTATTGGTGGCCCACAACAGCGCTAAGTTGAGGCCAATTACTCTGAGGAGGGCCTTATCACTCTTAGGCATAAGATTTCCTTCCGGTAGAGAGGCTTTGAGGGAGGCCCTCCCTTGAGGGAGGTAGGCTTAGTCGCAAGGTCGACGTCCACAGATACATACATAATCGCCTACGAGGTCCCCCAAGTAGCGAGCTACCTCTACTCCGAGGCGGGCGACTTAAAGGTCGTAATGGTGGTCACAGGGGTAGAGGCCGTAGACGAGGCCTTTACTAGGGTCTTTGACTCTAAAGAGGCCGAGATGATGGCCAAGTACGCTAGAGCCAGCGGTGCGCTGAAGATCGTAGTGAGAGCATCGCCTGTCGTGGACTTAACCACCAAGCGTAGGCCTCAAACGCCGGTACCCCCTCGCACCCCTGTCTACAAGGCCTCGAAGGAGGTGTTAGAAGAGGCCTTCTCGATATGTTACAGCGCCTTCACTGAGCTGTACTCCGACTCCCCCCTCGAGAGCTGGGTCAGGATAGGCGTCCTGAGGTCTCATAGGGACGTGGAGGTCAAGGTGAACGTCGACGCCATACTGTCAAGGCACCTAGCCGTCTTGGGGAGCACTGGTAGCGGGAAGAGCAACTTGGTGGCCGTCCTCGTGGACAGAATCGCAAGCCTCGGGGGCCAGGTGATAATAATCGACAGCCACGGAGAGTACTCAGACATGGACTTCGCCTCTAAAGACGTCGAGCCCGTGCACTTCAAGGCAAAGATCAATCCACTAAAGGTAAGCCCGATGGTCCTAGCCTCGACGCTGATACCAGAGGCAGCGGCCACTAAGCAGAGGAACCTGCTCAGGAAGGCGATTAGGGAGCTCAACTCTCTCTACACGAAGAGCGGTAGTGAGAGGGCAGAGGCTGAGAAGAAGATAGCCGAGCTGGTTCAGAAGGCCGACAAGGAGCTCGAGGTCGAGGTCGAGGACACTAGCGGAAGGAGGTACCTCAAAGCGCTTTACGCGCTAGTAATGAAGATGAGGGACTCCAGCTCTTCATCGGTCAGGCGAGACGTCTTCGACAGCATACTCTTGAAGCTGGAGAAGAGCATAGTAGAGTACGATGTATATAGCACCGACGTAGTGGACCCTGTAGACCTGCTTAAGCCGGCAACGGTGGTCGACGTCGACGTCTCCCTCTTGCCGGATGCCGCGCGAGACGAAGTGGTGTCGTACATATGCAGACAAGTGCTACAGAGGGCCATGACTGGAAAGCTCCTGCCAACCCTCATAGTAGTCGAGGAGGCCCACTTGTACGTCAGGAGCGACTCGGACAGCGCGGCTAAGCAAGCCATCGAGAGGATAGCTCGAGAGGGCAGGAAGTACGGCGTCGGCCTAGTAATAGTCTCCCAGAGGCCCAAGGGCATTGACCCGAACGTGCTGAGCCAGATGAACAGCTTGTGCGTTTTGAAGATAGTGCAGCCAGAGGACCAGGCATATGTCAAGCAGTATAGCGAGTGGATGACGGACGAGATGCTCGCCGCGCTACCGACGCTCGAGAGAGGAGAGGCCATATTATTGGGTGAGTGGGTCAGAATGCCTGTCGCGGTGTTAATAGACAAGCACGAGGGCAAGAAGAGGGGCGTCACCACAAGCTCTATCAAGAAGTGGTTGAATAGCAAGAGGGCTAAAGAGGCTAAGCTGAAGGAGGCGTTAGAGGAGGAGGAGATGCTCAGGAGGGCGGAGGAGGTCTTCTAGCGATATAGCCTTTTGACGATGGCATCTGATTGGTCGAGGCTCCTCCACACTATCACGAGCCCGTACTTCCTCAAAATCTTCTGAGCCTCATACATATCCTGTATGCCGAAGTCTTTCAAGATCTCTAAGACTTTCTTCAAGGGCTCCTCCTCTATCCTCGAGAGGTACGCACGAAGTCCTTCTTCGTCGGTGGGCCTCGGCAGACCCTCTTCGCGCCTCTCAACGGCTTTGCGCTTCTCGAGCTCTCGCAACACTGGCAACACGTCCGAGAGCTTCAGCTTGTCCTCGAAGCTCACCAGCTTGATGTTTGACAACTCCTTTAGTGTTAAGCTAACCTCCTTAGCACAAGAGAGCTTCTTGTCCACCGCCACTATCATCGCGTCCTTGAAGTTGCTGAGCTTCTTGAGCTTTTTCTCTATGTAGCTCGGGGTCCAGAAGCCCACTATCTCTAGGTAAATCTTCAGGTCGTCCTTGCTCAAGGCGAAGTCCGGTATGAAGACCGATCCCTCGATGACGAGTGGCTCGGGCTCCCTGACTATATTCCAGCCCATGCTGAAGGCCCTGAACTTTAACATGAATTCCTCCTCGATTAGGCTGTCGAACTCCTCCTCTATCGGAGGCTTACTGGGCAACAAGTCGCTGTAGCGCTCGTCGATCTCTAAGGTGTAGCGCTTGTCCATGTGGATGATCTCGGCCCTTATCCTCCACGTCTTTAAGTGGAGGACCGCTGGCAAGACCTTGGCCATTCTAGTGCCATACCTCCTAGTCTGGGTCAAAATCGAGGCGGGTCCATCGACGTGTATCCTCAAGAGGCCGTCCTCCTTGTCGGCCATGTACATGAGACCATATCGCTTAATCGTCCTGAGCAAGCTCTTCGCCTCCGTCCCGGTCATGTTGGCTATTATCGTCATCGACGTGGCCTTGAACATGAGCGTCTGAAGGAGGGACAGATTGTACTGCCTCAGGAGCTCAGCGGGCTCTGGAGCCTTGAAGTCGACTATTACCTCAGAGTCGTCGTAACTTGCCTCAAATGCTTTGACCAGGTCCTCGACTGGTACCCCAACTCTGCGAGCCGCCTCGCTTAAGATCTCGACCCTGTCCTGATAGGTTATGGCGAAGCCCCTTTCAGACGACACAGAGAACACGGCCCTTCTGGCCACGTCGGGCGGCACCGTCGTCGCTGGCCTCTCCGTAGTTATCGCCCTGTTTAAGAGCTCTACGAGCCCTTTAATGAACTTCGGGTGGTAGTCCATGTCCTCGAGCTGGTCCTCGACCTCCCTGACGGCTTCTTCGAGCTCCCTCAAGGTCTTGTCGACGTGCTCGCTATACACATCAATCAAGAGCGACGACGCATACTCGTTCTCGTAGCTCAGGCTAGCGAAGCTGGGCAAGATCTTATTGCCCTTCTTCTTGACCCTCAGGAGCTCGGAGGGTAGCATTAGCTTCCTACCAGCCCTCTACGCCTCTTCTTCGACATCATCACCTCTGGAGTTTCCTTGACCACGACCTCGTACAGTATCGCCTTCTTTCCAGGCATGGGCCTCAGTATCCTCCCAAGCCTCTGGATGAACGACCTCCTGCTCGCGGTCCCGCTTAAGACTATGGCCACGTTCGCGTCTGGGACGTCCACGCCCTCTTCGAGCACCCTGCTCGTCACGACTGCCCTGTAGATCCCTTTCCTGAAGAGCTCCATCACCGTCGCCCTCTCCTTAGGGCTCGTTTTGTAGGTTATCTCCGGGATCAAGAGCATCCTCGATATCCTTCGAACAGCCTCGTTGAGCTCAGTGAATATCAATATCCTGTCGCCTTGATGCTTCTTCAGCAAGTCCCTCAATATGTCAAGCTTAGAGACGGAGTTTAGAACGAGGAGCCTAGCGTCCCTCCACGCCCTCAAAGCCCTTCGAGCCTCTCGGCTGAGGCCGCTGGCCATTATCAGCCTCTTGAAGTCCTCGAGAGACCTGAGCCTCCAGTTCCTCCTCTCTAAGAAGTCCTTGTACATCGAGTACAGCTTCTCGAACTCCCTCCTCTCGTCGTCTGTAAGCTCCACGTAAACCCTGACGAGCTCGAAGTCCGCTAAGTGCTTGCTCTTCATCTCGTACACGCTCTTTCTGAACACCACGTCGCCGACCAAGTCCAAGAGGTCCACGTGCTTGCCGTCCTCCCTCTCCAGCGTCGCCGTCAGGCCGAGCCTGTAGGGGGCCGCGCTCATGAGGGCTATTTGCCTGAAGCTCTCGCTGGGCAGGTGGTGAACCTCGTCGAAGACCAGGAGCTTGAACTTGTCCCCCATCTCCTCGGCGTGCAGGTACGCCGAGCTGTACGTCGACACTGTCACGAAGGAGAGCTCTCTAGAGCCCCCTCCTACGACCCCGACGTTAATGTTGAGGGCCTTTGAGAGCTCTAGCCTCCACTGCTCTAACAACTCCAGCGTTGGCACGACCACTAAAGTGGGTTCGTTCAGCTGTGCTATTATCTTGATCGCTATTATCGTCTTGCCTGTCCCAGTGGGCAGTACTACTATCCCCCTCTTGCCCGCCTTGAGCCACGCCTCCACGGCCTCCTCTTGATAGCTCCTTAAGGGCTTGAGCGACACCGTTCCTATGGAGCCTTTCATCGGTGAAAGCACGAAGTCCTCAAGCTCAAAGCCCAAGAGCTCGAGGATCCTCCTGACCTCCAAGTACTTGTAGGCCAGTGCCCTCAAGCACTTGGCCCTTGGATCCCACTTCAGCGGCGGGATCTCCTGCGTCAGCCCTCTGACGATTATCGTCCCGCGATCGTACTCCAGCCTTACGCGCTTAGGGCCCACGCCCCCTCGGCTCTCTAGGCTCACCTACGTCCTCCTTCATCTTATAGCTGAAGCCTGCTCTAATAGTTTGCACCTCAATACCGTCTTTAGCTACAGGGCTCTCCTCAGGTGCTCCACGAGCTTTGCAAGGTCTCTGGGGCTCGCCTCCTTGCCGTCGGGCCTCTTAAAGACCTCCAAGACCACGAACTGTAACTTCAAGTTCCTTTCCCTAAACCTCGAGAGAGACCTTATCGATGGAGAGTCAAGCGACGGTGTCACGTGCTCCTGAACCCTCCCCTCCTTGACTAAGCAGTCATGCACGTGCACTGCTCGAATTTTATTTTCGAGCTCTTCGACCCACTTGTCCACTACCTCTTCGACCCCCGACCTCCTCCCTTCGTCAGACCTCAGCGCCTGGAGCCAAGCGTGCCCAACGTCGAGGCAAAGCCCCGCTTCGCTCACGCCCGAGACGAGCTTCTTCATGTGCTCAACAGTAGAGCAGAACGACGAGGGGATGTTCTCGAAGAGCAACGTCATTCCGAGCTTTGACGCGAGCTCTGTTAGCTCTCGGGCCGATCGTATGGCCGCATCGACGACTAGTGGCTCGAGCTCCTTCACCTCATTGACTGCTTGGTCCGTGGAGATGTGAAGAACGACGTATTTGGGCTCAAACTTCTTGGCTATCTCGAAGGTCCTCGAAACATAGCTCAGAGAGGCTTCTCTAATTTCGTTTACCGGCGACGCCAACCTCACGTCCCTCCAGCTTCCGTGGATCGCCACGTCTAGGCCAGCGCTTCGAGCGTAGCTTGCTATCTTTCTCGGCGTCTCCTCGTCGGGTATGGGCCAGGGATAGTCGAAGCTCAGTTCGATGTAATCGAAGCCCGCATCGCGAGCCTCGTAAATCCTATGCGCAAACCTATGCTTATCACCGAGCCATAGCGGGAAGCCCGTCAACGCCATGGTCTATCGCCAAGGGCCTCGCTTAGCGCTATTATTCGACGACATTAAGGTTGGGGTGATAACTAGGTCGACTGACAAATCCATCAGCCCTTAAGCGTTATGCTTAGTGGAAGACCGACTCTTTATTGAGGTCTATGAAGACCTCCCTCGACGATCCCAGCTCCACGACAACCCTCTTATCGCTAGCGATCTCGCCAGCCACTGAAGCTGCGTAGCCGTGCTCTCTAAGCGTCCGGACGCACTCTTGAGGATTGTCCGTTGTGAGGATGAAGCCGAAGGAAGGATAGCTCTTGAGCCAAAGCTCCAAGTCGACGTCTATGGGCATGGGTATTGAGTCTAAGCGCACAACAGCCCCGACGCCGCTCGACTCACATAGCATTGCCAGAGAGCCGAGCATGCCGGGAGCGCTTATGTCCCTGGAGGCAGAGGCCAGACCTCTCTCAGCTATTGATATCATGGCATCTATCAACCTCTTGACTTGCTCAGGCGACTTGCCTTGGACCGTGTCGAAGCAGTAGACCCATCCCTTAAAGCGCCTAGAGCCGTTGAGGTCTATCGCGAAAACTATCTTCTGGCCAGGCCTTGCCGTGCTACTCGGAATGACCTTCTTTGCGACGCCGACAACGCAACCATCAACAGCGTCATAAGTAGTGTCGGGGTGGGTGTGCATCTTAAACAACACTAGGCCGTAGAGCCTAAGAGCTTCTCTCAAGCCCTTGACCACCTCCACCCTGATCGAGTGAGAGCTCGATGCTATCGTGCCAGCATAACCTATGGGCCTAGCGCCCTTGGCCACCACGTCGTTCACGCTCACTAAAACTGAGTAGAAGCCAGCAAGAAAGGGGTCCTCTTTTACGAGGTCCTCTGCTATCCCATCGCACGAGACGACCACGTACTCCTCGCCGACCCTGAACCAGCCAGCGTCCTCGTACTTGCAGTCCGCGCTAAAGAACTTGGCGAGTGCCCCTATGCAGGACTTCCTAGTGAGGCCTTTGTAGGATCTTAGGCGACTTATCAGGTTGCTGAGCTCCAAGCCCGTGCACCTCATGGTCGAGGAGATGACTGAACAATCTACTCCTCTTCGCTCTTTAACCTTTCCCGGATTTTTAGAGGACGAACTCTCCCAGCTTCATCAAGGCCAGGACGAGCGACGTCGTGGGCATGAGCTTGAGCTTCCCCTTCAGCTTGAGGCCCAAGGCCTCTTCCGGCCTCATGTACACTATCTCCAATGCCGCCTCTGTCTCCTTGGGGGGCTCAAGCAACCTGCAGGGTATGTATATGTACTTCTTGTCCGACTTCGTGCGCCTGCTGACGTCGATAGATGCAAGGTCTCGGACCTCGTACCTGTGGAGGCCGAACCTCCCGCTTGACGGCGGCCAGCACCTCTCTAAGTAGTCGTCAGGCAACGCTGCGTTGCTCGGCCCTTCCAGCACTAAAACTCTAGTGCCCAACGGCTCTATCCTGCAATCTATTTCCTCTTTGCACTCTCTAGCTAGGCCCGCTAGAGGTGACTCGCCACTCTTTAGATGGCCCTCGGGAAAGGAGTAATAGCCCCTTCGAGGCATCTCGCCTCTCTTTATGAGGAGGAGCCTCCCGTTGTCTGGTATTACGGCCGAGACCACTACTCCGATGTCGTCAGAAGCCTTGTCCTCGACAATTAAAGGCCACCCCTCTCGTCTGCAACTCTTTGACCTCTTAAAACCTTTTCCCAGCCCCTGCTGAGAGCTCAAGCTTTGCCAGAGCCAGCATTTAGCTTAAATCCTGTCTTCCGCATTAACTTGGGACTGAGCACGGGTAGAGGGGCTGAACTTTTGGTGCTCGTCTCTGCTCCGGGTAAGGTGACCTTGTTCGGTGAGCATGCAGTTGTCTACGGCGAGCCGGCGATAGCGGTTGCAATAGACAGGAGGGTTAGGGTAAGGGCGGAGAAGAGGGACGACGGTCTCGTGAGAGTTGAGGCGAGGGACTTGGTACTCGCGGGCTTCAAGGCCTTGTTCATGCCCAACGGCTCAGTGACGCTGGAGGGGGAGTCCGGCAAGGTCCTGTCGGCCCTGAGCTACGTGAAGAGAGCCGTCGAGGTAGTCCGCGACAGGTTCGGCGTCAACGTCGGTGCCCACATGACCATCACGTCGGAGATGCCAGTCGGAGCGGGGCTGGGAACCTCAGCAGCCGTAGCGGTCTCGGTCGTTAAGGCGTACTCGTTGCTGGCTGGGCTGGACCTCAGCAAGGACGAGTGCGCTGAGCTGGGGTATCAAGTCGAGCTGGGAGTCCAGGGTAGAGCGAGCAGGATGGATACCACGACTACCGCCATAGGCGGTGCGCTGTACATAGATCCGGCGAGGGAGAAAATCTACGAGGCATTGAAGGGGGTTGAGGAGTTGAGAGGCCTAGTGGTGGGCTACGTGAATAGGGAGGCCAGCACCGCCGAGATGGTGGACAAGGTGAAGAAGTTGAGAGACTCTTACCCGGAAGTGTTGGACCAAGTGATAAAGGCCATAGGAGAGGTGAGCAGGAGGGCCAGAAGGGCCATAGAGCTCGGGGACATCGAGGAGCTCGGACACCTAATGAACATAAACCACGGGCTCTTAGAGGCGATGGGTGTGTCAACCAGCAAGCTGTCTCAGATGGTCTATGCCGCTAGGGCTGCGGGGGCTCTGGGGTCGAAGATAACTGGCGCTGGCGGCGGAGGGTGCATAGTAGCGCTAGCCCCTCGGCGAGAGGAGGAGGTGATAGCCGCCCTGAAGGCCATAGGGGCCACGGCCTTCAAGGTCTCGCCCACAAGCGATGGTGTGAGAGTTGAGGAGTAGGTTGGTCATAGGGCACAGAGGGGCTCCGTCCCTCAAGGTCGAGAACAGCCTAGAGGGCGTCGTCGAGGCTCTGAGGCTCGGAGTTGATGGAGTTGAAGTCGACGTGAGGGCCACGAAAGACGGGTCTCTCGTGGCTTTTCACGACCAATCGCTATCAAGGATATTGGGGGTCAACAAGCTAGTAAGCGAAGTGAAGTTCGATGAGCTCAGAAGTCTAGGCTTGGCGAGGGGCTTTACTGTGCCTACCATAGAAGAGGTCGTGGACGTCGTAGTCGGCAAGGCCGTGATGGTCTTAGACGTGAAGGAGTTGAGGGCCGTCAAGGGCTTGATAGAGTTGTTGAAGAGGGTGGGGAGAGGAGAGGTCGTGGTCTCCTCCTTCGACCATAGGATCCCGTTAATGGTTAAGAGAGAGGCTCCCTTCGTCGAGGCTGGAATAATCTTATCCGCAAGACCCCTGAGCCTCTCAAGGCTCCTTCACGAGGAGGTCAGCCACTTGTTCCTGAAGAAGGATTACGTAGACCTCGAGTTACTCGAAGAGGCTCGAGACCTAGGAGTCGCCATGCACGTTTGGGTAGTCAACGACGAAGAGGAGGCCGAGCGCTTGTGGTCTATGGGCGCCCGCGGAGTGGTGACCGACGTGCCACAACTCCTCGTAGGCAGGAGGCGAAGCCATGGACCTAGTGCTCGATAATTTGATGCTCAAGGGCCTCTTGGTCTTCTCAACTAGCTTCTTGTCATCGTTCCTCGTAATGCCGAAGGTCATGGAGTTCTCTAGGAAGAGAGGGTTTGTCGGAAGAGACGTGCACAAAGACGGCCAACCCAGGGTCCCCGAGATGGGCGGCTTGGGAATACTTTTCGGAGTGCTTGTGGGCTCTTTGGTGTACTGCCTCGTCTCACTCAAGGTCGACGTACGCCTCTTGGTCTTCACTAGTTGCACCTTGATTGCAGGGGCCATAGGGGCGTGGGATTACCTGAAGACCTTGAGAGGGGTCGTGAAGACCCTCTCGACGATAGTCGCGTGCGCGCCCATAATCATAGGGTGGCTTCTCTCTCCCTCGGAGGTGGTGATAGGGAGGCCCGAGCTACCTTTCGTTGGAAGGCTGAGGCTCACGATAGTCTATTGGGCCCTGTTGCCGTTCGCCATAGCCGTGCCAGCGAACGCTGTCAACATGATAGACACGTTCAACGGAGTCATGCCTATCACCTCGACCTTCAGCGTACTAGCGCTCTTGGCCTCGTCCATCATCCTTGGGAGGTGGGAGGCCACGTTCATGTGCTTGTTATTGCTCGGAGCCCTGCTGGGCTTCCTGCCGTACAACCTATATCCCTCCAGGGTCTTCGCAAGCGACGTTGGTAGCTTGGCCGTCGGGGCCGGCATAGGCGCCATCGCCGTCTTGGGGGGGTTGGAGGTCGTGGGGATAGTCGCGCTCATGCCCCAGATAATGAACGCCTTCTACATATTGGCTTCTGTTAAGGGGCTGTTGGAGAGGAGGCAGATAGCCGAGAGGCCCACGGTAGTCCTAGGCGGCAACGTCATAGCGGCCAACAAAAGCGAGGGGGCGCCCATGACCTTGGCAAACCTCATACTCTCGAGGGGCCCTCTTCGCGAGCCAGACATAGTCAAAGCCTACGCCGTGCTCTCGTTCTTCTCGTTCGTCTTGGCCTTAGCAACGACGTGCTTCATGGTGATGAAATGAAGGTGCTAAAGTACACGATGGACATAGTCGGCATAATGGTACTGGTCTGGGGCCTCATGCTCTTGCTACTGATGGTCGTAGAGGTCGTGGTCGTGAACCTGAAACTGCCCATAGAGGGCACGGTGGGCTCGCTCGTGAACAACGCGCTTCAGCTAGCGATCAGCGGCGCACTGTTCTTGGCCTGGCTCCTCGTGTGGTACAAAGTGACCGTCTACTGCCGGAAGAGGAGGCTCAAGCTTTGGAGCCGAGGCCCTCAATGACCTCCAATATCTTAGGCAACGGATCCTCCATCGAGCTCCAGAGCCTCTCGCTCAGCTCCCTCTGCTTGGCCCTCAGCTCGCCTATTTCGGGCAGGGCTGATGTCACCGCATCTGGGATCTCCTCGCTTCTGATCCTCTTTAGGAGGCCGAATTCCATTAAGAAGCGCTCCACAAGTAGGGGTTCCTTGGGGTAAAAGGAGAAGACCGGAACGCCGAGTAAGGCCGCCTCGCAGGTCATGGTCCCTCCAGACCCTATGAAGAGGGCTGTCCTCCTCAAGAGCGAGGGACCGTGCACGGGCCTCGTAGCGACGACGACGTTCTCCAAGCCTCTGAACCTCTCCTTCAAGTACTTGACCTGCCAAGCGTACCTGGGCAACACAAACACGAGAGAGTCACGAGCTCTTTCAGCGAGCCTAGCTATAGAGTCCTCGACTATGGTCGGCTTACTGATCATCAAGTAGGAGGCTTGGACCTCCTCGATCCTTACGGTCACGAGGTGCCTGAACTTCCTGAGCCCTCCTATTACGATTTCCTCCTGCAGAGGCAGGTGCCTTAACCACATGACCGGGTCTAACGCCTTGTACTGAATGACGTCTTCGGTGGCTATGCCGTACCTAGCCCACTCCTCTCTTGGTATGACCCAAGGCGTCACGAGCTTCGAGCTCAGCGGGACCGTTAGCTTCGCGACGGCGGTCGAGTGCGGAGAGTCGTTGGCCAAGACGTGAGGTACGCCGAGGCCGAAGGCCACCCTTGCAGCGTCGGGCGAGGTGGACAGGGCGACGTCAGGCTTAAACTTCTTGATCAATGGCGCTAGCTTCCTCGCCCTATCTATACTGCTCACGAGCTTGCCATACAGGTCGCCCCCGCCGTACTTACCAACGACGAGGGCCTCGACTCCCAACTTCCTGGCTAAGAAGTCTGTCTCTCTATACCTGCGAGTGGTCACTAAGACGCTCCAGCCTTTCTTCTTCGCCTCTTCAATTACTGGCAAGTAGAACATGAGCTGCTTTGGGGTCAAGTACTCTACCCAGAGCTTCATGCGCTTCAGGCCTCCAAGCCACGGGAATTAGACCACAAGTAGTTGAAGGCGTCCCTCAACATTCTCACGAAGGCGATGTTCTCGGAGTAGTAGGGCGACAATAGCAAGGGCCTCTCGGGCCTAACGGTCATGCAGGGCACGAAGACGACGCGCTTGTCGTCGACGACCACCCCCCTTATCGGATAGGGCTCTCCGTTGTAAACCCTGACCTCGACCCCCATGGACTTGGCCTCGTAGACCTTCCTCGAGGCCCTTTGGCTTAGCTCGTGAGCCAGGACCTTAACCTTAACCCCGCGCCCCAGGGCCTCTGACAGCTCCTCCTTAACCGTGTCGAGCCATGTAAAAAGGTAGGTCAAGACGAGCACTTCGCGCTCGGCCGCCGATATTACGAGCTTCGTGTAACTCTCCATCTCATTCAAGCTTGCCAGCTGTTTCAAGACCTCGACGGAGCTGGGACCGAGCCTCCTGCTCCAATAGATCGACTCCAAGGCCGTGGACAGCTCTCGAGCCCTCTCCTCAAGCCTGCGCAGTTCCTCCTCCATCATTGACCTCACATGGTCCACGTAGCCTCTCATGGCGATCTTCGGTTGCAGGGCCTCAAACTTCTTCGGCCTTCCGGCCACCTCGACGACCATGTTCTTAAGCTGCAGACTCTCGAGCACGCT
>Ga0209183_1000361_pt1 | contig 19858 bp, 13 predicted proteins | sample LHCtaG_2_FD_184120 | JGI IMG/M metagenome (GOLD analysis project Ga0209183, IMG submission 184120) | Hot spring microbial communities from Little Hot Creek, USA to study Microbial Dark Matter (Phase II) - LHC4sed_replicate (SPAdes)... | ecosystem: Environmental > Aquatic > Thermal springs > Hot... | reverse complement strand
ATCCAATATGGGTTCTCAGCTGATGGGTAATTGACCCAATATTGCTCATTGCGAGGAGTAAACTTTTTAATCATAATAGTGCCTATAACATACATCTTTTCAACACTAATGTATTTAACTAACTCTTTTCCGATCTCAATCATTCTTGGATCCCATGCTGGTATGCTCATAGCCTCATCAATAAGTTTATCAACATATTCATCTTTTATACCACACAAGTTAGGTGAATATTCACCCCTAGGTTTCCAATACCTAGAATGAGCAGATTCAAGCCCTATAACCGCAAGCCCTGGAAGAAGACCAGATAGCTGTGGAGCAGCCCATCCAGTAAATACATCTTCAAATGTTCTTCTATTCCAAGCATCAAAGAATGTTGCCTGCTCTACAGCGGTTACCGTTGTCTCTATTCCAAATCTTCTCCACTGATCAGCGACAGGAAATGCTGTTCTATATACATCAATTTCATATGTTGTTGTATATATTTCTATTTTCCATAGACTTCCATCTGGTAGCCTCCATTTTCCATCTGGTCCCTTCTTAAATCCTACACTATTTAATAGTTGTTCTGCAACATCTGGAGCATATTTCCACCAACCAACACCCCATGTAGTCAATATATAGTCTCTTGGAGGTCTTTCCTTTAAATATTTCATTGAAATAGCCCAATCAACAATTCTAAATGGGATCTCTGGGTCAAAAGGCTTAAACTTGCTTCCATTAGGCAATACCAATTCATAATTTAACAACCAATCATAGAGACCCTCTTCAAAGTAGAATTTCTTCTCCACAGGACCAGCAACAATTTTCAATGGTGCTAAATGAAGAATACCATTAAAACCTGTTATGGCTACTTCAGTCATATTTATTGCTAATGCCAATGCCCATCTAACTTCAGTTAAATTAAATGGATATTTCTCTAAATTAAATCTCATATTACGTGTATCAGGTTCTAACATCCATGCATATGGAAATTCTTTCGCGTATCCTCTACATGTTGGGCATATGCTTATCAATGTTTCAAAGGTTTCAGGTGATAGCTCCATTATCATATCTAGATCTCCTCTAGCCATGGCATATACCTTGTTTTCTGCTGGTCCATAGTCTACAAATAGTATATATTTTGGTCCAGGATATTGCAGCTCTACATTCCAATGCTCTTTATATGCTTGGTATATGAATGTATTCTTCCAATCATCTCTAAGTTTCCAGAAATACCATGTACCTGTAGGGTCGAATGATTGAAGTGTATACATAGCTGCACATACAGGGGGATTAAAATCGAATTTGCTTGGCTCAACGCCTGCTTTCTCAAATACATGTTTAGGCATAACCCTTACAGTAGATGCAAATGTTTGTACAAGGAATGCTGACCAGAAATGTGGATTTGGTTTATTGAGTTCTATAACTACCGTATATTTGTCTTCAGCTTTCACATTTTTAACCCATGTATTAGCCCATGCATGGAAAGCTAGGCCTTTATCAGTTAATCCTTGTTGAAGTGTATATACAAGGTCATCAGCTGTTATTTCTACACCATCACTCCAATATATACCCTTTCTTAACTTAAATCTCCATATAGTGAAATCACTATTTGCCTCTGGAGGTGCAACAGCTATAGCATTTATAACCTCACCAGTAGCTGTATCTACATACCATAGAGACCCTGTACACAGCTGGTTCATGCCAGCAACTAGGATACCTACATCAGCACCAGCTCTCCATGCATTGAAATTCGATGGAGTGCCAGGTTTACCAGTAACAAGATCTAGGATAAATACTTCTTCTCTCTTAATACCAGGTGGTATAGGGGCTTGGGCATATGTAGATATTGATATGAATGAGGTAGCTATACTTAGTGTTATTAATACCGCTAAAAATATCGTTATGAATATTTTGCTACAGATTTTCCTTATAATTGAAAGCACTCTATTATGGAATTCCATATGATACCCCAAACATAACATATTAGAATATTTACTATTTAAAAACTTTCATGAAAATTAAAAATTTTAAACATTTATAAATTTATTTATAAATTAATTATTTATTGTAGTATATCCAACAAGAAACATAGTGGTTTTTCTCAACCTCTATCATAGAAGGCCTTTCATAGCATTTTTCTGATTTGAATGGACAATATGTAATATACTTACATCCTTTTAATAACATTTCACGAATTTCAATTACTGCTTGAGTTGATTGTGCCAATCTCGTCTTAAACCATTCTTTACCTTTTCTATAATCAGGTAGCGATTCAAGTAATACTTTTGTATAGGGATGTAGAGGATTTTCAATTACTTTATCTATATCACCTTGCTCAACAATACTACCCCTATACATCACATATATTTTATCCCCAACATAGTTCGCTGTAGCGATATCGTGTGTTATATATACTATTGATATGTTTAATTCTTCTTTAGCTCTTCTCAAATAATTTAATATATTTATTCTAAGCGATGCATCAATCATTGAAACAGGTTCATCTGCTATAAGTAGCCTTGGTTGTGCAAGAAGAGCTCTAGCTATAGATATCCTTTGAAGCTCACCACCTGAAAATTCATTTGGTCTCTTACCCCTAACCTTATCAAAGGTAAGACCAACAAATTCTAAAGTTCTCGAAATTCTTTCAATCGCCTCATCTTTATCAAGCTTTAACAAAGACTTTGCAACACTTATAAGATAACTATCAACAGTTTCAAATGGATTAAATGTATCCATTGGATCTTGAAATATAGGCTGAACATCTTTTATAAACCTTCTTATATTACCTCTCTTTAACTTCCATAAATCTTTTCCAAGATATTTCACAACACCATGTGTAGGCTTCAATATTCTTAGCATTATCTTTGCAACTGTTGTTTTTCCACTACCCGACTCTCCAACTATCGTTACTACTTCTGGTTTTTCACCACCTATTGATAAATTGACTCCATCAACAGCAGGAAATCTTAGTAATCCTATTACACCATAGCCAAAATATTTACTAACGTTATCTAGATTTAATAATGGTTCACCCATGTTATTTCACCTCTTGGTATAGAGCCAGCAAGAAACATATCTATTTTTATCAATTGTTATCTGTGGAGGCTCTTCTTTTCTACATATATCCATAGCATATGGACATCTAGGATGAAACCTACAGCCAGGTGGAGGGTTAGATAGATCTGGTGGAGAGCCTGTTAAACCTTTTCTAATAGTTTTATCTCCTACTCTTGGAAGGGATTCTATCAATGCTTTACTATAGGGATGCATCGGTTCACTAAACAACTCTTTTGTTGGAGCTATTTCAACTATCTTACCTGCATACATAACACCAATTCTATCAGTAAATACCCCATGGATATCCATATCATGTGAAACCAAAACCAATGTAAATCTTTTCTCCTTTTGAACTGACAACAAATGCTCTAATAATACCCTTTGTGTAACTACATCAAGAGCTGATGTAGGTTCATCAGCTAATACTACCAACGGATTAAATAACAATGCAAGAGCTATAACAATTCTCTGCTTCATACCACCGCTAAGTTGAGTTGGATAAGCACTAGCAACTTCTTTAGGAAGCCCTAAAGATTTTAGATATTCTAATATGAATTTATATGCCTCTTTTCTATCAACATTAGAATAAAGCATCATCATCTCAATAAAGTGGTCTTGAATTCTCATTGTTGGGTTAAGAACATTCATAGCACCTTGTAAAATCCATGTTATGTACCTCCACCAAACTCTTTTCTTAAGCTCTTCTATACTAAGTTTATTGATTTCAAATTTCTCATTTTTAGTTTTAAGAATTATTGAACCTTCCATTATTTGAAGAGGAGGTTCGACAAAGCCATATATTACTCTAAGCAATGTAGATTTTCCACAACCTGATTCCCCTGCTAATCCAAAGATCTCGCCATGGAAAAGCTCTAAACTTACACTACTTACTGCATCAATAAATTTTCTTTTTATAGCATAACCTGCTTTAACATTATTTAGAATTAAAACCGTTTCATTGCTCATGCTATATCAGACCTCTCTTATAATGAATATTGATACCAGTCTACGTACAATGATATATAGGGATGCTAAAAGTATTATAAAGAATATCAATGGAAATGTGTACCACCACCAAAGACCTCTTAAATAAGCCTGGTATTCCCTAGTCCAAAAGATTATTGTTCCTATAGTTGGATTCTCAAGAGAAGTTATGCCAAATACCGATAGTGTTGTTTCTAAACCTGTACAAAATATAATGCCAAATATAAATGCTACTGAAAGCCACTGTACTATATATGGGAGATATGATTTATATATAGTTTTAAATAAGCTATATCCCGAGAATGTTGCTGTGTATGTAAATGTTCTTTCTCTAAGACCCATAATAACCGATCTAATATTTCTTGATTGTCCTCCCCATCCAAGAACAGCTATAATTAGTGCCGTGCCTATAATGCCTAGCCTCTCTCTCCAAAGAGATGCAACCATAATCAATATTGGTAGGAAAGGTATTATGCAGAAACTATCTATAAGATATGTTAGTATAGCCCTTAATAAGGCATTTCTAGTTGCTCCCGCTATACTACCTATGGTAAACGAAATTAATACTAACATTATCGAGGCTATAGTGCCTAACAAAAGTGTGTTTCTCAAAGCCCATGCAGTTAATAGAAATACGTCTTGGCCTGTACTAGTTGTTCCAAATGGATATTGTAGAGATGGTGGTTGATCACGTGGTACAACATTCCATGCTCTAGGATCATAGGGTTTTGTAAAAGGAACTACAATGCTGTATAGTATTAACGCTATAATTATAGCTATAGATATTTTCATATCTAGATATTTAACCATGTTATTCACCTCCTCCATATCTTACCCTTGGATCTATAAATGGATAGATCATATCAATAAGTACAGAAGCTATTGTTACACCTAATATAGAGTATGTTGCTATACCTAACATTGTATTAAAATCATTTGAAACAATAGAATTATATAACACAGTACCTAAACCAGGATAATTGAATATATATTCAGTAACAAGAGCTCCTCCAAATATATTTCCTAAGCTTAAAGCTAAAGCTGTTATCTGAAGTATTAAAACATTTTTACCAACGTATCGTTTAAGCAAAGCAGTTGTTGGAAGCCCCCTTATAACGCCATAGAAAACATAAGGCTCTTTCTTAGCTGTTCGTGCCAAGGCAAGAGATCCCATAGCCCAATTAACAATAGAGAGCACTATAATAGAGAATGCTGGTAGCCATGCCCTTGAAAGCATAGCTAAAAACGTTTCTAAACTAAAGGTTAAATGTGTGATATAAGCAACTCCTACATATATTCTTAGAATCCCTACAAATATTATTAAGAATGCTAATGCTAATACTACATAAGGTAGAGGAAACACTACAATAAACATGTATTCAACAACCCTTATACCTTTCTTCTTATCCCATATACCCATAAAAATGCCAACAACAACTCCAATAACCCATGATATTATAGTCGACATAAGCATTAGGAAAATAGTCCAAGGCATATAAACAGCAATTATATCATTTGCAGATACTGGGAAATTTAGAAGCGATGGCCCAAATCTAAATGATAAAACAGATTTCAAGAAATAAATGTATTGTTCCCATAAAGGTTTATCAAAACCAAAAAGCTCCATTATTGTACTTCTCATAGCCTCTATTTCTTCAGGCCTCATAAATGTTCCTGCAGCTATTATTCTTGATAGAAGTTGCTCAGCAGGATTTCTAGGGCTTAGCCTTGTAACTAGAAACGCTATAGTTAAACCCGTCCATATAGTAAACAACATAAGAATTATTCTTTCTATTATGTTATGCATTAATGGCATTAATGAAGACTTAGAAAAATTTATCTTCAATGACACATCTTAGCACCTTTCTATTTAGCATATCTGATGATACTAGGTTTATAAATTTATTTTAAACTACTAAATTTATTTTAAAGCATTGAAACTAAAAGATACTTACATATCTAGCCCAGACATTACCAACCCAACCTGCTATCATCTTTTTATTTTTATTAAAATTTACATCTATGTTTCCTCAAGCTACATCTCCATATATGTATGTCTAATACTTTTACTAGTGACTTTGCAATATATTTTGCTTTGAGATGTATTAAGAAAATCATTGCTGTTGAGCTTTATCTAAAAAGGTTTTTAGGGAGATTCTTAAGAACATTATGTTGAACAATCTTGGAAATGTGGTAATATCTACTAATGCTGAGTTTACAAACCTTATAGATGAGGGTATGAGAATTTGACCCAATGTAGATGGACATCAAGGTATATTTACAGATGTTTGCAGCTTTTTATTAATTTGTTTAAGAGTTTGTTATATTTAGTGTTGTGAATGCTGGAAACAAATCTCTTGAGAGAATATATGATAGGCAATGCTATTATTTGTATAATAATGTAAGCTATTTAATTTATATAGGATAAGTTTATATACACTGTTCCCTCTCTAGATTATATCAGACCTTATATAACAGGTGGTTGAAATGGTTAAAATGGTTCTTGGGTTAAATCTTAGTTGGGCTGTTAAGAGATGGCCTATGCCTGATGAATGGGCAGAGATATCGGCTAAGCTTGATGTAAAGTATATACAGTTTTCATTTGATTTGCTAGACCCTAGAGCCCCAAGCTATGTTGTTGACCATGTGGCGGGGCTTTTAACTGATGCTGTAAAGAGGTATGGTATATCTATTCACTCTACATTTACAGGATTAGCTGCATATTCGTTTAATCTACTTACTCATCCAGATCCGTTGATGAGGCTAGATGCTATTGATTGGTATCTCCATGCAATAGACTTTACAGCTAAGATAGGTGTTAAGGCTACAGGTGGGCATATAGCTGCTAAAAGTGTAAAAGATTATAGCGATCCACAGAGAAGGTCATATCTAGATGCAGTTCTTATAGATTCTATAAAGGTTTTGAGAAGATGTGCACAGAGTAAAGGGCTTGAAATGATTCTATGGGAGCCTATGCCTGTTCCAAGAGAGCCTCCGTGGACAATGGATGAAACTAGAGATGTGTTGTTGAAGGCAAATGAAGGTTTAGGGGCTTTGGTAAAGCTCAATATGGATGTTGGTCATCAATGTACCTTAAAAGGTGTTGAGGCTGATCCATATGAATGGCTAAGGAGATTTGCATCAGAATCCCCATCTATACATATTCAGCAAACAGATGGGAAGGGGGATAGACATTGGCCATTTACAGAAGAATATAATAGAATAGGTATAATAAAGCCTGAGAAGCTTGTTGAGGCTATAGAAGCTTCAGGTGCTAAAGAGGTATATCTTCTACTAGAGTATATACCACCATTTGAAGCACCAGATGATGAAGTACTTAAAAACCTGGAAACATCTATAAAGTATCTAAAGCAGTATTTCCAATAAATAAAAATATTTTTCCATTTTTTTAACTAAAATGCTTCGCCATTTCTTCATTTCCAGGCATCTTCAGAATAGCATCTATAACATCGTCAACTTGTTTAGTGCTCTTAGTTCTAACATCGACGATAAGCCAGTTAAACAATGTATCTCTACCACCCTTTAGATTTGCCTCTAATGCCCACTCCATCTTCATCAATCTTGGCAGAATAGCGTATCTATATACCTTGCCTGGTAAACCTCCAACTTGTTTTGCATGTATCCCCTTGCCATCAACTTTAACAGGTATTTCAACAACTACATTATTCGGTATCTCTGTTATCGCCCCATTATTCATTATATTAACATATATCGGTGCATATAGAGGCTTTGGCCCAGGTACTGGTAGTGGGTATCTATCTGTAGGTTTATCGTTGTATATAGAGTCTATTAGCGTTGCTATTACCTCTCCACTAGGTTTTGGAGGAATAGAGTTTACAATTGGTTTTGATGTATCGTATACTATTCTAGCCATCTCCTCAATATTTCTCCTCACAACTAGTACTCTAAATGCACATCCTATCTCTGAATCTGGTCCTCCGTATGGCCCATACCAATACTGTTTAGTTTTTAGATTCCAGTGATATTTCCACGTACCACCTCTAACACTATCCCCTATAGGGAGATATCCATATGTTTTATACATATCTATCGCAGCTGGACATAGATCTAGGTCCCATGGATTTACAGTGGTTTCTCTCCATACCCTCCAATACTCTTCAGCATCTTCATCAATCCATTCATCGAGATATCTATATGCATTCTCCCCCTTGTAAATAAATTTTGTTAGCCATATAACATGGTTAAGCCCAGCCATCTCAAAATCTAGTTCGCTAAAGTCTATAAGCTTCAGCATAGCCTCTACACATTCTGGTTGATGTGCTGCACATGCAGATGTTATATTCTTTTTAAGTTTCTCTTTCGCTAACCTCATGGCAAGAACCTCTAAAGCAGCTCTAAACCCTAGAAATCCATGGCATATACCAGCAACTTTAACCTTAGTCTCTCTGCCAATCATCGTCGATAGCTCTAAAACTGGGTTAGAGACTATGAAGAACCATGCATTTGGTGCAAGCTCTTCAATATCTCTAGCAATATCTAGGTGTTCTTTAAATTGATAATAGCCCCATATAGTATGATAATCTCCAACCATATTCCACTCAACACTATTTATACCTCTATAATAGCCATACTCCTCAGAAATATCTCTCATATTCTCATAGTATGTATATCCCTTTACAAGAACTGTAGATATAACAAAATCAGCATCCTTTATAGCCTCCTTTCTATCCTTAGTCGCATATATCCTTACAGGAATTTTAAGCTCGTCAACATACCTCTTAGCAAATGTTGAAATTATATCCAATCTATAGTCATTTATATCCATAAGCCATATCTCGGAACTCTGCAGATCTCTATTGATAAAAATATCGATTAGTATTCTACTTGTCCACCTAGCACTACCAGCACCTATAAACGATATCTTTGGACCTTTAACCAACAACCAACACCAAATATAGATGTTTGGGTCTCCAATATATTTTTTTCTGTTGATATTCTATCAAATTAAAAACATAAAACATGGTTAGATAGATAAATACTATACTCTATACTTTTATCATATATGTAATACTCTAGTTTCAGGGTATACAATCAGAAACCTCTGCAACAACATTTCCCATAACATTTATCACAACATTATTTACAGCATTCAAGACCCTTCTTACTAATCTTAACAAATACATATATATATCTAAAACGTTAAAACTCTAAACTATTTCTCTAGAGGTTCTAAAATCCTCAATAAAGCTTACAGTAAGGTATACACCTTCAAATCTAAAGGATACATAAACCACAAGAATAACGATTTTAATGAAGTTACAAAATTTCCCAATACATCAATCATATTGCTATATAACTATATAGCGAAGTAGATTATGTCCCACTAATATTCTAAATTATAAAAGCATATATTGAACTCACATTATTAATTTAATTAGTTTAACATTCACATTATCGTACTTAATACATTTGCATTCAAGATTAAATTATGGAATATTTAAGATCATATTTATTTATTAAATAAATATGGTTTCAAGATATCAAATTATTAGTATTTATAAACAATGTTTGTTTATTTGTAAGGTATTTAAATTTTCGCTAAAATTTAAATATTCTAGATATAAAGATAAAGTATGGTGAAATAATGATTTTAAAAAAGATTATTAATCCTTTTATTGTTTATGCATTAAAAAGATTAGGCATGATGATATTAACATTCTTCGTTGCATTGTTTTTAATATTTATCTTACCAAGAATGATACCGGGCAATCCTCTTGCAACAACAATTTATAGATTACTGCAAGGTGGCATAGTATCACCAGAGCAACTTAAAGCTACCGAAAGAATGCTTCTTGAAACATTTAAATTTCATGAACCTTTACATATTCAGTTTATCGATTTTATAGCTAATCTACTTCATGGAAATTTAGGTGTTTCTGTTCTATTCTATCCGCTCAAAGTATATGATCTTATTGCCATATATATCCCATGGACACTTTTATTAATGATTCCTGCAGTTTCATTATCATGGTTTGTTGGAAATTATGTTGGAGTTATAGCTGCAATGAATAGAAATAAATCTATAGATAAAATAATATTAACAATTTTTATGGTGTTTCAAGGCATTCCCTCATATATTTTTGGAATGTATTTAATTCTATTATTTGCAGTATACATACCAATATTTCCAACTGGTGGTGGTTGGCCTCCTGGAATGGTGCCAAGGCTTTCAACAGATTTTATACTAGCTTATCTAAGGCATTATATTCTTCCATTTTTATCAATATTTATAGCATCTCTTGGAGGGTGGGGATTGAGTATGAGGAGTATAGCTGTTCAAGAACTTACTTCAGATTATATGGAATATGCTAAAAACATAGGAGTTTCACAAAGAAAGATATCCCGATATCTATTCAAATGTTCTGCTTTACCACAGATAGTAGGTCTTGCAATTGTTTTAGGATGGAGCGTTGCAGGATCTGTCATAACAGAGATAGTATTTAGCTATCCAGGTATTGGCATGATTTTCTGGAGAGGTATTCAGTCTCAAGACTATCCTTTAATTCAAGGAATATTTATAATAATTATCGGTACATTACTTCTAGCTAACTATATATCAGAACTTCTTTTTGCATATATAGACCCAAGAATTAGACATGCATACACAGGTGTATAAAACAATGAGCACTTCTGCAATAATTAGAATTTTTAAAATTAAAAAATTCACAACTGGTTTAATCATATTTTTAGCATTATCGATTATAGGAATTTTGGGTCCAATAATCTATGGTGTAAGTCCAACTAAAACTGTAGGAGGAAGATATATACCTCCAGGAACAGAATATTTTCTAGGAACTGATGCACTTGGAAGAGATGTACTAGCACAACTCTTGCATGGTATCAGAGGATCGCTTTATGTAGGAGTAATAGCCTCTACTATATCGCTATCTCTAGCTTTATTTTTAGGAACTATAGCTGCAATATTTGGTGGTGTAGTAGATAGGGTAATAATGACTATCTCAGAGATTTTTCTTTTAATACCCTCTATATTACTTATGATGCTATTAGCTGCATATCTTCCTGAAAGAAGCTTATGGATAGTAGCAGTTGTTATAGGTGTGACCTCATGGGCTGGATGGGCTAGAGGGTTCAGGTCGCGTACCCTTAGCATTCTCTCATCTGACTTCATCTATATAGCAGTTTTATCTGGAGCTTCAAAAATGAGTATAATAATTAGAGATATAATTCCTATTATAGCACCATACATATTAGCAGCATTTGCGATGCTCTTCTCTTATAGCATCATGTCTGAAGTAGGCCTTACATTAATTGGTGTTGGTATGACAAAGGATGCAACATTAGGACTAATGTTATATATAGCTCAAATATATGCTAATATCAGTCAAGGTATTTGGTGGACCTTTGTTCCACCAACCATTATAGTAACTTTAATATTTCTATCACTATATGCAATAGCAACTTCAATAGATGAGCTTTTTAGCTATAGGTGAAGACAATGAATATTGTTGAGGTAGAGAATCTCAAAGCATATTACTTTGTAAGAAATGGAATAGTAAGAGCTGTTGATGGAATTGATTTAGCCATAGATAAAAATATGATTGTAGGTATTGTTGGTGAAAGTGGCTGTGGAAAATCAACATTAGCAAGAGCTTTGTCAATGAGCTTAGAACCACCGTTAAAAATTGTTGAAGGTAGTATAACCATTGATGGAATTAAAATAAGTGAAATGCCTGTTGATGAAGTTAGAAGAAAAATTTTGGGAATTAAAGTAGCCCTAATTCCTCAATCAGCTATGAATGCATTAATACCTACAATTAAGGTAAAGAATTTTATAAGAGATGTCCTAAAAGAAAAAACTGATTATAGTTTACAAGAGATTCATGAACTAGCTATGAAAAGATTTAAGGAACTTAATTTACCTTTAAACACATTAGATATGTATCCATTTGAGCTTTCTGGTGGTATGAGACAAAGAGTATTAATAGCGATAGCTACGTTGTTAAATCCCTCTCTGCTAATAGCAGATGAACCTACATCAGCTCTTGATGTTTCAACTCAGAGGATAGTTCTAGAAGCGTTATATGATATCTATAGAAAAGGTTTAGTGAAAAGCATTATATTTATTTCACATGATATTGCAACAGTTAGACAGATAGCTGATATGATTGTTGTTATGTATGCTGGAAAAATTGTTGAAAAAGGAGCAACAGAAGATATCATAAATGAGCCTTTACATCCATATTCCAAAGGGTTAATGTTTTCAATACTTACACCTGAGCCTCAAATAAAAGAAAGAGTAAAAAAGCGTGAAGATATTATACTCAGAGGTGAGCCACCGAGTCTAATTATCCCTCCACCTGGCTGTAGGTTTCATCCTAGATGTCCATATGCTATGGATATATGTAGAAAAGAGGAACCTAAGATAATAGAAGTTGAGAGAAATAGATTTGTTTCTTGTTGGTTGTATTTAAAGGCGTGATATAAAATGGCTAGCGGGATTCTAGAAATTAGAAATTTAACGAAGATCTATAGAATAGGTTTAATTCGTCAAAGAGAAATTGTAGCTGTAAATAATGTGAGTTTTAATGTTAAAAAAGGTGAAATAATATCACTTGTTGGTGAAAGTGGCTCAGGTAAAACAACAACGGCTAGAATAATATTAAGACTTTTAAAACCGACATCAGGAAATGTTATTTTCGATGGGAAAGATATTTGGAGAGATATTAGAAGTATAGAGGAATTGAGATGGTATTGGAGAAATGTCAATGGTATTTTTCAAGATCCTTATTCATCATTTAATCCAACACATACAATCAGATATATAATGCTAAGAACGTTTAACCTTTTCAATAATCAAATAGATTATAGCACTAAGATGGAGAATATTAAAGAAGCACTTAAAATGGTTGGGCTTATACCTGAAGAAGTCCTAGATAGAAGACCATTTGAGCTTTCTGGTGGTATGAGACAAAGAGTATTAATAGCCCGAATATTTTTAATAAAACCAAGGATCGTTATAGCAGATGAGCCTACAAGTATGATAGATGCAACCTTGAGATTTGGTTTACTAAAACTATTTCTTAAGCTAAGGGATGAGCTTGAGACCTCACTAATATTTATAACCCATGATCTTGGCTTAGCCACATATATAAGTGATAGAATATTGATTATGTATAAAGGTGAAATAGTTGAAGAAGGTTCACCAGAAGAGGTTTTAAATAAACCAGTCCATCCATATACAAAGAAATTACTTGAGTCTATTCCTAAGCTTTACTCAACATGGTTTATTAAATCGAGTTAACCAAATATCATCAATGAGCATAAAAAGATATAAGTTTTTAGAAATTCTTAGATTTTAGGTGAGTATTAGTAATGGTCTTCAACAAGGATAAGTATATATCACTATTAATAGCGATAGCTATCCTAACGAGTTTAATACCCATATATAATATTCAAGCCCAAGTTCCAGAACTTCCAAGGGATCAAACCGCTATAATTTCTCAATCATGGGCAGTGCCATCAGGGTTTAACCCATTTATACCAGGTTTAGCTGCATGGGGCTCTTCGTTCCTTCAATACCCATATCTATTTGTATATAATATACTTACAGATGACTATATACCATATCTAGCTAATTCATTTAAGTGGATTGATCCATATACTCTTGAAATTAAACTTAAACCAGATGCTTATTGGTGGGATAAAAAGCCTATAACAGCCGAAGATGTAAAGTTTTCATTTGAAATTCATAGAATGTGTAGCACACCTGCAAGTTATATCTGGATGTATATAGAGGGTGTAGAAGCAAAAGATCCAACTACAGTTATTATACATGTTAATAAATCTAATGTGAATTATTATAGAGTTATAGATGTTTTTCAATGGATGATAGCACCAAAACATAGATGGGAAATGCTATACAAGGAAATGGGATGCAAAGCATTTTCAGAATTCCCAGATAATGATCCAGATAAAATAATAGGTGGAGGACCGTACAAGGCATTATTTATGGTAGGGGATACTTGGGCTTATGAAAGAGTAGATGATTGGTGGGGTGTCAAGTATTTTGGTTTACCTGCACCAAAATATGTTATGCATATAGTACCAAAAAGCGATGAGCAAGTGAGAATGGAGTGGCTCGCCGGTAATAGGGATCATATGTCACATTTTGTGGATAGGTTATGGGAAATAATAAAGGATCCAATGTTTGGTACATTTGATAATGAGAATTGTCCTCCTTGTATGTATCCAGATTCAATTGCTATTTTTGCACTTAACAATGAGAAATATCCGCTTAGTGATGTAAGAGTTAGGAAAGCTATATACTATGCGTTGTTAGCAGATAATAGAAAAGCTCTTAGAATAGCCAGTGAAGTAGGGTTCTCTGGGTACATGAGATATGACGTGTATCCAATACCAATTTTACCTGGTCATGAAAGAGCTGAGCGATACCTTGCTAGAGATCTTGTAGAAGCATTCTTAAAAGAAGCAACGATAGAAAATGCCAAGAAGCTTCTAGACGAAGCCGGTATTATAGATAGAGATGGAGATGGAATTAGAGAACTTCCTGATGGAAGACCATTTAAACTTACCATATTATGTGTAACAGGATGGGTACCAACAATAGGTTCAGCTCAGGTATGGGCAGATTATCTTAGAGAAACGCTTGGAATAGATGCTAGAGTTGAGACAAAAGATTTCTCAGTAGTATGGAATAGTGTATGTGATGGTGATTACGAGGCAGCTTGGTGGGTGATGCATACCGGAAGATCGGCTTCAGCACCATGGATAAACTTCGATATACTTATGGATCATAGACTACCCACATGTCCATGGCAAGGACCAATATTCCGTTATAAGAATCCTGAGGTAATTCCTATTCTAGATGAAATCGGAAGAACTTGGGATGAATCAAAAAGAATGGAATTATTCAGGAAGCTTCAAGAGATATGGTTAAGAGATCTACCGTCTTTAATAGTGGGAACAGGGGTTCATTGGTATCAATACTACAACAAGTATTGGGTAGGATGGCCAAATAGAGCAAGAGTCGAAAAAGAAGGCGCGTTCTATGCAACTAACTGGGAGGTAGGTTTCCTCTTCATACTCTATCAAATAAAATCATCCAAAGAAGTAGCACCTGGACAGTTACCTCCAATACCAGAATTTTTAAAACCACAAAATAGAATCTCTGCAGCTAAATTCTTCGAAGAACTAGAGAAAATAGCAAAATTAACTCCTACTCCAACACCTACTCCAACACCTACACCTACTCCTATTCCTGTTGCTACTACTGTTACTGTAACTGCTTTTGAGACTGTTACACAGGTTGTTACATCAACATCTATAGCTACAACAACTAGATTTGAAACAGTTACAAAAACAGAGACTGTAACAGACTGGACAACAACAACAATACTAGCAATAGTACTACTAATAGTTGGATTTGCAATAGGATGGTTCATAAAAAGAAAATAAAAATAAAATAAATTATTTACTTTATTATTTTTAAACAAACAACAATTCATTTTTTAATTATTGTCATTTAATTTATTTATATTAATTTTTATGCATTTCAATACATACTTGCCCATAATTATTTTGAGTATTCTATAAACATAAAGGTTTATAATTTTAGCTTTATGTGAAATATTATAGGTTAGGGGATCAATATGGATGTAGATGTAAGAGTTAAAGAGTTGTTGGCTAAGATGAGTTTGGAGGAGAAGGTGGCTCAGCTACAGTCTATATCTATAGATATGCTTTTAGATGGGAGGGAGTTTTCTGAGGAGAAGGCTCAGAAGCTTCTTAGATATGGTGTTGGTGAGATTACTAGGGTTGGTGGATCTAGGATTGGGCTGAGTCCTAGGGAAGCTGCTAGTGTTGTTAATAAGGTTCAGAGATTTCTTGTTGAGAAGACAAGACTTGGTATACCTGCTATTGTTCATGAGGAGTGTTTAGCTGGTTTAATGGCTTTAACAGCTACTGTTTTTCCTCAGGCAATTGCATTGGCGTCTACATGGGATCCTGATCTTATCTATAGAGTTGCTTCTGCTATTAGGGAACAGGTTATGTCTATTGGTGCTAGACATTGCCTCTCTCCTGTTTTAGATCTTTGTAGAGATGCTAGGTGGGGTAGATGTGAAGAGACATATGGTGAAGACCCATATCTAGTTGCATCTATTGGATATGCATATGTTAGAGGTCTTCAAGGCGATGATATATCGAGAGGCGTTGTTGCTACTACAAAGCATTTTGCTGGCCATGGGTTTTCAGAAGGTGGTAGAAATATTGCCCAGGTTCATCTAGGCTTAAGGGAGTTTAGAGAGCAGCATCTATATCCATTTGAGGTTGCTATAAGGGTTGGAGGAGCATTGGCTGTTATGCCTGCTTATCATGAAATCGATGGTATTCCATGCCATGGAAATAAAGAGCTTTTAACAGATATTCTTAGATATCAATGGGGTTTCAAAGGAGTTGTTGTATCTGATTATGGAGCTATTCCACAGTTGAACACTATTCATAGAGTTGCAAGAGATTGTGTAGATGCTTTTAGAATTGCCTTAGAGGCTGGTGTTGATATGAATCTACCCAATGTTGTCTGCTTTGATGAGCTTGTTAAAGCTGTTAGAGATGGCATAGTCTCAGAGTCTGTTGTTGATAGAGCTGTTGAAAGAATTCTAAAACTTAAATATATGCTTGGCTTATTCGATAAACCATATATTGACGAGTCCAAAGTTCTAGAAGTGTTGGATAGTGAAGGTTATAGAAGACTTGCTTTAGAGGTTGCTAGAAAATCTATAGTTCTTCTTAAAAACGATGGGATTCTGCCTCTTCCAAAGAATATAAAGAGAATAGCTGTTATAGGTCCAAATGCAAATGAGCCTAGAAATATGCTTGGAGACTATCACTATGATGCTCATCTAAGCAGAGACTCTGTTTCTGTAAAGGTTGTAACAGTTTTGGAGGGTATATTAAACAAGGTTTCTAGAGATACAGAGGTTCTATATGCAAAGGGATGTGATGTTGCTTCTATGGATAGAAGTGGATTTGTAGAAGCTTTGAAGATAGCCAAGGAATCTGATGTTGTTATAGCTGTTATGGGTGAGAAATCAGGTTTGGATCCAAGGTGGTTTGGAAAAACATTTGAAGAAACACAATACACATCTGGTGAAGGTGTTGATAGAGCTTCACTTAGATTGCCAGGTGTTCAAGAAGAGCTTGTTAAAGAGATTCATAAATTGGGTAAGCCGATAATTCTCATCCTTATAAATGGAAGACCTTTAGCCATATCATCGATTTTACCATATGTCAATGCTGTTTTAGAGGCGTGGTTCCCTGGTGAGGAAGGTGGAAATGCTATTGCCGATATACTATTTGGTGATTATAGCCCAAGTGGAAGACTTCCAGTTTCTATGCCATATGATGTAGGGCAGATACCAATATATTACTCTAGAAAGCCTTCATCATTTAGGGAATATATTGAGTATCAAGCAAAGCCTCTCTTTCCATTTGGATACGGACTAAGCTATACAGAGTTTAGATATAGCAACCTTGCTATAGAGCCTATAGAGGTTAATCCATTTGGATATATAAAAATCGCTGTAGATGTTGAAAATATCGGTAGATTCGATGCCGAAGAAACAATCCAGCTATATATATCAAAAGAATATTCATCTGTAACCAGACCAGTAAAAGAGTTAAAGGGATTCAAAAAGATATTCATTAAAGCTGGTGAAAAAAGAAGAGTCGTGTTTACATTACCTATAGAGATTCTAGCTTTTTATGATAGATATATGAGGCTTGTTATAGAGCCTGGAGAATATATTGTTATGATTGGTAGAAGCTCTGAGGATATAGTACTTAAAGGAAGATTTAAAGTTGTTGGGGAAACAGCTATTGTTAGCGAGAGAAAATATTATCTATCTCATGCCGAGGCATATTAACAGAAAAAATAGATATGAATTAAAAATTTATTTTCTATGCTTTTTTAACAACTATTCTTATTGTATATGGATACCACCCTATTTTCTGTAATGGAACCCTTACCTCTAGACCCTCATCTTTATATATCCATTCTATTTTTTCTTTAGAACCCAATATATCAACATGGATTATATCACCATCAACTATATTGATACTCTTTGACACTGCTTTTAACACTATTCTATCTTTTGGTTTTCCAAGTATTGTTGCATAGATTATTTCTCCTATTGGATACGCCTTCTTAACAGTGTATCTAACATCTTCTTCTGTAAATACCAGCTTTTTCTCTACAAAGAAGCCCTCCTCCATTAATCTAGCTGGACCTTCTCCAAATATTCTCCATGGTTGTGATCCATAGATAGCCTCGCCATTTATCTCTAGCCAGCTACCTATATTAAGCAAAATTTTCTTTGCCTCTTCTGGTATAGTTCCATCTGGTTTTGGACCTATATTTAGTAGTAGAACACCGTTTTTACTTATAACATCTACCATATGTTGTATTACCACTTCAACTGGTTTATATTCAGCGTCTTTTATATAGCCCCAAGATTTATAGTCTATAGAGGTGTCTGCAACCCATGGATATCTCTGGATCTCTTTCACTGTACCTCTCTCTGCTAAATCTGGTATAGCTGTGCCTTCTTTGAATGCCTTAATCTTATAGACTATAACAGGCTCTATACCCCATCTATAACATCTATTATAGTAGTATGCAGCAAACGCCTTTAGATATGGTTCAAAAGCAGGATTTGCAATCCACCAATCAAAGTATACAAGCCACGGTCTATACCTCTCAACAACTTCAACTAATCTTAGAAGCCAATCCATCAAAAACTCTTTATCTGGATAGATATTGTCTGGCCCTGGCGGTGCTCTAGGGTCTAGAGAAGCTGGTTTTGCAGGTCCATAGAGATCAAAATACTTTGGATCTCTAACATCAGAATCTATCCTCATTCCAGGTTCAAAGAAGAACCAATGCTCTGCCCTATGATATGAAACACCAAATATTAGACCTCTCGACTCTATAGATTCCTTCAACTCTCTAACAATATCTCTTTTAGGGCCTATTCTAGCTGCACACCATCTTGTATAGCTAGAGTCCCATAATGCAAAACCATCATGATGCTCTGCAACTAAAACAACAAACCTTGCACCACATTTCTCAAAAATCCTTGCCCATTCATCGGGATCCCAGTTCCCAGCTGTAAACATAGGTATAAAATCTTTATATCCAAACTCTGTTAAAGGTCCAAAGCTTTTTACATGGAATTGATGCTCTGGTCTATCAGACATATACATATGCCTAGGATACCACTCACTACCAAAGGCAGGAACAGAATAAACACCCCAGTGGATAAATATTCCAAGCTTTGAATCTATAAACCATTTCGGAACCCTATAGCTTTTTAGAGACTCCCAACTAGGTTTAAAAGGACCTTTAATAGGTGAAGGAATAGATTTCAATACCTCATATGGATCCATAGACACTATCTCAAGATATTTCCCAAATGAATCGACATCTTGCTGGACCATATCTACAACCCTCAACAGATAGAGTTGATACCTCTATATAAACCTTTTTCTACCATCTACATAGCAACTATATAGAATTCAAAACAACCTAAAAAGATACAAATCATAATATTCCACAACAATAAGATAATAAGAGGTTTTTAATATACATTGTCTATTGATACACAGTAAAAAATAGATATCTACCATCAATGGAACATTTTAAAGAACTTTTCTCTTTTGATAAAAATTTTTGTTTAAAAATTAAAAATAGATTTGATAATTTTTGTTTAAAAATAATAAAGTTGTTTTTATTTTTATTTTCTTTTTATGA
>Ga0209183_1000360_pt1 | contig 19931 bp, 17 predicted proteins | sample LHCtaG_2_FD_184120 | JGI IMG/M metagenome (GOLD analysis project Ga0209183, IMG submission 184120) | Hot spring microbial communities from Little Hot Creek, USA to study Microbial Dark Matter (Phase II) - LHC4sed_replicate (SPAdes)... | ecosystem: Environmental > Aquatic > Thermal springs > Hot... | reverse complement strand
AAGGTGGAGGCGGCGGGGGAGGAGGTGGGCCAGGTCCAGCTCTTCTAATTAATTCATCATACTTCAGATATGCTATCAGTAAGAGTACACCGATGAGTATTCCTCCAAATATGAACCCGATGATCATCCATGTAAACGTCTTATCTTTTGCTTCTCGATATCTTCTCTAATATATTAAATCTATTATAGGCTTAATGTTAGTGTATATTATGAGGTCGACAACACCGAAGATTATGAGTGGTATTCCAAAAAATATTCCGATTATAGTAATTGATGTTGCGATGCCACCTATGATCATTATTATACCGAAGATTAAAGCTAAGATACTTGAGATATTTAGTAGAGAACGTATAGTCTCTGCTTCAGGAGGAACACTGCCTAAACTCACATCTAGTCACACACATAAGAAGATACTAAGAAATAAAGTTTACTCAAAAATGACGCGACGCCCAGTATAATGTGTCACTAGATCTTCTATCACAAGTTACCTTTAATACAAAAGAATTAGGTCTGAATCTCTTTAAGATAAGAAGTATCTAATAACGGAGAACTTAATGAGAGAAGCATATCTTCAGAAGTGATAGATAACGAAAGATAGATTTCTAACGTAGCTCTTAGTTGAAGAGCATAGAGTAAAAAAGTTTCTTAACCACTTACAGGGTATAATCTAACTTCAATTATATTATTCTAGATGAAAAGATAGAAAAAAGAGGCGTAGAGAAGTTCTGCAAAATAGCCTTCGTAGAATAACTTCTACTACGACATCGTTCTTAGTGCTATAACTTCTACAATAACCTTTATCCAAGCCTATCATCAACATAAATGTAACATAAATTTCTTGCTCTAGCTTAACTAAAATTTTATGTTTTTATACTTATAGATTTACTATGATAATTTTTATATGAGCAGATTTCATTTATGTTAAATAGAGAATCTGGGTTGAAGAAGAGTGGTGAAATCATATATACTGAGGATTGCAGACCGTTCTAATGAGGCGGTAGTTTTTGAGAAAAGATGCTATTATACAAACTTGAAGAGGAGATTCTCAAGAGGAGACATGGTATTCTTTCTCATGAAGAGAGAAGCTGATCCATTCATAGGATACGCAATAGTTGATCATGTTAAAGAACTTGTAGATATAACTGACCCAGAAGAAAGAGATTTCTGTATCGATAATAGATGGTATACGAAGATAGAGTTTAGCGAGATACATAGATTTAAGAGGCATCTTCCATTGAGACTTGTTTTTCCAGGGCTTCACAAGCTGGGTAGAGCATTACATAGACTAGAATTAGATGAGATAGAAGTTAAGAGAATATTTGACCTTGAAAAGATATGTGAAGAAGATGAAGAACTCTGGAGAAAATACATCGAGCTGAGTAGGAGAACTAAAATACTGTAAGCGATCTTTTACCTAAATCACTCTCTCTGATTTCCGGCTTCTCCACGAGCTCTTCGATAACTTTCCCTAGATATTTATGAATCTCACTCCTCCTATCCGAGATCTTTAGCAGATCTATTCCAGAAGCTAGTTCAGAAATGTAAGGTATCTTAAAGGGTTTGACGCCTATACATTCTATGAATTCTTTCTCAAACTTTTTCATATTCTCATTATCTAGGTTAAACATATTGATTATAGGGTTAACCAAGCAGATGAAGTTTGAATATATGTTCTCTATTCTATCTTTAAGCACTAAGAGGTCATGCATGTTCGGCTTAATAACATAGAATACATAATTAGAGATATAGCTTATACAAGCCAGCGTATAGGGCATCCATGGCGGCGTATCAAATACTACATAATCTAGTGGTTGTGCATTCACGATCCACTTTTCCTTCTCTAAAGTCTCCAAGATATGCTTATCTCCCTGAGCGTCAAGGATCTCCACTCTTCTTCTCGCATCTTCAGAAGTGTTCGCAGACATAAGATACAGTGTATTAGAAGGTAGGTTAAACATTGCACCGGCGTCTCTACATGCTTCACTTAATTTTGCTTCACCTATAATCCATTCATTAGACGATCTACGAATAACATCTCTCGACAGTGTAAGATTTTCAATAATAGGATTTAAGAAGTCAGCTTCAATATACAATGTTCTACCACGTATTGATAGATTATATGCAAGTGCTAGAGCTACTGTACTAGCGCCTGAACCGCTTCTTGAATGCTGGACAGAAAACACCATAGTCATAAAATACTACCCTGACTCCAGCTCTAACTTCAATACTGATAGATTAGACGGGAGACTTAAACTTATTTTGATAAGTTAATTAGAATTACAATATATCATTTAGGTTGTATACGAAAAAGTTAAACTCTGTGCGGTCTCGCTGATAAGCTAAACCTCCAACGACTCTTTTATTTTTATTTAACATATTTATAAATTTTTGATGATAGATTGGCAAAAATGTTATATAACACCTTGATGCTGTATAATTATGCAACTAGAGGAATTCGCATTAAAAATAGGCTTATCTAAAGAAGTCCTAATACTACTATTGATCCAAGCAGCAATAGCAGCAGTAGCAATAACCCTAGGAATAGGCATAGGAGAGAAGCTCGGAAAAGTACCTGGCTAGAAACTTTTACTAGTCAATTTAATCTCCCTCAATATTTTTTGTAAGCTCTCATCAAATACGTTTAACCAGCCTTCCCTATCCTTGAATAGATTATGAGGTGGTACGAAGTTGGCTGCGTACTCCATACTTAAGAAATCTATTTTTCGTAGCATGTCTCCTTTCTCACTAATATACCTCAAAAATTTATAAAATCCTAATGATGGAACAAATAAGATCGCATAATATTCTAGGTTCTCACTCTTCATTTCTAGATGCATGAATGGAATATTTAACATGGTCTTCCTCACATGATAATCCATTTTAGCTTGAATGAATATAGGTGTACAAACTAATTCTGGATACTTTATAGGCATCCAAAAGAGCATATAGAGATATACTGTTGAGAGAATATTTTCACAATGTCTCCTCACAGTCTGTCTTGTAATGTTTAATTTTCTAGCTATATCGGAATAACTATTCAACGGATTCTTATAAAATTCTACAAGGATCTTTAAATCTAGTAAAGTTAGTCCGTTGAGTTGATTAGGTTCTTCATATATTTCAGGGACTTCTTCAATTCTTGGATTCTCCTCCCAATTCTGTAACCATACACCATTATTAAAGTCAAAACAATCTGCTCTTAGAGGGATTACTCGCCTATAGTAAAGTTTTTTGAATTGATATTTCTTTATAATACCGAATTTTAAAAGTCCGTCAAGGAATGCAGTAAATGAGTTTTCAAATTTAGGTGGTATAGAAAACATCGTTAGGAATTTTCTCTCATTTAAGAGAAATGCATAATAGTTTAGATACATAGTCTCACCGAAAAGATCTAGGAGGTTGACAAAGTAATCAGGAGGAAGAGGTGAGTCAAGCATAACCATATACCATTGTAGTCCTAGTTTTCCATAGTTTATTGCAGGACGGACTGTGAATCCTAGTTTAGGTAGTTTTTCTTTTAGTATGTATCTTACTGTCGTTATTGGTACTCCTGTTTCTCTTGATATTGCTGTATATTTTGGTCCATGCTTCATTAATGCTTCTACTACTTTTCTCGTCTGGCTCATATAATTTTCACTTTTCCTGTTTTTCAAAAATCCTCTGTCTGATTTAAACTTTTGTTAAGTGATCAGTCTAGGGAGCAACCATTCAGGATTGCTCACTAATGTACATCATACAGTTTTATTATTCTAACTATTCGAATCTTTTCTGTAATGCTTTCTTCTCAGCGTCTATTATTAATTCTATCAACTTCATGCTTTCCTTATTCTCTTGGTTTAAGATGTTTACTACTTCTTTTAACGTTAATCCTCTCGCAGAGAGAACTATTACAGCTGGTCTACCATATTTCTGGATTAGTACAGAGTTTCGTTTAAGCTCTGCAAGTATTCTTCTCTCTTTTCTATTTACTGGTTTTCCTTTCCGAGCAATCAATCCTAGAATATCTTCAAGCTCACATTTAGCTACTCCAATCTTATTTGATCCACAGACTGGGCAGATAGGCTTCTCATCTATATCTTTGACGTAGACACTGTTATAGTATTCAAAGCATTCTGTACATGCCTGTATCCAGGATTCGTAGAGCAGCCTAGTCTTGACAGATGTTAATACTAGCTTCTTCATTCCTTCGCCTATTGTTATTTCTCCTTCATGCTGAAATCTCGAGAGTGTTAGCTTAGCGAGTGGAGACGGATTAGAAGAAATACTTCTCCAAATTTTAACTTCAACTCTATTTTTAACGATGTCTTCAAGGATCTTTCTTGCAGTCTCTATATCGAAGTCATGGAATAATGTATGGTTTAATGCTTCTCTATGAACTACGGTGTTTCTTAATGTTTCAGCAAGCTGATTTAAGTTTAGCTCAGTTATGCTTGCTTCACTCTTTATTACACCCATCTTCCTAGCTACATGAACAAGTCTCCGTTTAAACAAGGTTGAAGATTCTACAGATTTTCTAACATTCTCCTCGAAGCCTTCCTTGAGCAACTCCTTAATAGCATCGAGCACAGCCTCCCCACCGAGATGTTTTGATCTAAGTATTATCCTGTATGGATTTTGTTGGCCATGTATCGGTGCTCCAATCTTCTCAGACAAGTAGTACGCTAATACCTTCTGTATCGTTCTATTCGCTTTAAGACCTCCATGAATATGTAGGATAGTGTAAGGTTCATTTATTTCGAGAAGTATCAATCTATCAGAAGGTACAGGTATCTTCTCTGTTAAATGTTCTTCAACCTCCCTAAAAGCTTTGAATACGACGTCGAAGCCTACATCATATCTTTCAGCTATATCTTCTACTATCTTCTCAGAGTCTTCTCCTGAATTTCTCCTCTCAGCATACTCTCTCCTAAGAGCTCCTACTTCTTGCGCCGTCTCGAATGGTACAGGTATCTCGTCTCCAACCCAGCTTGGTACAGCACCTTCATAATCATCTAGAGATGAAACATAAATTCTATCTCCTTCAGTATGTAGTATCTCCCAAGCCTTACCTGTAAGTATAAATCTTGTTCCAGGCTCCCCATACTCTGCAACAAATTCTTCATCGAGTATACCTACAGGTTCTCCACTCTTCTCTTCAATTACTAGATATTGATATTCTTCTGGTATCATTGATAAATTCGAAAAATAGTATTCATAGAGCTCCATACTTCTCCTAGGCTTAAATACAATGTCATCCCTAGTTTCTATTATTCCAAGAGAAGACATGTGTTGTAGAACATCCTTTAAGTCTTCTATCTTCAGATCTTTAAAATTATAAGACATCCTAGCTATCTTAATGATATCATCTATTCTTATTCTACTATACTCGAGCGTAAGTCCAGCTACTTGATGCATTAATACGTCGAGAGGAGTTGTCGGTATGTTAACTTGTTCTAGTTCTCCGTTTCTAGCTCTCCTCGTAATAACTATTGATTCCAACGCATCATCTGAATCCATAACTATTATGATTCCTTTAGCAGTCTTCTCTAAAGAATGCCCGCTTCTCCCTACTCTCTGAACAAGCCTAGTAACTTCTCTAGGAGAATTGTACTGAATACATAATTCTATTCTTCCAACGTCTATCCCAAGCTCTAGAGATGATGTACAGATTATCCCAACTAGCTCTCCACTCTTTAAACCATGTTCAGCTGTGATCCTAGTCGACTTTGACAGTGAGCCATGATGTATGCCTACAGGTACATGCTGATCCCATACTCTAAACCTGTTCGTAAGTATCTCGGCTAATGGTCTAGTATTGGTGAAGATAAGTGTTGATTCATGTTCTTCTATTAATCTTTTAATCGTTTTAAGCCTTGAAGCAACATCTGGAAACACTCCGAGTCTCTCAGCTAAATCATAATCTTCATTGTTAGGTGTAGGATATAGGACATCTATCTCCATACTTCTATCCACTGAGGCGTCTATTATCTCACATTCTCTACCTACACCTACAAGAAAATCTGCAATCCTTCTCGGGCTACCGATAGTTGCCGAGATCCCGATCCTCTGGAAATCCATGCCTGTTATCAGTCTAAGCCTCTCTAAAGCTAGAGATAGCTGGGCTCCCCTCTTATCTGTTGCAAGCTCATGTACTTCATCAACGACCACCCATCTAACATCTCTTAAGTAATTCCTGAGGACTTTAGCTGTAAGAATAACTTGAAGAGTTTCAGGGGTTGTTATTAGTATGTCAGGTGGAGAGATGGCTTGTATTCTCCTCTCACGGGAAGCTGTATCTCCATGTCTTACAGCTACTCTAAAATCAAGCTTCTGAGCCCACCAATCAATCCTATCAAGTAGGTCTCTATTCAACGCTCTTAGAGGAGTTATGTATAAGAGCTTAATACCATGTCCACGAGATTCTATAAGCATCTTACTGAATATTGGAAGTAGAGCAGCCTCAGTCTTCCCAGAGCCTGTAGCAGCCATTAATAAGATATTCTTTCCCTCAATTATCCTAGGGATAGCGTAGAGTTGTGGAGTTGTAAGATGTTTAAACCTCTCTCTAAATGCTTCCGCTACAGGTTTAGCTAACATATCCAGTACTTCTTCTTCATCGAGTGGTAGCGTACTCATCCATCCATCTACACTCTTTTTTCTCAACGTTAAACTTAAAGGTACCTTAACAACATGTTAGCATCACTACCATCAGATATTCCTAATCTTCATTAAAATAGTATGCGTCTTATCATCTCCAGAAAATTAAACTCGTAAAATGTATACCAGGAGTAAACTATTCAGTCTTCCTCTTCTATTTTATGAGTCTTCCACAGTGTATCTCTGATAGACTCAAGAGGCTGTTCGGGGACACCTATGTATGAGGCGGCAGTATGTATCTTAGCGAAGCCTCCTAATTCTTCTAGGAAGTTTTTCAACTTAGTTTTCCATTCTCTATCTCTAGTTAGATGGTGGTCTAAGATTAAAGTTTCTATACTCGTCTTCTTAATTATTCTCCTAAGATTCTTTAAAGATTTCTTGAGATCTTCTTCTGAGTACTTGTCTCCGAGCATGTATGTCATAGGACCGTCACATATTACTACTTCAGGCATATTTGAGATAATGAATCTAGCTTGCTCTTCTACGACTATTCCTTCAACATCAGATGTATGAATAACTGTTTCTCCAGCTTCATGTACTGATACTTGGAGAATATAACCTAATCTCGAATCATTCCCATGCTGTACAGGTTCAGAAAACTTTAATCTACATTTCCCGAGCACCAGCTCTCTACCATCTACTACTTCAACATCTGCATCAATCTTTTTCAGATTCTCTAGAAAGACCCATGCTCTCATCCTCTGACTATAGTTAATGTTGTGGTGTGGGTCCTTGATTAAAAGCTTCTTCCCCTCTAACCAGCTTATATCTTCACTAGGTCTAGGGATATGGTCGTAATGATAATGAGTGATTATTATTATATCAGATTCTCTAGCTACGTCTGAAATCTTTTCTTTATGTTCTCTAAGTTTCTCATATTCTACTGGGTGAGGTGGGAGACCATACCTTCTCGGACCAAGTGCTGCACCCGGGTCTATCAAGATATTGATCGACTTAGCCATAATAAGCGTAGACATACTTCTCGTTCCAAGACTGTCGAAGGCTACAGGTGCTACCTCCACTCCATCCCACGTAGTATATATTAAATTCTTATTGATTAAAATATCCATCTAATTATCCCCCATTGTATAAATTAATGTTAGTCTATAAGGGCATCCACATAATTGAATAGAAAAATTAAGATAATATACTGGATATAGTAAAGTAGGCCAGCAGAATTGAGTGAAGATTTTAGAAAGTTTTGTCATGATGAGTATCGAGACTACATGGTTTATTCAGCACTTCTAAGATCGGAGAAAGATGCTAGGAGAAGAGAGATCCTTAAGGAAATAGCATCTCAAGAATATGAGCACTACTTATTCTGGAGGAGCCTTTCAGACAAGTGTCTCGTTAAAGTCAGCAGAATATATATCTACGTGATGTTACTGATTAGGTTCATCTTTGGTTTAACCTTCACACTTAAAATATTAGAAGCCCATGAGGATAGGACGATACGAGAATATAAGAGAATTATGAAGAATTTAGACGGCAATAGTAAGATACAGCTAGAGAAGTTGATTAATGATGAAGAAGAACACGAGAAATATTTTATAAATCAGATAGATGAGAGAATATTAAAGTATACAGGTTTTATTATTCTAGGCTTAGCAGATGCGATCATTGAGATTACAGGTGTTCATGCAGGTTTTCTAGGTGTTACAAACTCAACGATTATAGCTGGTGTTGCAGGGCTTATAGTTGGATTTGCTGCTGCAATATCAATGGCTGTAGCATCATATCTCCAAGCAAAAACCCATATAATAGAGAGAGGCTCACCAATACTCTCTGCATTGGTTACAGGTATTACGTATGTTGGATCGGTTGCCGCCTTAGCGACACCCTATTTCCTGCTAAAGAATATCTTGTATGCTTTCATAGCCTCTATAACGATAGCTATAGTGTTAACATTCATCTTCACATTCTACACATCCATCGTGAATGAGAAAAACTTCATGAAAGAATTCACTGAAAGCATTCTACTAATCCTAGGTACTGCTCTAGCAACATTTTTCTTCGGTGAATTTCTAGGAGACATATTCGGTATTAAAGAGAAAATATTCCTAGGCTAACCTGGCTATTTATGTATCTAAGAAATGTATTCAATTATATTAGTCAGCTGAGTGAAAAAAGAACTTTAAAACATTAGGCATTTAAGCTGATATGTGAGGCTAAACAAACCAAGTTCTTAGCAAAGTTCAATGGGTTTGCTCTAAACTTCTCAGCAGGGAAAGGTTGATGGCCATCATCAGTATTCCTGACGAGGTCCATAACGTTATCCTAGAGGTCGCTAATATAAGAGTATTCTTGAAGAAACATCCATATACCTGACTAGAACCACGGAGGATCCTGATTTTACAAGATTATTCTCAAGCCTTGGGACACTATATGTAAATTACCATCATAACTTTCTCGATATAGAGATATTTGATATTCGTAAGGAAGACGCTCTCAGATTTATAAGCAGAGTTAAAGACTTCTCAATCTCTAAGTCCTCAGCTTTTAAACAAGAACCCATAAGATTACAGATGCTATTTTCTTTAAAGAGCCTTTATGGCCGGCGTAAGCTTATTTATTCTTCTCCTTGGTACTCTCCGCATAGAGGGCAGTAGATCGAGTCATAAGGTATCATTTCCCCACAATGCCTACATTTTTTCAATAACTCTTCTACAGCAACTTCTCTCGTAATCGGAGCTTCCTCTAAAACAGCCTCTTCCTTACTTCTTGTTTCCTCTTCTATTTCTTTAACTAATTCTTTTATTATATCTAGTTCGGGCTCAGGTGCAACCGTAGGAACCTCTGTAGGCTTGACTTCTGCCTTCGCTTCTCCTCTAATAGCTTCTACGAGACCTCCCTCCTTTACAGGTTCTTCAACCATCTCTTTCTCCTCAAATACTAACTCTTCTTTTCTCTCCTCCCTCATCTCTTCTCTCCGCTCCTCGACTTCCATTATAGGTTGTGGCTTAGGTTTCACTATGCTTAGATAAGCTAGAGAGATTATTGCTGCTAGAGCTGGAGATGATAGAATCGCGAAATATGAATAGAATAAAGGTCTCCCTAGAACTATCATTAGTGCTGATGGTAGACTGATTTGAAGTATGCTATTAGATACGTAGGGTGTCAGTAGACCTAGGGCTCCCCCTATAATTGATGTTAGGACAGCATTGAGCTTGTTCTTAGTGATTATAGCAGACTCTAACCCTACTAATACACCTAAAGCTGATATTACAGCTATATCTAATATGGCGTCAGAAACTTGTTGGAAGTTAAGATACGCATATGTGAGAGCAGGGAATAAGAGAGACGTAAAGTAGGCTAGTATGCCTGCTGTCAGCGTCTTTAACCTCAATTCTTTCCAATATACTTTTCTAGAAACAACTCTTTAAATGTTTCCATTACTGTGGAAGTCATAATCTCGCAACACTTCCCTCATATTCTCATCGTATTTCCACGGTAAATGTTAGCTGGGAAGTCGGGACCTCTCATACTATTGGCTACGGTAAACCGCTATTACAATATCTCCTACATTTGTACCCGTTGGTTCTGTAATCACATGACCTCCTACACGTTTAAAGAATTCATACGAATTGTTATCTTCTAAGTAGATTGTAGGGTTAAGTCCATTCTTTACTGCTTCACCACATGTTTCATTGTCTACTATTGCGCCTGCGGCATTTGTTGGACCATCAACCCCATCTGTCCCAATACTTACTAAACAAGAATAAGCTAGCTTACTAATGTTTATAGAAGTAGATAATGCTAGTTCTTGGTTTCTCCCTCCTATGCCATGACCTCTAACTCTTACTGTTGTTTCTCCGCCACATATTAATGCTGCTCTTCCCTTTCTATCCGCTAGCTCTCTCAATATACCCCCTAGAAATCTACCAATTTCTGAGGCTTCACCCTCCATATATCTTGTCAATATATTCACAGAGTATTTTCTGGAGATTAAACATCTACGAGCAGCTCTACATGCGTCCGATACGCTTGCAACGATTACGTTTTGAACTCTATTGAATGTTGAATCTCCTGGCTTAGGATTCTCATCTAATAACCCATTCAATCCATCTTGAATCCTCTTCCTGACATTTTCAGGTACTCTATCCCATAAATTATATCTTCTTAGGACTTCATATGCATCCTTGAATGTTGTTGGATCTGGAGCGGTTAAACCTGAGCCTATTACTTCAAGCTTATCACCAACTACATCTGAAATTATCAATGATATTATCCTAGCATTGTTAAGTTTCTTGACTAGTCTACCTCCCTTAATTTCTGAGATATGTCTTCTAACAATATTTACTTCATCTATTGTTGCCCCAGAGCTTAGTAAGAGCTTAGTTGTCTGTGCTTTATCTTCTAGTGTGAGAGGTGGAGCTGGTAGGGGTGTTAATGCAGATGAACCACCTGAAATTAAGAAGATTACGAGCGTTTCAGAATCTACTGAACTAGCATACTCTAATAATCTTTCCGATGCTCTTACTCCAAGCATGCTTGGAATAGGGTGAGTGGAAGGAGCAACCTCGATCTTCTCCAACCTAGCTTTTGATACTATCTCTCTAGGTGCAATTATTAATCCCGAGTCAACCCTATCAAGCAAAATCTCTTCAATATACTCAGCCATACCTATAGATGCTTTCCCCGCACCTAATACAACTACCTTCTTAAACTCGTTTAATTTATACTGTGTCTTCTTAACTATTAGCATGTTTCTAACTCTTTTTACATGTTTCTGTAGAGCGTTCCAAGGCAATACTTCTTCAATAGATTTCTCAGCTGCATCTAACACATCTACTCTAATATCTGAGAGAATGCCACTCCTTTCCTGAATCAGCTGGTCAAAGTTCTTGACAATTCTATTCATCATTAATGATAAAGAAAAAATCCTACAGATAAATCTATTATTTCTGGATAAATCGAAAACACTGGATAAAAATCATAATAATCTATTAGCTTGTAGATATAGCTAATTGTATATTCATACGCATTTACTGAATAAGATGAGGAAGGGAAATATTAAGTATATGTGTTATTAAGTTATTGGGAGTTGATGGTCGATGTCTAGAGGCGGATACATCTCAAGTAGAGCAGTTATCTACGGAAGAGTTGAAGAAGATGCAGTAGTGTATGGTCCATCAAGAATCGGTAAAAATACATTTATTGATAGGTGGGTTCAGGTTGGATACCCATCTAGAGAGAAGCTTCTGAAAATTGTTGAGCCTGAATTTTCCAGCCTAGATAATATGAGTGATGGAGCTATGATAGGTGATGGATGCATGATAAGGAGCTTCTCAATAATTTATGAAAAAGTAAGGATAGGTGATTATGTAGAACTAGGTCACGGAGTATTAATACGTTCCAACTCAACAGTAGGTTCAAGATCTAGAATAGGTAGTTTTACACAACTCGATGGAGAAGTACATATCGGGGAAGAAGTAATAATTCAATCTATGGTATATCTTCCACATTTAACTGAAGTTGGAGATAAAGTATTCATTGGTCCAAATGTTGTTGTAACCAATGATAAGTATCCAATAGGCAGGCTTCAAGGAGTAAAGATAGGTAGAAACGTAGTTATAGGAGCTAACTCAACCATCTTGGCAGGAGTCAGTGTAGGAGAAGACTCGGTAATAGGTGCAGGCTCAATAGTAACTCATGATGTACCTTCTTCAACAGTTGTTGTAGGAGCACCTGCTAAACCGTATATAAGAAGATGGGAATATGAAGAAAAAAAGAAACAACTAGGTAACTATAAACAGTAATTTTTGGAATAGAATATTTATATAACTGCCTACGCTATTTGATGAGTGCTAATAAGGAGGTAGGTAATGCCGGAGATCTGCCCAGTTTGTGGGTTGCCTAAGTCGATTTGTGTATGTAAGACGATTAGTAGAGAACAACAGAGGATTAAAGTAAAATTGGAGACAAGGAAGTGGGGCAGACCAGTAACAATTATTGAAGGATTGGATGGAGATAAGAATGAACTAGAGCAATTAGCGAGGAAACTAAAGTCTTTATGTGCATCGGGTGGAACTGTGAAAAATGGGATAATTCTTCTGCAAGGAGACCATAGAGATAAAGTTAAGGAGGTATTATTATCTATGGGTCATAGCGAAGAAAATATAGAAATAGTCTAGCTAGATACCCTAGACTCCTCAAGAACTTCCTTGAGACCTTTAAATCTATTCCTAACTGTAACTTCTGTTACACCTGCAGCTCTCGCAATATCTTTCTGAGTTATATTCTGAGTTGTTTCTTGACAAGCCATGTATAAAGCTGCAGCAGCTATACCTACGGGGTCTTTCCCCACAGTAGCACCTTTCTTCGCGGCTTCCTGCAGTATCCTCAATGCTTCTTGAACTGTCCTCTGATCTAATCCCACTTTTGAGGCAATCTTGTTCAAGTATATTGCTGGATCAGCTACTGGAACCTTAAACTTCAGATACTTTAATAGTAATCTATATCCCTGAGCTATCGTCTTCCTCTTAACTACTGGATATGCTTTCTCAAGTTCTCTAAGGTCTCTTGGCGCACCCATAGACCTGCATGCAGCATATACTGCCGCAGCCATTATGGACCTGATACTTCTACCTCTAACCAATCCCTCCTTTAATGCTTTCCTATATATTAGCATGGCTTTCTCTGCTATTGCTTGGCTTAGATGGAGTTTATCAACATATATCTGTAGTATGTTTACAGCCTGCTGTAGGTTTCTAGCTTCGGAGGCATCTACCTGGCTTGTAGCATCTAGCTTCTTCAATCTAAGAAGTTTCTCTCTAGCTTCCTTCGGAAGTTTCCTTCCAGTAGCATCTTCATCAATCTTGTCTATTACTGTTGAGAGACCATGATCACGATACATTATAGATAGTGGTGCTCCAACTCTACTTCTATTTTCTTCTTCATCATCTATGCTTCTCCATTCTGGTCCACGATCTATATCTCTCTCTAAGACTACGTATCCACAGCTTGGGCAGGTTACTTCTCCCGTCCTAGGGTCAGTTACTAAGACATCGTTTCCACATTCCGGACAGATCATTCCTTCTTTCCAGCTTTTCATTCTCTCCATCTTTTCCATTCACCTCCTAAAATAAATTTTTTATATTCCCAAATATTAACGGGTAAAACATGTATATTAGCCTTACCTCCTTGTCTGATTATGCTTCTAAATGATATTTAAGTATTTCTATTATACACATATTCCATGCAATAATGAACATCCACCAATATTGCCTTTATCTACATAATAAAATTTCATAAAAATGTTGAGTTCGACTTTCATACCGCCTATATTAGTAATTTATTTGAATACATCTAACTTCGGGATATATGCCATCTTGTCCCTGAAGGAGTATCTTCTAAGACTATTCCAATATTCTTTAATTTCTCTCTTATCTCATCTGCTAAAGCATACTCCTTCTTTTGACGGAGCTTACTTCTTATATCCACTAGTAATTCAATTAATTCAACTATTTTTGTATCACTTAACTTCACAATATCTTTCTGGAGTATTCCAAGTACGCTTCCAAGCTCCTTAAAAGTACTTAAAACTTCTTCTGCCAACTTCCTATTTATTTCTCTCCTCTCTTGACAATACTTAAAGAATAATGTAGCAAAATCATGTAGTACAGCTATAGCTCTAGGTGTATCAAGATCATCATCCATAGCTTCTAAGAATTCTTTTCTCGTAAGTTGAAGCTTTTCTCTAATCTCTTCTGATTCCGAGTCTACTTTTTCAACTCTAGGCATTGTCTGAGCATAACGTATAACGTTGTATAGTCTTTCAAGTCCTTGCTGAGCTTGTTTTATAGGTGTTTCAATTAAATCCTCAGGCTTGATTGGATTCAACGGGTCAGGGTCGAAAGGAAGTCTGAGATCCATTCTATGCCTATATCTTGTTAGTAGCACCCAGTATCTCAACACTTCTGGATCGAACACCTTCAAAGCATCTCTAACGGTAATATAGTTTCCAAGAGACTTAGACATCTTCTTACCATTAACTGTTAATACGTCTGTATGCACCCAGAATCTTACCCACGGTTTAACATCTGTATATGCTTCAGCCTGAGCTATTTCTGCTTCATGGTGGGGGAACATTAATTCTTTAGCTCCACCATGTATATCTATCTGTGAGCCTAGAAGCCTCAATATTATTGATGTATCTTCAATGTGCCATCCAGGTCTACCTAACCCCCATGGAGAAGCCCAGCATGGATCCTTAGGATAACCTTCTTTAATCTTCCTCCATAAAGCCCAGTCTGCATCATTCTTCTTATTCAGGTCAGGCTCTATTCTATGGACTCTATACTCTCTTGCTGGATTGACTCTTGATAGCTTGCCATAATCTCTAAACATAGAGGAATTAAAGTATAATGCATTTAAAGTATCATATGCGTATCCTTTTTCTTCTAGTTTACTTGCAACCTGTATTATCTCAGGAATAAAATCGCTTGCTCTAGCGAATAAAGTAACCGAGGTTATCCCAAGAACACGTAGGTCTTCTTTAAAGTATTCTTCAAATTCTCTAGCTAAGCATATGGGGTCGAGACTACGATTCTTATGCAGTAACTCTTCAATGAGCCTCCTGCCGTTCTCAGAAAGATGTATGATGCTTTCGAGCATCAACTTTTCTTCGAGAAAAGCATATTCTTTTTCTAGAATCTTCTTTTCATCTTCATCTTCTATTTGAGCTAACTTCTTATCTAACTGTATCAATTGTTCTCTTAGATTCGGCATACCTACTACTTCGATATAACCGGATTTAACCAACTCGATTATTCTTTCTCTAGTATAATCTAAACCTATCTTCAGCTGATTCATTATTTCACTTATCTTCTTGTCTGAATCCTTAAGAAAAGCCAAGATTCTTCTATCAATCGACCTATTTATTATCTTATCATCTACATCTGTTATATTCATTAAGAAGAAGACCGAGTAACCTTTATAGGTTAGATATCTAGCTAATACATCATAGAAGAGATAAGTTTTCATATGTCCGAGATGCATATAATCGTATACTGTTGGACCACAAACATACATAAACACCTTGCTACCACTAATAGGAGTAAACTCCTCAACTTCACGTGTTAAAGAGTTGCAGATTCTTAAACCTCTGTCAGCAGTCATTTCCCCCACCTATTCTCAAGATGAGTAATTTTAAACTTTAACTAAGTACACACTACATAGATATATTGGTTCAAAAGCTAAAAATACTGGCTTCTTAATCTTGAGGATTTGGAGACAATGTTTAAGACTGTTATCTTGGCTGGAGGGTTTGGTAAGAGGTTGAGACCATTAACAGAGAATACTCCGAAGGTTCTTCTTCCAGTAGCTGGGAAAACAATCTTGGAATGGCAGATACTGTGGCTGAGAAATCATGGATTCTATGATATTATCTTATGTGTTGGGTATCTTTGGCGGAAGATTAGGGAAATGATTGATGATGGTAGCAGATACAATGTAAAAGTCACGTACGTTGTAGAGCCTGAGCCATTGGGAACAGGCGGTGCATTAATGAATGCTAAGAAAGAACTTGAAGACACTGACAAATTTATAGTAATCAATGGAGACATACTAACTAACCTAGACTTAAAGGAGTTTTCTAGACATATAGACGATAATGTCGGAGCTATAGCACTCGTCCCTCTACCATCTACATTCGGTATAGTTGATTTCGATAAAAATACATTGAAGATAAGGTCATTTATTGAGAAGCCTAGGATAAAAGACTATTGGATAAATGCAGGGGTATATATTTTCAAAAATGAGATATTTGATTATCTCCCTGAGAAGGGGGATATTGAGAGAACTACTTTCCCTAAGCTAGCCGGTGAGCTTAAGCTTAAAGCTGCAATCTTTCCAGATGCATTCTGGATTAGTATAGATAGTCATAAGGATCTAGAGGAGGCTTCAAAAATGATCCCCGAAGTTCATCCTTTCCATAGATATGTATAAAGAAAAAAGAGAAATACAGCGTCTTCAACTATTCTATCCATGAGTAATCAGGCTTTCAACATAATAAAGATAGAGACAGAAGACTTTGAGCAATTAATCTTGTTAAGCTCCATCATGCCCGTATCCTTAATCAACATAGATATAGAGAAGAAGATCGCATTCGTATTCTTACAGCCTCTCGCTTCAACCCTCCCAATAATCTATTATAGTAGGTTAGAGAAAATACCTCAAAATAGATTCGTTTACCTAAATAGAGTGACTGGAAAGATTAGATTTGGGGATGAATTCTCTACAGAGCCAAACGATGTAACAATACCATTAGTGAAAGTAAAAAGCGGTAATCTAGTAATATGATTATTTAAAGCTATACTTGAGATGTAAGAAAGAAGAACGTAAACTTGACAGAAGTAAAAAATCTTAAAAATGCCCTACTGGAATACCGCTAGTTTACCAAGCATAATCTTTAAAGACATATGCAGAATTCTTCTTGAGTCCAAGTTTATCTACTTGTCCATAAGATATCATATTGGGGGAAATGAAGTTTGCGGGTGAGTTTTGGCTCTTAGATGCTGCTGTAGAATTAGAGGATGGCAACCCTTTTATCTGGTTATGGTGTAAAGACAAGGAAGGGAGGACATATATTGTTAAACAAACGTATTCTCCCAGCTTCTACATTGTATCAGATAAAATTAGAGATATTCTTGAAAATTTAAGAAGTCAACAGCTTAGAGTCGAAGAAGTTGATAGAAAAATTAGAGGTAGAGATGTTAAAGCTCTTAAAGTCTATCTTAATGTAGAAGATGTCGAGTCTGCTGCTAAGAAGATTATAAAAGGATTAAAGAATATCGAAGTATTTGAAGAAGACATTAGACCGTCTACAAAATACTTGATAGAGAATGGATTAAAACCTTCAGGTGGAGTAAGAGTTTTAGGTAAATTGATTGAGGATGGAGTATTTAAGATTATGGAAGCTGAGAAAGTTGAATACATTCCAGATATGATTTCACCTCTTCTCCATGTTTTATCATTTGATGCAGTATATTATTCTAAGAGTGGTTCTCCACGACCTGAAAGAGATCCTGTTATAGTAATCTCTGTTACTACATTGAAAGGCTTAAAGATACAGTTAGTGGGAGATGAGAAGGAAATCCTCCGAGAATTCTTAAAGATCATAGAGGAGGAAGACCCTGATGTTATCGTAGGTTTTTCATCAAATAGAATTCACTGGAATTATCTAGTGGAAAGAGCGCGTATACATGGATTAAAGCTTACTATTGGAAGGCTTAGCTCGGAACCTCATACAAGTATACATGGGCATGTCTCTATCAGAGGTAGATTAAATATAGACTTAGAAGACATGGCTAGAGATATACCGGAGCTGACAGTTGAGACTTTAGAAGAGTTTGTCAGCTATCTAGGTCTACGATATAGTTTTGATACAGTTGAAGATTGGGAGGTAGCTGAAACATGGGAGAAGAGTCCTGAAAAAATTAAGAGATACTCTCTACAGAGAGCGGAGGCATTACTGAAATGTTATGAAGCTCTAGAAGATTACATATTCAGTCTAAGTGAGCTAACTGGAATGCCTGCTGATTACGTCTTAACAGCATCTACAGGATTTAGAGTAGAAAACTACTTAATGTATCTTGCCGTAAAGAAGAATGAGTTAATCCCAAAGAAGCCTGAAATCTCCCATGTATCATATATAGGTGGGCTCGTCAAGAGTCCTAAGCCTGGACTACATAAAGATGTTGTAGTAGTAGACTTTAGGTCAATGTATCCAAGCTTGATGATAAAGTATAATGTTTCTTTTGATACTTTAAGTGAGGATGGAGAATATGTTTCACCAAATAATTACAGATTCCGTAAAGAGCCTGAAGGGTTCCTCCCACATGCATTGAAGACACTAATATCTGAGAGAAGGCGGATACAGGAGAAGCTGAAGGTACTTAACCCTGAATCTATTGAGGCCAGAGTATTGAATGCTCGTCAGAAAGCTGTTAAAGTAATCTCGAATGCAATTTACGGGTATACTGGATGGGTTGGAGCAAGATGGTATACTAGGGAGGTTGCAGAAGCTACTACAAGTTGGGGTAGACAAGTCATCTTAGAGTCGATGAGAAAAGCTGAAGAACTCGATATGAAGGTGATATACTCTGATACAGATTCACTCTTCCTCCAAGACTACAGTGGAAAAATTGAAAACTTCCTTAAATGGATAGAGGAAGATCTAGGCCTAGAAGCCAAGGTCGACAAGATCTATAGGCAGATATTATTTACAGAAGCTAAGAAAAAGTATGCAGGAATAACTGAAGACTCTAAGATAGATATTGTCGGATTGGAAGCTGTTAGAGGAGACTGGAGCATGATAGCTAGAGAAGCACAGAGAGAAACTATCAAAACATTACTTGAGAAAGCAGATATAAAAGAAGCATTGAAGACCTCTAGAAGATACGTCAAGAAGATCATGGATGGAGACATAGAATTGAGGCAGCTAATAATATGGAAGCAGATAACTAGACCGTTAGATGAATATGAGGCTACTCAACCTCACATAGTTGTAGCACGTCAACTAATACAAGAAGGATGGAGAATACAGCCGGGAGACAAGGTAGGATACATCATTATTCGTGGTGGAGGACCATTATATAGAAGAGTCAAGCCATACTTTAAAGCAAGCAGAAATGAAGTTGACTGGGAATACTATCTAGATAAACAAGTTACGCAAGCATGCATGCGCATCCTTGAACCTCTTGGAGTTAAGCCTGAAGAATTAAAGAAAACAGGGGAAGTTTCGCTGACCGATTTTCTTTAACTAAAGCTAATTTGAGAATAGATGCTATCCTTACATTTATTATCAGAATGTACTCTGATAAGCATTTTTACTAAACTATTAGTAGAAGACTAGATTTAAATAGATTTTTGAGGGAGGAGCTGGTTTAGTAGCCCTAGCCACTCATAAATAAATCTAGTCGGCTCTCGATTCAAGCCTAAGAGGCTCGTCGAGAGCTATAAACATTGTTATATGAGTATTGCTAGAGCTTATACTCCAGCTCCTCTCTCGGCGAACCTCATCCGCTTTCCCGATTCAATTACTCCCTTCAGAATCTTCCTGAGACCTCTATATCTCGGTGGACGACACTCTCCATTCTTCAATAGAATTGTATTTGTAAGCGTTGTTAAGTATCTCTGAGCCTTACTACTATACTTCTTTATCTTCCAAGCATCTCTGCCCTTAGCCTTATAGAGTCCAAGATATTTAATAGACTTCTGATATGATGTAGATTTAATGTATACTAGTAGTCCAGCTAGCCCTATTAATCCATTAATATCATCCATGTCTAGCC
>Ga0209183_1000358_pt1 | contig 20053 bp, 15 predicted proteins | sample LHCtaG_2_FD_184120 | JGI IMG/M metagenome (GOLD analysis project Ga0209183, IMG submission 184120) | Hot spring microbial communities from Little Hot Creek, USA to study Microbial Dark Matter (Phase II) - LHC4sed_replicate (SPAdes)... | ecosystem: Environmental > Aquatic > Thermal springs > Hot... | reverse complement strand
ATGTGGATGATGTTAATGGATTAATAGGGCTAGCTGGACTACTAGTCTACGATAAATCTACATCATATCAGAAGTCTGTTAAATATCTTGGACTATATAAGGCTAAGGGTAGAGATGCTTGGAAGATAAAGAAGTATAGTAGTAAGGCTCAGAGACACCTAATAATGCTTACTAATGCTATTCTATGGAAGAATGGAGAGCATCGTCCACCAAGATACAGGGACTTCAGGAAGATTCTGAAGGTGGTAATTGAGGCAAGGAAGCAAATAAGGTTCGCCGAGAGAGGAGCTGGGGTATAAGCTCTAGCAAGACTCATATGCTTGAATTTGTAGCTCTCGGCGAGCCCAAGAGGCTTGAAGTGAGAGCCGAATTAATTTGTTTATGAGTGGCTAGGGCTACTAAACCAGCTCCTCCCTCAATTTTAATTTAAATTAATTGCTGAAAATCTTATATGCTGTAGGAAAAGAAAAATTTAGATGAGGTTGGATTCAGCCCTAGATGAGTTTATCATCTTTTCTTTAATGCTTCATCAAGGTCGTATTCCATATCATTCTCCAATTCTTTTTCTGTACGCTTAGACTCAGATTCTCCAACTGCTTCAGACAGAGTTTTCTCCGTGTTTTTCTTTATTTGATTAGCTTTTTTATAGATCCTACTTATCCATTCTTCGTATCCTCCCCATTTGAATGGACCGTATAGCCCCTGAGCGATATCTAGTAAATCTCTTTGTGCTCCTCCAAGCCACATCTGTATAATCTTATAGTCACGATAATATTTCTCAACATTCATCTCGAATGAGTATCCATATGAGCCCATGAGTTCCATTGCTTTATTTGTACAGAACATTGCGACTTCCCCTGCAAATGATCTAGCAGAAGAAAACTTGGCGATCATGTGTGGAGACCATGGCTCACCGTATACATCGGGTTTGGAGGCCTGCCAAGTTACTGATAGATAGTATTGTCTAGCTAGATCTACCATCCTATACATCTGGGCGAGTATCGAGGCAAATAGTGATCTTTCTCTAACTGTTTTCCCAGCAATCATTCTATCCTTCGTCCAATCCAGTGCTATTTCGAGTACTGCAGTGGCTATTCCAGTGAGTCTTGCTGCTCCAGCCAGTCTACCTAAACCTATAACGTATCCATGTATAATCTTGGCTCCATCACCAGGCTTCGTATCTATCCTGTACTTTGCGGGAACCTCGACATTCTCATACCATATATCTACGTTTTCATCTGTCATACAGAAGCCACATTTCTTATATGGTTCCCCAAAACTCATTCCCTTAGCATTATAAGGAACATAAACCATTCCAGCTGCCTCCTCACCCTTGGACGGGTCTTCTGATACTACAACCCAGTATCCTAAATGTCCTGCAAATATGTCTGGCCATTTTTCACGCCATCTATCCCAATACTCTGGTTTAGCGGCGGGGCCCGGCCATATCTTATGCCCATTCAATATATATTGGTCGCCCCTCTTTTTTGCAATAACAACGTTTAATGTTCTAAGTTCTAGTGACGGGTCTTCTATATTAGCTCCCCCCTCAGGCTCAGTAATACATACGCATGCAATGTACGGCACTTTCGCTGTTAGCTTTGGAGCAAACTCTTCTAAAAGGTCTCTCCTAATATTGACACGATTATACATGAAAGATACTATCCAATGGATTTTACCTACGAGAGTGCTTAAGCCTGGGTCTCCTCTCGATAATTCTTCATTTATCATCTGTCGTACTATTGGCGAGAGACCAAGCCCTCCATATTCTGCTGGTAGGTTAGCGATCGTTAACCCGAGCTTATGGCATCCATAATATAGTTCATACAATGTTTTGTGAGCATGTTCTTCATCTCTATGCCATCCACCTTCTAAGTCCTGCCTCTTAGGGAAAACTTCTTTTTCTGTAAATTCTCTTACACTCTTAGCTATTAGTATCTCTTCATCAGTGCAGAAACATCTTGGATATTTATGCTCAGGGTCAAGAAGTAGATACATAATTCATTCCTCGAAAAGCAGCTTGAACAACAGGTTCTTAAGTTTTCACAATTTATATGTAGAGAAAAACATTATATCGCTCATAACAGAGTAGTTTATGAGGTTAGAATATGGGTATTAAGAATATCTACCTTCTAGATTTTGGAATCCTCTCAGGAGAACTTGGGTGGTTTATCCCGGATCCTGCTGGATGGACTGAGAGCATGGTTGAGAAGAAGCCTAAGATCCCTGTGTGGACTGATATCCCGGTAACTGGTGCTGTGATTGAACATTCAGATGGAATAGTATTGATGGATACGGGAAGCCATCCTGAAGCAAAGAAGGTTTGGGGGCCTGTCTGGGAAGTATTCCCGATGACGAAGTTTACCGATGAAAATAGATTGGAGAACCAGCTAAAACTTATTGGGCTGAAACCTGAAGACATAGCTTACGTAGTCTTCACACATCTCCATCTAGACCATGCAGGCCAAGCATACATCTTTAAAGATCTTAAAACACCTTTAATCGCACATAAGAAAGAATTAATGTGGGCAACATACCTAATGTATCTTGGGAAAGTAGGTGCTTATCAGCCTGTTGATCTCGAGGCATTGAGAGGAGGAGCATGGTTTACTTTTGATGGAGAAACATTCGAGCTTCTCCCAGGGATAGATTTACTATTTGTTGGAGGTCATACTCCCGGAAGCATAATAATAAAAGCTACAACTGAAGCTGGCAACAACTATCTCTTTACAGGAGACTTCGTCCATCTACCTGAGGAATTGGAAAGAGAATCGAAAGGTTGGCTGCTTGGAGATGTAGATGAATATATTACTGGCTTAAGAAAGATAAAACTGCTTGCTAGAAGACCTAGAACGAACCTTGTCATAAGCCATGACCCAAAGCTTTGGGAGAAGTATCCCAAAGCACCTAAAGCCCTTAAGTAGCTGAGGTAGGTTCAGGGAGGCGAAAATGTCGGTTTTCACATATACCTCGCCTAACGACACCGTATTTACTGTTAGGAACGTTCAGGTAAAGTTTGGAGAAGGAGTTAGCTCAGAAGTAGGATACGAGGCGAGGAGACTAGGTATCAAGAAAGCATTAATAGTTACAGATAAGAATCTCAACGAGAATACTAAGTGGCCTTCCATGATAAAGGAGTATCTTGAAGGAGAAGGCATTAAATCTGATATATTCGATGGAACACATATAGAACCAATAGATACTGAAGTCATTAAAGCAATAGAATTTGCCAAAAATAAGGATTACGATGGGTTCATAGCAGTTGGAGGCGGGTCATCCATCGATACAGGTAAGATGATAAACCTCTACACTACTTATCCCACCGCAGACTTCAAAGAATATATCGCTCCTCCAACAGGAGGCGGAAAACCCGTTCCAGGGCCTATTAAACCATTAATATGTATTCCCACTACTGCGGGAACTGGAAGCGAGAACACTCCAGTAGCAATAGTTGACCTAACTAAGGAGAAGCTGAAAGTAGGGATCTCGAATCCCTACCTCCTACCTTCTTACGCTCTACTAGACCCAGTCCTCACCGTAACGCTCTCTCCTTACTATACTGCATCAACGGGGATAGATGCATTGATGCATTGCATTGAATGTTATACTGCCATCTCATATAATTGTAGACCGAGACCTCTCTCCCCAGATAAGAGACCAGTATACATAGGCTCGAACCCCGTCTCAGATATATTTGTTGAGAAAGCAATGGATCTTATTGGAAAATACTTGAGGAGAGCATATTACAATCCACATGACTTGGAAGCTAGGAGAAATATGCTTCTAGCCGCACATCTAGGTGGAGCATTTGGAAACGCAGGAGTACATATATCTCATGCTCTAGCATACCCTATCGCTGGTAGAAGGCATGAGCTCCCACATGGTATCACCGTAGCCGTCACAGGACCAGCAATGCTTGAATTTATCGAGCCGATAGTTCCTGATAAACTCGCAAGGATCGCTCAACTATTAGGCGAGAAGACTGAGGGATTAACGATAAGAGAGGCTGCGGCGCTCGCTAAAGAAGCATTGATAAAACTAATGAAGGATGTCAATCTTCCCTCAGGTATAAGCGAGTTCGGTTTTGAAGAAAAAGATCTAAAAGAACTCTCCGAGGGAGCCATACTACAGCAGAGGTTGCTAGCCGTCAGCCCTAGACCTATCAATGTACAAGAGATAATCGAAATATATCGGAAAAGCTTGCATAACTGGTAAAAAACGGTAACATACTCAATCCTTAACATTTTTTAATAATCAAGCAGAAATAAATAATAGCTGGGACTATTTACGGATGAGAGAAGATTGATGGATAATTATTTCAACAAGCTATCCAGAAATGATGTAGAATTCTTTGAGAAACTTTTTGGGAGCAGAAATATCTCGACTAGTGAAGAAGAATTAGTAGCTAACTCGGTTGACGCCTATCCTGGCGGATTTTACAAGCCTGAGATAGTAGTTTGGCCTGAATCTTCTGAGCAAGTGGGAGAAGTATTGAGGTATGCTTATGAGAGGAGGATACCGGTTTACCCAAAAGGTGGGGGGACAGGTCTAACTGGGACTGTACCTATATATGGTGGCATACTTCTAAGCCTTGTTAAGATGAATAAGATAATGGAAGTTTACGAAGAAGATATGCAGGTTAGAGTTCAGCCAGGGATAATCTATGATAGATTAAATAAAGAACTTGAAAAATATGGTTTATTCTTTCCTCCCGACCCCTCAAGCGGCTCATGGTGTACGATTGGGGGGATGGTTGCATCTAATTCATCAGGGTTGAAAGCAGTTAAGTATGGGACGACTAGAGAATACGTGCTGGGGCTAGAAGTAGGACTTCCAGACGGTAGGATTGTCAGGATTGGTAGTAGAACATTCAAGTATTCAACAGGTTTTGATCTCTTAAAGATGATGATAGGTTCTCAGGGAACTCTGGGCGTATTTACAGAGATAACTCTTAGACTTAAAAATCTACCAGAATACTTCCAAACAGCTATAGCTTTCTTCCCCTCAGTTGAATCTGCAGTAAAGGCAGTATACCAGATAGTTAGAAGAGGCTTAGACATAGCTGCAATAGAATTCATGGATGAGAAAATGATGAAGGCTGTTGCAGAGTATAAGAAAATAGATTTCCCCGAATCTCAAGCAATGCTGCTAGTTGAGGCTCATGGAAGTAAAATGGCGGCTTCGGAGACTATGGAAAAATGCATCCAAGTATTAGAAGAGAACAAGTCTATCGAAGTAAGAGTAGCTAAGGATGTAGAAGAAAGAGAGAAGTTCTGGGCAGCGAGAAAAGGAGCGTATCCCGCAACTCTCAGGCTTGGGAGATACATGATTATAAGTGATATTATTGTTCCTCTTTCTAGATTATATGATGCAGTTCAGAGATCTTACGAATTGGGGAGGAAATATGGAGTCCATGCATCTATTATAGGCCATTTCGGAGATGGTAATCTCCACGTACATTGGTCAGCTGGAAACAATAGAGATAAGGTTGAAGACATCCATAGAGCAAACGATGAGCTTTCAAGATGGACCATAGATGTTGGTGGAGCAGTATCTGGAGAACACGGTATAGGTACTGAGAAGAAGAAATTTGTAAAACAACAGTTTAGAGAAGCGTTCGACTTAATGCTGAAGATAAAGAAACTGGTAGACCCTAAGTGTATATTATCCCCGGGAATAATATTCGATCTAGAAGAAGTAATCCAGTAATTATGGAGGCAGATGACTCTGCCTGAACCCTCAGAGATAGAGAGAAAGCTTGGAGAATACTTAGAAGATGTATGGAAATGTATTAGATGCGGCTTCTGTAATAGTGTATGTCCTACATCTAACACATCCCACTCTTACATGTCTTCACTAACTTCACGTGGAAGATTAATACTCCTCCAAGCCTACTTCTCAAACATTCTAAGTAAATCCCTTAAAGATGAAGAAATACAAGAATTGATGGAGTATTGTTTTGGGTGTAGGAGATGCATCGAGATATGCCCGGCTGGAGTTAGGATACCAAACTTGATCTGGAGGGTGAAACAGCTTAACGAGAAACCGAGACATCTAAGAAAGTTTATTCTTACCCACTACGGTGAATTATTAAGGCTTTTTTCAAAATTTCCAAGGCTATCCAATCTACTTCTACATTCGCATCTAGGAAAAATATTACTAGAATTAGCAGTTGGGATAAGTAGAAAAATAGATTTTCCAAGCTTCAATCATAGTCTAGAAGAATGGATTAATAAGAGGAGAAAAAGCAATGGTTCTAGAGGAAGGTTAGCCTATTTCATAGATGTATTCACGAACTATCATGAAGTAGAACTAGGGAAGGAAATAGTCGAGTTCGTTGAAAAGCTTGGATACATTGTTATAGCCCCACCACAGAGAGAAGCCGGAACACTTCTCCTAGAAGAAGGATTAATAGAAGAAGCGTGTAGAGTAGCAAAAGAAAATATTGAAAATCTCTACGATACAGTTCGGGGTGGAGCCAAGATATTGACTAGCTCTCCAGCAGCATATCTTACATTAAAGAAAGATTATCCTGAGCTTCTCGGAGATACTAAGTCGAGAATAGTATCCGAGAATACAATAGATATAATTCAATTATTGTTAAATGAATATGAGGAAAGCAGGATAGATTTCGACACGTCATCACATGACCACCTAGTCTATCATCATGGTTGTTTTACGAAAGCTTCCGGATTAACCAAAGATATTGGGCAGATCTTAATGCTAGCTGGATATAATCTGGAGGAACTAGATGTATGTTGTGGTATCGGTGGAGTATGGGGGATGAATAAAAAACATTATGATATATCTTTAGAGATTGGCCTAGACCTATTTAATGAGTTAAGGAGGATTAATCTACCAGTAGCTTCTCAGAGTGAGACTTGTAGAATCCAGATAAAGAATAACGCCTTAGTAGACGTCAAGCATCCATTCTCATTTATTGTTGATAGAGTAAAGATTAAAAAGGAGTAAACTATCTACGCCGCCATAATATTGACAGCATTAGAGTTATGGTGAGGAGTATCAGCAAGGTCACAATAATAACTTGGAGATAATACGTATTTTCATTTTAAGTTTTCCTGACGTGAGTAATAGTGTATGAGAAGCTAATAGTATCAGTGGAAAACACTGGGAGGTTATCGGTATAACGTTGATGCTCAAGCCTTTGGCTAACAGGGTTATTGTTAATGATTCAGTAATAGTGACTGCATGGAACTCCGTTACAGTCACCAGTATAGTAGTCTTGTGTTTTCCTCCTTTAGTATAGTATTCATAGAGGTTCCATTTAGAAGGTGTAGACTCATTATCGAAGTCTTCTAGGTATACATGGTTGTTTTCAAGTAACTACTTATCTACATTCAGCAGCTTCTCAGAATCTACTCTTGCATATACTACGGAGACCAGCCTATTATATCTGTCCACGACGTATTTATCGTCTATATCTGAGTAGACTTTCTCATCTTGAATTAATTTGATTAAAGCCTCTTTTGCTCCAACTCCACCTTTCTCATTTAGTTCGGGAGCATTTACATCCGCTAACCTTACTCTTCCAACTGGGAAAGCATCAAATGTATCACCATCGATAACTTTGTAAACTGATGCTGTAATATCGATCTCGAAGGATTCTGTATCATAAACTTTAAAGATCCCCCAAAACAAGTATGACTAATGCTATCAGGGTGCAGGTCCATTTTTCCTAGGTTTATCTTTTAAGATATTGTACGTAGGCTCTTCACAATGAAAAACTCTAAATCAACATTACTTATCACCTAAGCATCTTATTTCTTCACTATGTTGGTCTAGCGCTAATCCTTACTCTTCTAAGCCTGACGTCAGGGCCTCCAAACCAGACAGGTATAGCTTGCATAGGCTCGCTTTTACCACAGTATCCAGCTCTAAAGAATAGTTTCTTCCCAATAGCATCTATTGAAGAGTAGAAGTCTCTGGTTGTAATTTCTAATACGGGGTTTCTTACAGGTTCAATGATGTCTCCATTAACTATCTTATATGCTTCTACACCTACATATCTTTGATTCCATCTCTTATCATCGATATTCCATTCCTGGTTTGACTTAATATATACTCCAAGCTGAATATCTTCTATTAATTCTTGAAGACTGTAGTCCCCAGGCTTCATATAGGTGTTAGCCATACGGATTATTGGCTCACGATCATACTCGCTTGCTCTTGCAGAACCATTACTCTCAGTATTAAAGACTCTCGCAGTTTCTCTATTATGTAGTAGCTCGTATATGAAACCATTCTTAATCAAGATTCTTTCTCGTGCTTCTACACCTTCTTCATCATATAGATAGAATCCAAACGATCCCGGAATCCTAGGATCGTCAACAACAGTTACTATTTCTGAGCCTATCTTCTCACCGATCATGCTAGGCTTAATGTATGTTTCACCGGCTTGTGCAGCTTCTCTACCTAGGACTCTATCAGCTTCACTTGGATGACCTGCAGATTCATGGCATATCAGTCCAACAACTTCTGAACCAATTATTACGTCGATCTCACCCTTGGGAGGCTCAGTACCTTTCAGCAGAATATTACATAGATTCTCTACTTCATCTCTTAAGTTCTCAGTTAGATTCCATTTCTCGACAGCTTCCCATCCTCTTGATTCTCCGAGTTCTTGTATTCTCTGTAATATTCCTTTTTGTGGATGATATAATGTTAAGATGTAGGTAGACACAGTTCTTGGAACAATATGTACTACGTCTGCGCCGTCACTATTTATGACGTGTTTTTCTAAATCCCATTTCTCTAGAGTCAGCATTCTTGAGGGAAGCTTTACACCGACTTTCTCAGATGCTTCAACTATGTTTTTGTCTATATCTCTTAGATATTCTATCTTGTCTTCTACACTGATTGAGGTCCAGCTAACTCTAGGTTTTATATTTACGGTCCCTCTAGATATCTTCCCCTCTCCTAGTGACTCCCCCCTAGCAATAATCTTTGAACTAGCCCTAGCCATAGCGACTGAGTCTTCTATAATCTTCTTAATGTATGCTTTCTTTAATCTGCTTGTTGAAGCAAATCCTAGTGAATTTCCTACTAATACTCTTATAGCTATGCCTCTCCTAGTAGATGATGCAGAGACCTCTGGGATACCATTCTTCAATATGATTGATTCTTGAGAATCTTTCTGGTATCTAGCTTCAGCATAACTTGCACCTAAACTTAAAGCATAATCTACAGCCTTCTGTAACAAATCCTCAAGCATCAAATACAAATTTCAACAATGTAGAATTAATCTATTTCCTCTATTACCTTGCGAGAATCTAGAATTATCTCTATCATAGTTAATCTATTCATAGAGCCTTCTTGAATAGTCGTAGACGATGTGTTTAAGCAAAATAATACATTATTTATAAAAAAGTGAATCATGCATGCGACGATTATAGTTAATGCATGATTCTTAAGGGGTTAAGCCTTTTTCAGCTTGAACACTATTGCTACGATTGCTACCGATGCAAAGACTATAGCAGCTATTAGAGCTAAGAGTCTCTGTACATTTAAGCTATCTAGTTCAGCTTGAGTATTCTTTAATTTCTCTTGGAGCGTGTCTACCTCCGTCTTCATTGAATCCTTCTCAGAAGCTACCTTCAAATATTCTTGAGATAGTTTTTCGTATTCTGCTTTAGCTTCGGCTAGATTATTTTCAAGCTCACGATTTCTCGATTCTAATTCTGCATTCTTTGATTTTAGTATTGCTATCTCTTGGTTGGATTCATCAATCTTCTGCCTATACTCGTTAAGAATATTTTCTAATGCTTGGTTTGCTTCTTTGATTTCTCCATAGGCTTCTACGAATCTCCATGCTAGATAGGGTGTTAAGATTAAGAATTTCGAGGTGATTATTGGCTCATCGTTAATGTATACTTTTGCAATCCACAATCCGCTTTTTTCTTCATCGATCTTCCCAGCCACCGTTATACGTGACCAAGCCCAATATCCGTTATAAGTTTTACTGGTTTCATCCTTAGATTCTGTTGAGGCGTATAGTTGACCATCGGGGCTGTACCATTCCGTTTTTAAGATAAATGGACCACTTATCTCCTTAAATCTAATGTAAGAGTATACATAGCTATCGGTTGTTAAGAATACTGCTCCGAGACCAGAATCGGTTACGAAGATTGGCTCACCTGAAGGGACACCTTTATCTACGTTTCTCGCGAGAGTATAATATTCTATTTGATAGCTTGCAGCATTAACAACAGGTCCGGTCGACGTTAGGCAGATCATCAAGATAATTATGAAAAATATTGGAAAGATCGCTATATTTCCTGTTCTTGAATCTTTTTCCATGAATTCAAATGTTTAAGCTATAATAAAGATATTCCTAATATTCTCGACAGTATTTAGCGGATGCCGCATTATACCTAGTTATTAAGTATTCTCGGTAAATTTTGTATCCTCCCAATTTTTGTTAAAGTTTTCTTATTTAAAATTTAAGATTCTTAGATAACAGCTGGAGAAGCTATTCTCTACTATAACATACGAAAACGATATTGCTAAACCGATAAGATCAGATCTGGAATACTTATAACGAATCAGGCTTCCAGCTAGTTATTCTCTGAAAGCAGGATTTTAAGTGATTGATAGAGATCACGATAGAGTTATCAATTATTAGAAGTAGTAGGCATGTCATCTTTCTAGTTAGCCAAGCCAACAATCATTATATGTTCTTCACATGACCATTGTTATGTTCGTACCATAATACTACATTTAGGGGTTGTCTAGCATATTCAAATCTGCCGTGAATAGTTTTAATAAGATGCTGAAATGTAGCATAGTCTAAACAGATCTTTAAGGACATGTTATTTTCAAAAATATAGATTTACCCAAGTTATAGGTTTACTTATAAATACAAAATAAGATAGAGGGAAGAGCTAGCCGATGAGTCATAGTAGCCATGAAGCATACAGGGATTATTTAACTTACCGGCATATATAGTGGAGGTTGAGAATAAAAGATGTGGGGTTGTATTTAAATCTCTATATTACCTAGGGACAGTACACCGAGTCTACGGAGTTTAGAGATAAGTTCTTAATTAAAGATGGTTAAAGAATGTTATTTAATTGGGTTGTTCATGGAAAAATCAGGTTTAGATGGTGTTTTAGATGTTGGAAGAAAGATCTGCGGGCGCCGTAGTGTTTTATCTTTCTGAAGGTGTTATCGAGTATCTATTACTGCATTATGAAGCTGGTCATTGGGATTTCCCTAAAGGTGCTATTGAAGAAGGTGAAAATGAACTCGATACAGTGAGGAGAGAAGTCTGGGAAGAAACTGGGATAAATAATGTAGAGATTGTCAAGGATTTCAGGAAGGAGATTGAATACTTCTATAGAAAGTTGGGTGAATTAGTTAGGAAGCGTGTAGTCTTCTATCTTGCTAAGTCAAATACAAGAGAAGTTAGACTTTCTTATGAGCATAAGGGGTACATATGGTTAGACTACCCAAAAGCTATGAGGAAGCTTACATTTAGAACTGCAAGAAATGTTTTAGAAGCAGCACATACATACTTAGTTCAACTTTACAATATAAAATGAGAACTTTGAGAGGAGTGTGACGGATGATCGTGAAGATAGATAGAGAATTACTTAGACTATCTCCATCAAAGATGCTTCTAATTGTAATAATTTTATTAACGGTGTTTTTCATGACATCGGTTGTAAAAGCACAACTACCTGAACTTATAGTAAGAGTTATAGATCCATCTGGTAATCCATTAGAAAGAATTGAAGTAACAATCACAAAAGGAGTAGAGAGTTATAGATTTATAACTAATACTACAGGATACGCGATATTTAGTGGACTAAGTGAGGGAGAGTATGTTCTTCAAGCAAAACTTGATAAAGTAATCATAGCGGAGGCAACAATAGATTTCCCTGGAGAAACAAGCAAAACCATAATAGCAAATATCTCAAGTGTAGAGATTGAGCTAGTAGACCTAGATAAGAAGCCAGTGCCATCTGCAGAGATAAGATTGCTAAGCAAGACTGGAATAGCAGAGTATAACGCAGTAACTAACAAGGAAGGCAGAGCTATATTAAACAAGGTCCCATACACATTATTAAATGATATTAAAGGATACGACTTAACTATTTCTGTTGAAGGCTACACAATTCTTCACTTCACTGACCTTGAAATAAATCAACCAATTCAAAAACTCGAATACACTCTGGAACTTCTAAGTTTAAACATAACTGCACTGAATATGGAGGGTGAGCAGATTAGTAGAGTGAATGTGAAGCTGCAGGCAGGCAACTATACCAAAATGGTGAGAACAGATAAAGGCATAGCTAGTTTTGTTCAAATACCCTCATCTAGCCTTGAGTGGATTGGCGAGTACACCTTAAATGTAACATACAGTATAGGAAGAGTAGAATATACAGTATATTCAAGCAAGAGAAAGTTAGTAAGCTCTCAATCTATGGATTTAGTCCTAGAGCTTGGAAGTATTGAAGTAATCGTACTAGACGAAGACGGTAAACCATTAAGGAACTTTCTAGTCTCGTTAAGCAATTGGAGGTCTCAAAACTTTACACAACAACAAACTGATGAGGATGGAAGAGTAACCTTTGTAAACATGCCTCTATCTAGAGGAGTAGCTCAAGCAGGAGAATACACTATCCAAGTATATAAGTTGAATAAGAAGATGAGTGAGGTTAGGATTGACCATTCATCTGCCAAGAGTCCTATTACTATGAAGATTGCTAAGTCAAGCATTAGTTTATTCTTAAGAGATTACAGTAAACAGCCGCTGGCCGAGTATAGCGTGACCCTAGTAGATCTAGATTCAGGAGACCAGTACACTGGCATGACGGATATAAATGGAGAGATGCTTCTGAAGATCTTCCCCGGAAGATATAGGATAGAAGTGTATAAAAACAATACTATCCTCTATAGAGAAGAGTTGAATATATTTAACAATTCTCTAACGATGGATATTGAAAAGATAAACTTCCCGCTTGCTATAAAGATAATAGACGCATTTGGGAGCGCCATGAAAACAGGTGAAATGATAGTTAAGCTGGGTGGGCGTCAGATCTACAGCGGACCTATAGATGCTATCTCCAGCATAGCAGTACCCTATGCAGGCTTCATAACTGTAGATGTGAAAATTTCGGGAAGCCTGATCTGGAGAGAGACAATATTGGTAGATGGGCCACGGGAACATGTTATTAGACTAACCAGCTATGTTACCCTACTTGGAAATATACTGCCTCTGGAGACTCTAGCATTAATAGTGTCAGTAATGTCCTCACTATTACTAGTAACCCTCGGAGGCCTCATAATATATAGAAGTAGGAAAAGAAGATTAATAACCAGGTAAGTTGTATGAATATACTGGTGCCTGAGTATTAATAGGTGAATAAAGATTGGAATGGGTTCTTAGTAGAGAGCCCACAGAAATATGTAATCCTCTTTGTAGATTCTTTAGATGCGGTAAAAAAGTTCTAGACTTTAAGAGGAATCCACCGTGGTGCGGCTGGGTTAATGCTGCATGTACAGGTTTCAAATGCCCATACTCTCAATGCATACAGGTCAAACTGCTCCCAGATGGTAGATGTGGATTATTTGTCAAGAGGAAGACTGTAGAACAGGAAGCACCTGAGTTTGCGAAACCATTAAAAGCTGATACAATAAATCGGGTAAGAAAGAAGCTTGATAAGCTTGGAATCTGAACAAGACCCTTACCCACACCAACTTTATTTTTAATAATCTGAAAATCCGTAAAATATCCCTTAGGTTACGGTATCATACGTGAGGGAAAAAATTAATTTAAGCAATCCCCTTTAAAAGAAGAGTTAAAGGCGAGAAGATATGGAGTTTAAACCAAGGATAGAAGAGAAGAGATGGCAGCCTTCATGGGAGACAAGAATATTTGAGAAGTGGTCGGAGGAAGGAATCTATAAAGTTAGATTGAGTCCGAGGAAAAAGCTGTTCGTTATTGATACCCCCCCACCCTACCCAAGTGGGAGACCATGGCATATTGGAGCTGCTGCTCAATACTCTCAGATAGATATGATTGCTAGAACCGCTAGGATGAGTGGTCGACCAGTATACTTCCCAATAGGTATAGATAGGAATGGGCTACCAGTTGAGTTATATGTTGAGAGAACATACAAAGTCTCTCTCAGAGATACTCCACGAGAGAGATTCATTGAATTATGCAGCCATGCACTAGATGATCTTGAATCTGAAATGATTTGGATAATGAAGAGGATGGGTTTAAGTGGAGACTTTGAAAACTACTATAGAACTGACTCAGAAGAATATCGTAAACTTACTCAAGCAACATTTATAGAGTTATGGAAACTTGGACTAATCTACACAGCAACTAGACCTAATAATTATTGCTGGGAATGTGGAACTACATTAGCAGATGCTGAAATAGATTATGAAGAAATGCCTGCAAAACTGGTGTATATTAAGTTTAGAGTAAAAGAAGACGATAGCACTCTGATTATAGCTACTACTAGACCTGAGCTACTGGTTTCATGTAGAGCAGTGATAGTTAACCCAAACGACAATAGACATTCCCACTTACATTGGAAGCACGCGATAGTTCCTATCTATGGACAAGAAGTAGAGATAATACCTCATCCCGCTGCAAAACCAGAGTTTGGGACTGGAGCAGTAATGGTTTGCAGCTACGGAGATTACATGGATGTCTTACTCTTTAGAGAGCTTGGACTACAGGAAGTTATTGCAATAAATGAGGAAGGTAGAATGACTGAAGTGTCTGGGAGATACTCAGGAATGAGAGTAACGGATGCTAGAGAAGCGATCACTAGAGACTTAGAGGAAGCTGGCTTGGTTGTTAAGATTGAAGAGATAATACATAGGACGCCGATATGCGAGAGGAGTAAAACTCCTATAGAGATTATACCTATGAAAGAGTATTATCTAAAACAACTGGATTTTGTAGATGACTTATTGAATATAATAGAGAAGATGAGGTTCCATCCACCCCATCATAAACGTCTCTTGATAGACTGGATAAACTCCTTGAGAATAGATTGGCCTGTAAGCAGGAGAAGATACTATGCTACAGAGATACCTATATGGTATTGTTTAAAATGTGGTGAGCCATACGTCCCCGAGCCCGGGGGATATTATAGACCATGGAGAGATAACCCACCCATTGAGAAGTGTATCAAGTGTGGAAGTAGCGAGTTTACTGGAGAAGAAAGAACATTTGATACATGGATGGATTCAAGTATCTCTCCATTATTCATTTCAAGATATATGAAGGATAAAAGATTCTTTAAGCTTAGTTATCCGAACGGGGTAAGACCCCAAGGTAAGGACATCGTTAGGACGTGGTTATACTATACTATACTGAGGTGTTATCAACTAACTGGTAGGCATCCATTCTACCATGTCTGGATAGGAGGAATGGGGCTAGATGAATATGGTCAGAAGATGAGTAAGAGTAGAGGAAACGTTATCGACCCTATCCCTATATTAGAAAAATATGGTGCCGATGTTTTCCGATTCTGGAATGCTCAAGAAGCAAGTCTCGGCGAAGACTTTAGGATCTCAGAACAGAGAATTCAGAATGCTGGGAAATTCATAACAAAGTTATGGAACATCGCTAGATATATTTCCTCCTTCCCTATTCCTAGAAAAACCGAATTAACTCCAACTGATAAATGGATCCTCTCTGAGCTTTCGAATATGATTAAGAAGAGCTTAGAGGGGTATAGAGAGTTCAACTTCTTCATTCCGGCAACAAGGATAAGATACTTTACTTGGAGTATATTCGCAGACCATTATATTGAGTTGAGTAAAGCTAGAGCATATGGGTTAAAAGGCTTCACCCCTCAAGAACAGAGAGCAGCATGGTATACATTACATACCGTGCTGAAAACAATCCTAATACTTCTTGCACCAATAACGCCCTTTATCACGGAGGAGATATGGAGAAGAATGTATTCTAAGAAGAGCATCCATTTGCAGAGTTTTCCAAAGGCTGAATGGTCTACACGTTATGCAGTATATACGGAGAAATTGGTAAGATTTAACTCTCAAGTTTGGGCTATGAAGAAGCAGAAGAATCTTACTCTTAAGGATCCCATAAACATTGAGATACCCAGGGATTTAAGAATTTTTGAAAAAGACCTGATAGCAATGCACAATATCCAGAAATCCTGAAAATCTGTAAACACTGGTTACAACTTCCAGTAGATGGGAAATTTTTAAATGATGGAAACTTCAATCTATGAATAATCAAATCTTCCATGAAACTATTTCTGCTCTCTCTAATCTTAATAATCTCTCTTTAAGCCAATCCATGTCACTGTACTTTCCTAGTGAACCATTGCTCCGGATCACTCTATGACAGGGAATGATCAGTACAACAGGATTACGTGATATAGCTGTACCTACTGCTCTAGCTGCTTTCGGATTACCGATTTTACTAGCAACCCATTTGTAGCTTCTAACCTGCCCATAGGGTATCTGTCTAACGGCTTCCCAAACTCTCCTCTGGAAATCTGTTCCAGAAATGTCTAGAGGGTAATCTAATTGGGTTGGCTCTCCACTAAAATAGCTATCAAGCATCTCCTCTAGATCTATCAATCTCTCATTGTTTAATTCCAGTGATAATGATTCTAGATAATCTCTGAAACATTCTTCATCACTATAGAAGCTCATTTCTCTTAATCCTCTCTCCGTCCATATATAGCCTAAGACTACATTTAAAGGAGTCTCGTAGATGCAGGAGTTCATAAGTAAGGTTTAAGCGTAGATGCTGATAAGTTTTTATGAAATGATAGGTGAGCCGATCCACATATTAGCGAGACCCGGAGAGATAGCAGAGAAAGTTGTAGTGGCAGGTGATCCAGGTAGAGTTGACTACATAGCTGGAATGCTTGAAGAATCAAGGTTAGTCTCTTCTAATAGAGGTTTCAAAACGTATACCGGGAATTATAAAGACCAAGTAATTACAGTAGCTTGCCATGGCATAGGTGGACCATCCACTGCGATAGTCTTCGAAGAATTAAGAATGCTTGGAGCAAAGATAATCATTAGACTAGGTACAGCAGGCGGTCTAGTAAGAGAATTGAATCTAGGAGACATAGTTATACCGAATATAGCCTGCTACTATGAAGGGTCAGGAACAATATCAGCATATGTGCCCGGATTAGCTCCCCCAACCGCTCCATCCTATGATGTTTTAGAAGCATTAGTTAACGAGGCGAGGAATAGGGTTAAGAGGTTTTCGATAAGCCCAGTGGTTTCTAGCGATGCATTCTATGCTGAAGATGAGGAATTTATATCTCAATGGGTGAAAGTTGGAGCAACCGCAGTAGAGATGGAGTGTGCAACAATATTCGCTCTAGGCTATCTACGCAGAATAAAGACCGGGGCTGTACTAATTATAACAGATAATCTTGTCGATAAGAGTAGAGTGAGGATGAAAGAAAAGATAGCTGAATGGGTAAAGGAAGCTGCAGAGATAGTACTTGAGGCATTAAGAAGAATAGAAGCTTAGAAGAGTAGGAGCACCATCATCTTCATCCTAGCTAGAGCGTAGTCATATGAAAATAAAGATGAGTACCTACCTATATAGAGAGTATATAGTCTAGGGATTTTCATTCTTAAATACACGTTGAAGGAGTATGTCTGTGGGGATATTGAGTCTCCATAAATTCTTCTACCCAAACTCAGTGGCTGTAATAGGTGCCTCAAGAAATCCTGAGAGTGTTGGTCATGCAATCCTTAGAAATCTAATTGAAGGTCACTTTACGGGTGTAATATATCCTGTTAATCCGAAAGCTAGAGCACTACTTGGAATAAAAGCTTATCCAAACATCTCTTCTATACCTGATGAAATAGACTTAGCAATAGTAGTTGTACCAAATACTGTTGTACCACAAGTTCTAGAAGAATGCGTTGAAGTCGGTGTAAGATCTGCGGTCGTAATCTCAGCGGGATTCAAAGAGATTGGGCCAGAAGGTGCAAAACTAGAAGAAGAAGCAGTATCAATAGCAAAGAGAGGAGGTTTGAGAATAATAGGTCCCAACTGTTTGGGAATAATAAATACTGACCCTAACATTAGAATAAATGCTACATTTTCTAGAGAGATGCCGTTAGCAGGTCAGACAGCCTTAATATCTCAGAGTGGAGCAATATGTGTAGCAGCTCTAGAATATGCCAGACAATATAGGATAGGGTTCTCGAAAGTTGTAAGTCTTGGGAACAAAGCAGATGTCAATGAAATAGATGTACTTGAGTATTTGAAGGATGACCCTGAAACAAGGGTAATCTTAATGTATATTGAAGACCTGTCTCATGGTAGAAGATTCATCGAAAGTGTAAGATATATTACTGGAGAAGTAGGTAAGCCGGTTATAGCTATAAAAGCTGGTAGAACACCGGAGGGAGCAGGTGCAGCCTCAAGCCATACTGGAGCTTTGGCAAGTTCAGATGAAGTCTATGATGCGATATTTAATCAGTCTGGAGTAATCAGAGTAGAATCAGTTGAAGAATTATTTAATTATGCTAAAGCATTCTCAACTCAGCCCATACCTAAAGAGAATAGAGTAGCTATTATAAGTAATGCGGGTGGACCAGCAATACTCGCTACAGACGCAGTAGTTAGATGCGGGCTGAAGCTTGCACCTTTAAGTGAAGAAACAAAGAAGAATTTGAAAGCTGGACTCTCACCTGCCGCAAGCGTTAGGAATCCAGTAGACCTAGTAGGAGATGCTAATCATTTGAGATACCAGCATGCATTAAACCATGTATTAGCTGATGAGAATGTAGACGCTGCAATAATAATCTTGACACCTCAGGCGATGACGACTGTTGATGATATAGCGAAGGTGGTAGTTGATGTAGCCCCGAAATATAAGAAACCCATACTTACATGCTTTATGGGTGTAAGTGATATATCCTCAGCTATAGACATACTTGAGAGCTCAAAGATACCTAATTATAACTTTCCTGAAGATGCTGTAAGAGCTTTAGCAGCACTATACAACTATGGAGAATGGTTAAGTAGACCTAGAACAGGTGTTAGAACATTCATAGTAAATAGAGAGAAAGCCGAAGAAGTAATCCGGAGAGCTTTAACTGAAGGAAGAAAATATATGCCTGATGTTGAGGCTTTTGAAGTATTGAAATGTTACGGGTTTAAGACTGCTGAATGGATCGTAGCCAAAAATGTTGATGAAGCTGTAGAAGCTGCAGAGAAGATAGGTTATCCGGTCGTGATGAAGATAGCTTCTCCAGATATAGTGCACAAGTTTGACATCGGCGGAGTAGAGATAAGATTAGAAAACCCTGAAGAAGTAAAAGCAGCTTATAGCAGGATAATAAGTAATGTTAAGAAGAATGCTCCGAACGCGATGATATGGGGTGTAACGGTTCAAGAAATGGTTAGGAATGGTGTTGAAGTAATCTTCGGTGTTAAGAGAGACCCGCTCTTCGGACCAGTCATAATGTTCGGGTTAGGAGGGATATATGTTGAAGCTTATAAAGATGTAAGCTTTAGACTTGCACCAATCCGTGAATTAAGCGCGTATCACATGATAGGAGAGATACGTGCAAGCCAGATACTGAAAGGATACAGGGGAGGAAAAGAAAGAGATATAGATGCATTAGCAGAAGGGCTTATGAAGCTCTCCCAGCTCTCCCTTGAGCAACCATACATAAGTGAACTTGACATTAACCCCGTTATAGTATTCGAGAAGGGGAAAGGATTCAAAGCAGTAGATGCAAGGATAATACTTAGAGAACCTAAAGAGAAAAATAGTAAACAATAGAACAAGATTTAATAGAAGCTATCAGGATAATCTAGTGGGATGATGACCAACGTCCAAGTTGAATCATGATACACGACGGGCAGTCTGACTAAACTCAACCAATTTTTATTTAACTTCCATCAAAAATCTTCAGGTTTTCACAAATTCATAATAACAAAACTTGAATTGGGAGAATTCAGGATAACTGCATAGCTTCTACATATTATATATCTTTCATCAAAGAATGCCAAGTATCATGATGATTAACTAATGCAGCATAT
>Ga0209183_1000357_pt1 | contig 20056 bp, 25 predicted proteins | sample LHCtaG_2_FD_184120 | JGI IMG/M metagenome (GOLD analysis project Ga0209183, IMG submission 184120) | Hot spring microbial communities from Little Hot Creek, USA to study Microbial Dark Matter (Phase II) - LHC4sed_replicate (SPAdes)... | ecosystem: Environmental > Aquatic > Thermal springs > Hot... | reverse complement strand
GGGCATGCTAGTTTTGAAGAATTCAACTGTAAGACTAATTAACGGGATTTGGAAAGCTTCAAGAGAGTTTTGGAGGTATGTCAATAGAATTTCAAAGTCTTTGATTCTTATCTACGGAGATTAAGGCGATATAATACCTGTTGAAGCAAGTAGAAAAACATTTGATGAGGTAAAGTGCTGAAGATGTGCCAGTGAAGGGTATTCATCACTATACGAAGTTGAATAGAGAGAATGCGTTAAAGACATAGCTGTATGGTTAAAAGAACTGCTTAAGTGACTCAACATTATAAATTATTTGTCACTGTACGTAAACATAAAACATCTTTTCTCAAAATCTTAATTGATGCAGAAAGTTGATGGATAAAAACTTTTAGAATTGAATTAAGTAGCTAAATTAAGGGCTTCAAAAAGCTTATCTATATCTATCAATATCAATACACTTTGAAAGCATAAGCTTGACAAAATTTGCAAACTACTTTAAAGTGCAAGCAAAATAAGAAACATGCAATGAAAATGCATGACTATATACCTGCTAGAGGCGAGAAAGTAAAGCTTCTTGTCATATCAAAGCCGAGAAGCATGGGGAAGCGTTTTAGAGGCTGCAGAAGATTTCTACAGCAGTGAAGTTGCAAATATGTAGAGGATATTGAGGCTAGTTGATTTGGCTAGGGCTAAAGGCGATAAAGCATCAGAGCCATTTCTAAAGCGGTTCGTTTATGAGCAGATAGAGGAGAAGAATGCTTTAGAGCTTTTAGCAAAAGTGAGAATGGTTGAAGACTCTTCAGCTGTGTTGCTAGCTTTAGATAGTGTTTTTGCACAAAAAGCAACTTTTTCGTTTAATTCTTTTCTTTACTAGTTTCTGCGACAAGTTTTTATTGGTTCTGGTGCAGAACTTTGTTCCGGTGCGAAACTGTGGCACTCTTTGATTTAAGGCCTAAGTATAGAAGAGAAGATTTATTTGATAGAGAGAAAGAGCTTAAGGAACTTCATAAAGCCGTTGACCAGGGGAAACCAATCATCGCATTAATTGGTGTTAGACGTGTTGGAAAAACAAGTATTTTGAAGACCCTTCTAAATGAGGTTAATGGTATATATGTTGATATGAGGGGTATTAGAAAGGAGAGCGATTTAGAGGTTAGAGTTACAGACGTTCTCAACTCTGTAATTGATAAAATTAGAAAGTTTTTAGAGGGAATCCGAGGAGTTGTAATAACCGGTTTATCTGTTGAAATCAAGTGGAGGGGTAGAGACTCCATAAGCTTTTTAGGTTTATTAGAGGAAATCAATAAGAAGAATAAGAGATTTGTTGTTGCTTTAGATGAGCTTCAAACCGTTAAACCTCCACTATCAGCAGAACTTAGAAATGCTATTGCCTATTCCTACGACAACCTAGAGAATATAACATTCATCGTTGCAGGCTCTGAAATAGGCTTGCTACATGATTTTCTAGGATATGAAAACCATTCATCACCTTTATACGGGAGATACATCCACGAGATCACAATTGAGAGGTTCAACCACGATTTAGCTAGAGAGTTTCTAATCAAAGGCTTTAGAGAAGAGGGTGTTGAACCACTTGAAGAAGTTGTTGAAACAGCTATAAATTTCTTTGATGGTATTGTAGGGTGGCTTGTATTCTTCGGAAGAAAATACGTTGATGGATATAGAAATTTTGATGAGTTGAAGAAAATGGCTGTGGATCTAGCTAGAGAAGAATTGGATAAGCTGAGTAGCAGAGGGAAAATGGTTCTTAAAGCAATTGCCCTAGGTTGTGACACATGGTCAAAAGTTAGATCGTTCATAGCAGAGAAACACGGTGTTGCAATACCCAAATCAACATTGACAAGGATAATCGATAAACTAGAGAAGCTCAGCATCATAAAAGACTATAGTTTTCTAGACCCAGTCTACAAAGAAGCATCAAAAACATTAACACCATAAAATTTATTTTTGTAAGAAACATTGCTGCATCTATCCATCGAGTTGATGATTTATGAAGTATAAGAGACTAGATAGAAAATTTCAAAGCTTCTATACTCACGATAGATGGTTGTGGACTTAGTATTTATCTAGACATGGAGAAGGCTATAAAAGCAGTTGAAAAATGCTTTAAACAAAGGTTTGAATATCATTGTCATTGCTCTTAGCTATGGAGATGCAGAAGTCAGGCTTTGACCATCAATAAAAAAGTGTACTTGAGAGGAGTTATGAAAGTGTTTAGAGAGAACTTAAACCAACTTTGTTTAGATTTGGCATAGAGTGTATCGATATTCATCAATTTCGTTCTGCAAGTTCATTATATGAATTGAATAAGGTATTTAGTGAGAAGAGTTGCAAAAGCATTTCCAGAAGCTGGGAACAAAAACCAATAAAATTCATATGTATAGCGGTTCATGCTGATATGAGGATGGACAACAGTTGTTTTAAGAGCTTTAGATTAAGATTGTTTGACTTGATACAATTCTTATACCCGTATACACAGTTGCCATGGCAATGCCTAGACCAGAAAACGGCCTTAGGTCAATTCTAAAAATTGCTTGTGACAAGGATACAGATGTCATAACTATAAAGGCCATTGCCAAGAGAAGGCATAGAAACAGTCAAAAATATGTGGCATGGTATGAATCATTTAACAATCTGGATGGTATAGATAGAGCGGTTTGGTATACGCTATCACGTGAACCCATTGCAAAGTATCCATGGCTAGAGACGTAGGGTTGTGGCCAATGATGCTGGGCACAGAAAAGATTTAGGAGGCTTTCCATAGAATTGTATGTAGTTGTAGAGTTTAAAGCTGGGGGGTAAAGCCTTTTTCTCGAAGTACCACATACTTAGATCAATTGATTTCTGCTGTTTCTATGGGCATCATACCTGAGCATGTTTAAACTGTGTCGATTAGAAGGTTTGCCATTATTTATATCATTTTTTAAACAGATCATCTTCTGTGAGTATCCCTTGCCATACACCTTCTCCACTATACCCTTCTTAACAAGTCTATATACAATCATATACATGTTTGAGCAGCCATACCTCTCCAAAATTTTTCAGCTCATCATAAGATATACATACGAGCCCACCCTCGTTCCTAAGACTCTGCATATACTCAACAACAGCCTCTATAACACCACTTACATGCTTCTTCCTAGATTTGATCCGCCTACAGTACACCAAACCAGCAACAATCTTAATTATTCCATACTCAACAAACTCATTAACATGCTCATCAGCTTCAGAATCAGTGAAACCTAAGCTAATTAGAGAAGCTCTAAATTTAAAATAGTCAACACATTCAGCATCTAGAACCTGTAGAATAGATTTCAAACCTTTAACCTCATCATCTACAGCCCTATGCTTCGGACTCACTCAGCCCCCACCAAAAAGATTTATTGCTACAAAACTTAAAAATTGAAGCGTGTAAGCAAATCTAATCCAGCTTTACACAATAAACAAATTTTGTAATCGGTTTTAAATCGTTAAAAATCCTCTAGCATTAATCAATATCATAGTTCCACTGAATAGACTGAGGTAAACCTGCTGAGAAGACTATGGAGAGAGCGTTTATTACGTTTGTAAATAGTCTCTATAACCTTGAGTGAAATGATGAGGTTTAATGGTTTCAAAGTTGTCTTAACTGTATTGCATTCCACAGCGATTACTACGGTTCTTCAACAAGCGAAGAAGCTTATAAGAGGATTAGAGATGCTATCAAGACCACTGTCTCTAAGCTTAAAGATGAAGGTGTAGATATATGGATAAGACCTGAGCTTATGGGTGGGGTAAGCAAATTTGGTTCTCTAGAAGAAGTGATAAGATTAGCTGAAGATATAGGGGATAACGTTCTACCCTGTATCGATTTCGCCCATCTTCATGCAAGAATAAACGGTAAATACAATACGTATGAAGAGTTTAGGGAAGTTCTCAACGTTATAGAGAGTAGGTTAGGGAGAAAAGCTTTAAACAATATGCATATACATATCAGCGGTATCGAATACAGTGAAAAAGGAGAAGTAAAACATCTAAACATCCTCGAATCGGATTTCAATTACAAAGATCTTGCAAGAGTATTGAAAGAATACAACGTTAGGGGTGTAGTTATAAGTGAGTCTCCAAACCTAGAAGAAGACGCAATACTATTTAAGCAAACCTATGAGAAAATTTAGAAGGTTTTCAATACATGCCTCTAGCTCACAGAGTTGTAGCTAAGATCTACACATTTTTAATAAAGTTGTAGAAAGTCTTAGTAGATGCGGAATATGTTCAAATATCTACCTAGAGATTCTAGATATTAACCCAGCAACAGCTATAGCTGTAGGAAAAGTACTTCTTTAGAGCGGGGTTCAGCTCTCATATAGGTTTATATAAGTTGATATAATTTTTCATCGCCTCAACTCATTTCCCCGCATCCCACTTGGGGTTTCATCGGGCTTGAGGGCATTCGGGGAGACTCAGGCCCCACATCTTGAGTGCCTAGAGAGGAGACTCTTGTAGAGGTTTACTGTTGCAATTACGTCTCTGTCTCCTGTGAAGCCGCATTTCCCGCACTTCAGCAATTTGTAGCCGTTGCTGACGAGCTCCGAACCACACCTCGGGCACCTCGATGAGGTTCCCTTTGGACTGACCTCGACCACTTCCAGTCCTCTCTCCATGGCTTCGTACTCTACACAGAACTGTATCCTCCTATAGAACCGCAGTGTGAGCTTCTTATTGAACTCTTTGTTTTTCTTAGCGTTCTCTCTCAGCCTGTCTAAGTCCTCTAAGACTATAATGGAGCTATGCTTTAGTGCCAGCTCAGCAATTAGGTCTCCTACTTTATGCGAGTAGCCCCACGAGATGTTCTAACCCTCTCACCGTGCCTCTCGATAGCCTTTCTAACCCTTGATGAATCTCCAAGACCTTGGATACCTCCTCTAAATTCTTTCAATCCATATCTTGTTTGTAAGTAGTAGTGATTAAAGTTTCACCGAAGAATATTCTCGAACCTGCCCGCGATGCGAGTTCATATAGACAGACAGAAACTTGCATCAATAAACATATACCTCAAATACATCAAGATGTGGGGGACTTTCCCATAGCAATGATCCTGACGAGTGGATGAAGTGTGAGCTATGGGTGGAGGTTAACCCAAGTGGGCAGAGCCCATGACTTGCATTCCGATGAGAAGGGGTGTAGAGGCGATGAAGCCAAGGGCAGAGGGGTTTATATAACTTTATATAAACCCCTATGAAGCCCAGACCTCACTTAAGATACTCTATAACTTTATCAGCAATATCTTCCCTATTCAAAGCATCCAACCTATAGATAGATATGCTTAGCATATTTAATAACTTGGTGCTTCATTAACGATACACACTACCTTTGTTGTAAAATGTATGAAGTTGAGAAATGTTTTAGCTTGCTTCATATGCAATTTGGTTTTGGGGGATATATGGGTTTGTTATCTATATATCAATTTTATTCATAGGCTGTATATAGTTTTTAAACATATATATATTTGTCTTAGCTGTTTTACATTGAGAGGTGGTTTGAATGTGCTGTGGAGATTTCTTAGCTTTATTCGTAGATAGCTTATTGAAAGCTGTTATCTATTGCATCTTTGTTTTTGCTATAGGTTTTCTACCTATATATGGTTTAGGCTATATAGTTTTTCCTCAGCCGTTTATCGATGTTGTTGTTGGTAGGTGGAGTGTATGGATTAATGTATTTAGCTTTTCAACAGTGATCTGGTTTCTCTATATCTATACCCTGCATCTACTCTATATATTGCTTAGAAGACATAGATATAGCTGGATATATATATCTATAATAATATATCTTGTCAATGTATTGCTTATTGAAACAGGCTTTACAGATACCAATTATCAATATCTAGTAACAAAATATGTTTTAAATCAAGGAGGCTTTGCAATAGGTGTTTTAATAGCTATAGCTATAGAGTATATAGCTTATAGAGTATCAAAAGCTATAGTTAGATAAACTGTCTATTTTTAGCTTTCACTTTTAACTATATCATTTAAAATTTAAATGTTTAACACTATTCTTAAAAGAGAAATCCGTAGATGATGAGCAGCTTTCTAAGGAACCCATCTCTATATCGCTACACTTGGTCTATTCATAGATGTTGGTTTAGATATGGTTAAACCGGTTAAAGTTTATAGGTTTTGAACTACAAGCTACAGTTATATGTTTTAAATCTGGGATTGGCTTTGAAGATAGATAGGGAGAAGGCTGGCTATCTAGAGGGTCTAGTATCTATAGCTGTCAATATTCCATTGTTTATTGCTAAGTATTATTATGGCGTTCTCTACAACTCTATATCTGTTATTGCAGACGCTTTTCACACACTATTAGACTCCATGACCTCTCTAGTTGTTGTCTTAGGTTTTTGGATAGCTTATAGAAAAGCTGACGAGGAGCATCCCTTTGGCTATGGCAGAGCTGAACAGATTGCAGCTATAGTTATAGCTGTTCTTTTAGCTGTCACTGGCTGTGAGCTTGCAGTCTCTAGCTATGATAAGCTTGTTAGAGGAGAGCCTCTTATATTCTCTATAAATCTAGTCTACATTCTCATACTATCTACAATTGTAAAAGAGGTTTTAGCTAGATGGGCATATAAACTTAGCAAAAAGTTCTATTCTCAATCAATTAAAGGTGATGCATGGCACCATAGAAGCGATGCAATAGTAACAGGTCTGCTTACTATTGCTATTATACTTGGAAATAGATATAGAGAGCTAGACAGCTTAATGGGCATAGCTATATCTATTCTAATAATGGTTACAGCAGGAAAAATAGTTTATGAAGTTGGAAGCGATTTGCTAGGCAAAGCACCAACTAAAAGGGAAGTAGAAGCTATAAAAAGAATAGTATTTGAGACACATTCCCAAGTCACAGACATACACCACATACATATACATAGATATGGAGACCACATAGAAATTACACTCCATATAAAACTACCAGAAAACACACCACTTAAAGAAGCACATCAAATAGCCACAGCCATTGAAAACAATATAAGAAATAGACTAGGCTATGAAGCAACAATACATATAGAACCTATAGATGCATCAGAAACAAAAACATAGATAAACATTTAACATCAAAACATTTAAAAAACATCTAACAATTTCCACAATAACCACAAACAATATATTCTTAACAAGGTTTCACTTTTAATAGCTGTAAATGTAGAGATGGTGTTAAAGAAACCTTAAAACAAATTTAATATACTAATTCAGATGATGAATCCTAGACCAGACAGATTGATGAAGAGTCTCCGAAATCTGAAGAAGAACCTATAGCCAACAAAAATGTTTAGAGCTCTAAACTCTTTACAGCTGAAAGCCTTGCCTTTTAAGGTGGGGATGAGAGAAAGATTCATAAATTTTATTTTTTATTCTAAACCTGTTTCTAGTGATGGGTAGTTGCCGTTTGTCTCTACGCCTTATTTTATTTAAGATTATGGTTCTCTGTATCTGTGATGGGCTTCTACTTGCATAGAGGGTTTGTAGAGTCTCATTCTATAGGATTATGGGCTGTTGATGCTAATGGGACAAGCCCCATCTACACTTAACCTACAGGGCTTAGAGCACAGCCCCAACACCCCACAAACACCAACCAATCCCCAAAACAATATAGTTTAATATATTTAAGCGTTTCAGCTCCTAAGCCTTTTATGGGATGTATGTCCACTAGCTTCACCAATATTTCATAAACCTTTGCCAAGGTCGCTGCCGATAACCATAGATATCCAAATCTATCAACTGTTCCTTAGGATCAGAGATGTAAACACCTCTATATATTTCAAGTGATTTGTTGTGGCTGTAACCATCATTGTTTTTAAACAACTTTGTTTTTCTTTACTTGGTGCATCTCTTTGAATTATAGAGAATTTGCAAAATATTTAATGAATTGTTGTGCAGAGTATAGATACTCTTACTTAGATGGTTTGTGGAAAGGGTTAAGTGAGTGGAAATCTGTTGCTAGGTCTAAGCTGAGAGAGCTTTTATCTATAGAGCTCTCTCCAGTGTTTTTGAATCCTTCAATAGATCTTGTGTATACCATTGATGGGGTTTACATTGAGAAGACCTCGTATAGCCTTCTCTATGGTGGGAGAACCGAGGCTTTTTTGATGTATCCTAGAGATAGAGCTGGGGAAAAGTTGCCAACTGTGATAGCTCTTCATGACCATGGAGGCTTTAAGTTTTTTGGGAAGGAGAAGATTGTTAGGCTTTTGGAGGAGCCAGGTATTCTAATTGATTATAAGGCGAGAAGCTATGGTGGTAGGAGCTGGGCTTTTGAATTAGCTAAAAGAGGTTTTGCGGTATTTGCTGTAGATACTTTTCTTTTTGGTAGTAGAAGAGTTGTGTTTGGAGAAGAATTTGTTGGAGGTATAGACGATGCTATTAGGAGGTATAATGAGGCATCTTATAGAATAGAGAATTTGATTGCAAAGACCCTAAATGTTTTTGGCTTCAATGTCCTGGGCATGGTGATTTATGAAGACCTTGTATCTCTAGAATACTTATTTTCTAGAAGCGATGTTATCGACTCTGAAAGAGTTGCTGTAGCTGGCTGGTCTCTAGGGGGTTTAAGAGCCTCTTTACTAGGAGCTCTAGATGAAAGAGTTAAGTGTGTTGTAGTTGCATGTGCCATGTCTACTCTAGATGAAATAGTGTTGAATGGAATAGAACATGCCTGGACCCTCTACATACCCAACACAGCTAAGTACCTCGACCTGCCAGACATAGCATCTATACATATGCCAAAGCCTATGATGGTGCAGTACTGTAGAGAAGACAAGATATTCCCATTAAAAGGACAGCTAAAAGCACATGAAATGCTATCCAACCTATATAAAAAAGCAGATGTTCCTCAAAATTACCTAGGGATATTCTATCAAAAACCCCATGTATTCGATGTAGAGATGCAAGAAGAAGCATTTAACTGGATTGAAAAATGCTTAACAAAGTAAAGCCTTTTCAACAACAGAACCAAAAACGCAATTTAACTATCAATAATACTTTTAATAAAAAGATGTTTCCATGGCTTTTCTAAACCAGCTCAACAGAAAGATATCATCAAAACTTTCTCTATTCATGCTCACACAATTTTATTCTTCATGCCTAGTGTTTATCATTGTTTTTAATGCCTTTTTATTAACCTCTTCAAAACCTTATTGCACACAATATTAGCTTAAAATCTACTTCGCAAGTTATTTGATTAAAGGCTAAAGAATATATAAATCTAAATAGCTTAAAATATTGTTTTAAACACATTGCTATAAGCATTGATTCAAACAATAGTGATAAATGCTTCTCTTAGTTAAACTGACTTTTCTTCACCAGGTAAAGCTTTTAGTTGTAACAATGAGGTTTTCTATATCAATTTAGCTGTATATGTGAAGAGTCTTTTTAATAGCTTCTCTATATAGAGGTGTTTGCCAAGCTATGTACTTCCCAACACCAATCTCAAGATCTTTTTCAGATGGTGGTTCGTCTATCCAGAACCACGGATCTCTGTTATACAAGTCATAAACTATTAGGTTTCTTTCAATAAGCTTGTTAATTAGCTCTTCAGGAACCTCTGCACTCCAAAGAGTATCTGGATCTCCAACAGCTTCCTCAAGCCAGCTTCTCCAATTAGCTATGAAACTAGGTGTAAGCTTTTTGCTTTTGATAACATCATCGATAACTTCATCGACATTCCACCTAGCTTGATGTAGCCTTAAAAATATATCTGGGTTTCCTCCAGTAAGCCTCCAAACATCATCAAATTTTGGTATATTGTCTAAAACCCTCTTTCGTATCAACTCATAGAGCTCCTCAAAACCCTTCTTATCCATGTTCCACATAGGTCTTATCAAAGCCCATCTATGTCTGCCGATTTCATATCTAGACAAACCCTCGCTAGTTGCTACTATAGCCACTATTCTTTCATACTCCACATCTGGATGCTCAATAACTTCCAGTATTCCTTTGACAAAAGCTGCTGCTTCTCTAAGCCCTAGGTACTGAAATGCATCGTCAACAACTATAGCCAGCTTCTTTCTCCCATATCTAAGAGCATCGTTGATAAAGTCTATTACGACCCAAATGAACTTAGCCAATACATGTTCCAAAGCTGCTTGTTTTACAATATCCAAAGCTCTTTGCCTTAAACTCTCAATGCCTACCTCAGCTTCAAATTGCTTCCTTAACGGATTAAAGTATATAACTCCATAGCCAAGATCCTTAAATATTTCTATTGCTTGTAAAAGCCAAGAAGTCTTCCCACATCCTTCAGGTCCAAAGACTACTACTGGGTGCCAAGTGCCTTTCTCAGCAAATTCATAAATCTGTTTGATCCCTTTATCTCTATCAATAAACTCAATAATTAAATCAGAAAACCTCAGCTTAACTCTATTCATAACTACACCAAATGACTTTATACAGAGTATCTTTTTCAAATTCAAAGCTATAAAAATTCATGAACAGATATGTGATTACCCAGTAAATGACGTTGGGCATACAGCTATAATTAAGGCACAGGTAATGTATTAGTTGGAAACCTATTGCAAAGGTCATAAAACCTTCCTATAGCGAGCTAGTAAAAAGCAGGGACTAGAAAGATTTGATCAAACATTTCATAGATGTTTAAGGTATAGAGTACTGCTGGGTTTAATAGCAAGGAGCTACAAAAGCAAACCTTTGAGTTATCAGATAGGAGCAATGCTACAATAGCGTCAAAAACTATAAAGATGAGCTTGAGAACCAAGACCTAGCTTTTCGAGACATAGGCAAAATAGTTGCTATTTATCAAAAAATGCTATAGAAGGGTTTTGCCATTACATGGCTGATATCCATCACATGCAATGTTGTTTAGGAATTATTTGTAGAGATTGAAGATGGATTCCTTTAGCGTTCAATTGTTTAGTGCCGCGGCCGGGATTTGAACCCGGGTTTCCCGCACTTGGGATAGTGTCACGGGCTCGAGAGGCCCGCATACTTGACCGGGCTATACTACCGCGGCGCTAATTGGGTTTGTTGTGGATAGAACTTTAAAAGCTTTATTTTTCAATCTGTGATATTGTGTGTTGTAGATGGTTTTTAGGTCTTCATCTAATAGTTTGTTGAGGGATATAGCTGTTCAGAGGATGTATATATTGTTTAGGTTGGGTGTTGATGCTGTGAAGAGCGGTAGAATTGAGTATGCTAAGAGATATGGTTGTTTGATCAAGAGGATTTCGATGCGGAATAGAGTAAAGATTCCTAGATCTATAAAGAGGTGGATTTGCAAGAACTGTTGTGTTGTTATGGTACCTGGTTTTAGTGCTCGTGTTAGGACTCGTAGAGAGGGAAAGACTTTAAGGGTTGTAACAACATGTTTGGTTTGTGGTTGGATTCATAGATATGAGTTTATTAGGTGTAGAAAGAGTGGCTAGGGTTAAGAGATATTTTGAGGCTATTAGGAAAGAGAAGGTGTCTAGCCATAGAGCTGATGTAAATATTGGGAAGAGGGGTATTCACCAAGGTGTTGTTAAGGAGATTAAGAGGTTGTTAGAGGATAGAAGATGTGTAAAGATAAGGATACTTAAAAGTGCAAGAGAGTCTATATCTGATGAAGAGATAAAGAGAGTTGCCGATATGCTAAATGCTGAGGTTGTTGATTCTAGAGGATATACATATATTTTAATAAGTAGGAAAGCTCTTAAGAGAGGTTAAAAAGATAAAAAGGTATAGCTATATAGATATATCGATGTGAGTGCAATGGTAACCGTGAGAGATGTACCAGCAGATATATTTATAGAGAAGCTAGCTATGTATATAAAAACAAATATATCAACAGTTAAGCCTCCGCTATGGGCAAGCTTTACAAAGACAGGTTCACATAGAGAAAGAGTTCCAGAGAAACCTGATTGGTGGTACTATAGAGCAGCAGCAATCCTGAGAAAGCTATACCTAGCTGAAAACCCTATAGGTATAGAGACATTTAGAACAATATTTGGAGGTCTTAAGAGAAGAGGGTCAGCACCGCCACACTTTAGAAAATGTGGCGGTAGCCATATAAGAGTTATTCTACATCAGCTAGAAGCTGCAGGACTTATCGAGAAAACAGCTAAAGGTAGAGTAATATCGTCTAAGGGCCGCTCTCTATTGGATAGAATAGCACTTGAGATATTTAAAGAGCTTGTAAAAACAAATCCACAGCTATTGAAATATGCATCGCCATCTATAGAGAAAGAGGCTTTGTCTAGGTAATCTAAAGAGCAATTAAACTCATAAGCTGTGGTATAGATATACTAATGTAGATTGTAATTAGTCTAAGTCTTGGTGATGCATATGGGTGAGGAGATGTATAGTGGAGATGAAGAGGTTTCAGCACTATTAGAGAGACAGTATAGAGAGATGCTTATTAGAAGAAGACAGGAGATGGAGAGGCAGAGAATCCAAAGAGAAGCTGAAGAGGCGAGAAGACAGGAGATACTCAGAACAATTCTAACACCAGAGGCGCGTGAAAGGCTATCAAATATAAAGCTTGTTAGACCAGAGATTGCTAGAGTTGTAGAAGATAGGCTTATAGCCCTGGCTCTACAAGGTAGAATTACACAGCCTTTAACAGATGAAGAGTTAAAGTCTATACTTGCAGAGATATATGAAAGAACAAGAAAAGACTTCAAGATTAGTATACGTGAGAAATAGGTGTTTAGCATGGCACATAATAAACCCTTAGCTAAAAAACTTAGATTGATAAATAGAGAGAAGAGCAACCAGCCAATACCTATATGGGTAACAGCAAAAACTCTTATGAAGATAAGAAGACGTTTTAGGTTGAGGCATTGGCGTAGATCTAAGCTAGGAGATGTGTAGCATGGTGTGGTGACTATGCCTCAAGATAAATCAGATGGTTTGTTTATAGTTTCGTTGAGAAATGTATATAGAGCTGGTAGTAGGGTTGATAGAGGGAAGAGGGCTGTAAGATATATAAAGAGGTTTTTGGAGAGGCATCTAGGTGGAAAGGTGTTGCTAGATTCTTCGATAGGTATGTATATATATAGCAGAAAGATTGAGAAGCCTCCACATAAAATAGCTATTAGGTTTATCAAAATAGATAGCAATGTGTATAAAGCAACCCTTGCCCTTATGGCAAAGAGGTAAAATAGATGCTTATTGAGAGAATAAGCTATAGAGGAAACCCAAATATAGGTGTATATATTTTTGCTAATGATAAAATAGCTATAGCTCCTAGAGATGCAGACTCAAAATTTATTCAGATAATCCAAGGCGTTCTCCAAGTACCTGTAGCCAAGACAACTATAGGCGATATGGGGGTAATAGGAATTCTTATTGCAGGAAACAACAAAGGTCTTATTCTCCCTCATATAGTTAAAGAAAATGAGTTTAAGATAATTAAGGATTTGTTTGATGGAAATATCGCTGTTGTTAAAACAAGGTTTACAGCTCTTGGCAATATATGTCTTGCAAACGACTTTGCAGCATATATAAATAAACAAGCATATGAAGAACTTAAAACAGTTGTTAAAGATACTCTAGAGGTAGAGGTTGTTGAGAAGGGGTTTATAGCTGATATACCAACGGTAGGCTCTGCTGCATATGTGAATAATATTGGTGGTGTTGTTCATCCAGATGCTAGTGAAGAGGAGGTTTTATTTCTATCTAATTTATTTAAGGTTAGAATAGATGTTGGAACAGTTAATTTTGGGGTAGGGTTTATAAAGTCTGGTCTTGCTGGTAATTCATACGGTCTACTAGTAGGAGCTAAAACAACAGGTCCTGAGATAATGAGGTTGAATAAAGTATTTGGAGGTGGTTAGATATATGGTGAATGACGTCAAGATATATAGAATACATGGTTTTATGTTAGTATCGCAGGGTAAGCTACCTAGATGGGTAAAGTTCACAAAGGAGATAAGGGCTTTGAAACCTGAACATGCTTTAGAGAAGCTCTATTCGGAGATGGGTGGTAGACACAAGGTTAAAAAAGCAAATATAAAGATTGTTGATATAGAGGAGATAGATGTAGAAGAGGCAGAGGATAGATATATTAAGGAGTTATCTAACTTAAGATATATGGTGATTGAATGAGTATGCAAGATAGGAGTAGAATAGAGGAGGCTGCACAGCAGCTTCTTGTACAGCTAGAAGAGCTTAGAAATGCTATAAGAGTTGTGCAGTCAAGATCTATCGCATTATCTAATGAGATACAAGAGATTAGGCTAGCTTATGAAACACTATCATCGATTCAGAGATATGGTCAAAAAGACACATTGGCTTCTCTAGATAGAGAGGGGTATGTATTTGTTAAAATCAAGCTTGACGATGTAGATAAAGCTGTAATTAGAATTACAAAGGATCTATATGCAGTGCTTCCAATAGATAATGTTAAAAATGTGTTATCTTCATATGAAAAAGATTTAGTGGTTGAGCTCCAAGAAACTGAAGCAGAGTTGAAGAAGCTTAGCGATCTATATAACCAGCTGCAGAGAAAGCTTCAAGAATATCTAGCTACTTTATCGAGATCAGATAGAGAATCTACCCACTGAAAATTTTTATAGTTAAGGTAAACATAGTTTGTTCTCTAAGCTAAAAAACATATTTAAAAACTTCACAAAACAGTTATCTGATGCTATAGCATATAAAACCATTGATGAAAAAGAAATAGAGGAGTTTTGTGATAGAGTGTTTATCGATTTAATTGAAGCTGATGTTGCTTACGATGTTGCTGAAAGCATTGTAGAGACTATTAAAAAGAATCTAGCTGGGCAAAAGATTCATCGTGGAAGCGATGTAGAGGAGTATATGGCTAGAGTTCTATATAAATCTCTATATGATATTCTTAGCAAAGGCTCTTCTATAGATCTTTTAGAAACTGTGAAAAGTGTTGTTGTAAAAGATAGAGTGGCTAAGATCATGTTTATGGGGATAAACGGCGTTGGGAAAACAACAACAATAGCAAAAGTAGCATATCTATTTAAACAAAACAATATAAAATCTGTAGTTATCGCAGCAGACACTTTTAGAGCTGGTGCTCAAGAGCAGCTTAGAAAGCATTGTGAAAGGCTTGGGCTGCCTTTTATAGGTGGTAGATATGGTGCAGACCCAGCTTCTGTAGCTTTTGATGGTGTTGTCTATGCCTTGAGAAACAACTATAGTGCTGCTTTAATAGATACTGCTGGTAGAATGCATATAGATATAGATTTGATGAATGAGCTTAGAAAAATAGCAAATGTTGTTAAACCCCATATAAAAATCTTAATTGTAGATGCTTTAACAGGTAATGATGCTATTGAACAAGCTAGAAGATTCGATGAGGCTATAGGGGTAGATGGTGTTATTTTAACTAAGGTTGATGCAGATGCTAGTGGGGGTGCGGCATTGAGTGTGATTATGGGTGTGGGTAAGCCAATACTATATCTAGGTGTTGGTCAAAGCTATGATGATTTAATTAGATATGAGCCAGACGCAATACTTAAAATGCTACTCAGATAGTAGTAGTTTAAAGTCTGAGATATAGATAGCTATTAAATATTTTAGTGTGATGGTGATGGCATCTATCAAATCGATTAGAGATGTGTTCGAGGGTATGAGGAAGATTGTAGATTTAGCTGAGAAGCCAGATTCTGAAGACTTTAAACAGATTCTTAAGATAACGCTTCTTGGTTTTACAATAGTTGGTGTTGCTGCTTTTGCATTGTCTTGGCTAATAAACCTTGTTCTTCAGGTTAGCGGTGTTGGTATAACATAGAGATTTCTATGGTGGTTGAAAATGGGTCAAGAATCTTCAGAAGCTAGTAGGGTTAGACAGCAGATGTTTTTTGCTGTAAGAACTACTGCTGGGCAGGAGGTAAATGTTGCTTTAATGATAGAGGTTAGAACCAGGACTCTGAACCTCCCTATATATTCAATAATATCGCTACCTGCTTTAAGAGGCTATATAGTTCTTGAGACAACAGGTCTTCATATAGTATATGAGGCGGTTAAAGGTCTTAAACATGTAAAGGGTAGAGCTTCTGGAACTCTTAGATGGGAAGATCTAGAAACTTTAATAAAGCCTAAATCATTAATAGATCTTCTTCAAGGTGGTGAAGAAGTGGAGATAATAGCAGGTCCGTTTAGAGGTATGAAGGCAAAGGTTGTAGCTATTGATAAGATTAAGAACGAGGTTTCTCTTAATATATTAGAGGCTAGTTATCCCCTTACAATAACTGTGCCTATAGACTACATTAGGATGTCTAAGAGGGAGGTGTAGATATATGGCTAGGGTAAAGGTAATAAAAGTTCAGATAGAGGGGGGTAAAGCATCAAAAGAACCGCCTCTAGGTCCTGCACTATCGGATACAGGGCTAAATGTTTCAGAGGTTATTGATAAGATTAACAAGATGACTGAGGTATATAAAGGACATATACTAACCGTTAAAATAGTTGTTGATCTAGATACGAAAAGCTATGATATAAGACTAGAGTTGCCAACAACAACAAGTCTACTGCTTTCAGCTGCAAAGGCATCGGAACCTTCTGGAGATCCCATGCATAAAAAAGTTGGTAATATAACTATAGATGATGTGGCTAAGATAGCGATTTTAAAGAAGCCAGAGCTTAATACAAAGAGCTTAAAAGCAGCTATTAAAATGATTCTTAGCTCAGCTAGATCTATAGGGCTCACAGTAGAGAATAAAGATCCGAAAGAGGTTATTAGAGATGTTGATAAAGGTCTATATGATGAGGTTATTAAGAAATATGAAGATAGTTGGGGTTTGGGGTGAATAGTTTATGAGTATATCGTCTAGTAAAGAGTTTATAGATGCTTTGAAAAACGCTATTCAGCTGGCTATTAGCGCTAAAAAGCCATGGAGATTTACACAAAGTGTAGAGCTTATAGTAACATTTAGGGATGTTGATGTTAAGAAGCAGCAGGAGTTTAGATTTAGAGATACTGTTGTTCTTCCAAAGAGTGCAGGCAAAGAGAGTAGTGTATGTATAGTTGTAGATGATGCATCTGTTCAGAAAGCTGTTGAAGCTGGTGCTTATAGAGCTATAGGTAGAGGTGATTTATCTAAAATCGATAAAAAGAATGCTAAGAAGATTGCACAGGAATGTGACTGGGTTTTAGTAAGATCTGATTTAATGGGGTTGGCAGGCAGGGTTCTTGGGCCTGCTCTAGGGCCTAGAGGTAAATATCCTATAGCTATACCTGTAAATGCTGATATAGCTATCTATATCAAACAATATAAAAATGCTATTAGGCTATATTCAAAGGAGCAGCCATGGGTTGGATGTAGAATAGGTAGTGAGAATATGCCTATAGATTCACTAGTTGAAAATGCTATTGCTGTTCTTCAGCATATAGAGGAAAAGATTAAAAGACCTCTTCTACAATCCTCAACTATATATGTTAAAACAACTAGTAGCCCAGCTATAGAAGTTGTAACTTAGTTGGTGAGTATCATGAAACCGAGTATTGAGAGAGAGCTTGAAAGGCTTTTAAAAGCATATAAAAGCGTCTCAGCTGTTTCAGAAACCGCTTTAAGTAAAGGTAAGATGGAGAAGAGGAAGGTTGTTGATGAAGCTAAAAGGTATCTATCGAGCTATAGAACTCTAGTGTTATTGGATATGTCTGGAGTTCCTGCAAAGTTTGAGGTATATATAAGGAGAAGGCTTGAGGGTATAGGGGTTGTTAAAATGATTAAAGGAAACCTTTTACTGCTTGCTATGAAGGAAATGAATATGGAGAACCTAGAGGAGTTTTCAAAGTATTTAACTGGGCAAAACCTTGCTATCTTCACCAATTTGAATTCTTTTGAAATAGCGTTTGCATTAAATAAAATTTCTATGCCTATTAAAGCTAGAATTGGTGAAAAGATAGATAGCGAGATTAGAGTACCCCCTATGAAGACAGATCTAAAGCCTGGACCTATAATGAGTTTATTTGGAAAGCTTAAAATACCTATACAGGTAAGGGATGGTGTTATATGGATAGCTAAAGAAGCTGTAATAGCTAAGCCAGGCGATGTTATTACATCTGAACTTGCTTCAGTATTTGATAGACTTGGTATTGAGCCAAGATTTATCAAGCCTATGGTTAAAGCTGTATATGAAGAAGGTCTGGTATTGACATCTGATAAACTTGTAGTTGATTTAGATGCTGTTAAACAGGATATAGGTAGAGGTGTGTTGGATGCATTTAACCTAGCTTCAGAAGTTGTGTTGCCTTATCCAGATGTTGTTAAGCTATCTGTGTCTAAAGCCTATAGCAGAGCAATTAAAATAGCTGCTGAAGCAGGTTTAGTAACAAGGGAAACAGCCCACTATGTATTTACATTGGCATTGTCAAGGGCATTTGCCATAGCATCACTGTTATCGCAGAAAGTGCCGGAGCTTGCACAACAGATACCAATAGTAGAACAGGCTGTTCAGCAGGTTCAGCAACCTCAAAAGGTGGAAGAGGCTAAGGCTGGTGAAGAGGAGAAGAAGGAGGTTTCAGAAGAGCAGCTAGCGGAAGGTTTAGCTTCACTCTTTGGCTAATCCACAGCTTTACTATACTATTTGGAATTAATATATTGTCTAAACCTCTATATTTGCATGCTCTTGCCTTAAATCCTCTTCAGTTTTTCTTAATCTATGCATAAGCTCAGCTATTATAGAGTCTAGAAACACCATTGTACAGTCTTCAAATAGTGTTCCAAGTGGTGCAAGAGGTTCATGTATCCCTAAAACCTGTCTAGCAAAATAATCCTCAACTCTACTTATCTTGGTTCTTCCAGGAACCTCGATAACAATATCAGCGATTTTTGCTAGTGGCGAATCTATATACGTCGTTATAGCAACTATTACAGCCCCAGCCGTTTTAGCAGCTTCAGCAGCTGTAACAATCAACGCTGTTCTACCAGATCCAGAAATAGCTATAACAACATCGTCTTTTCTAATTGGAGAAACAATTGTATCTCCAAGAACATAGACATCGAATCCTAGATGTTTAAGCCTCATAGCAAAAGCCCTACCAACTAAGCCACTTCTACCAGCACCCATAACAAGAATTTTCCTACCATTAACATAAGCATCTTCGAGAACCTTAATAAAATTCAAAATCTGGGAAACCTTAAGAATAGATAACGAATTAGACACAAAATTAGCAATCTGAAGATAAGCCCTATAAAACATAGGTAGCGATTGGGCGAGATCAATATCACTCAAAACACAACACCACAAACAATAAATAGATACTGAGGAAAATAAAAACTTTAAAGCCAATAAAATAAGATATAAATACTATAAAGCATTAAAACTCATAAATCTAAACAAATTAAAAATAAAAACAGAAGCCGCCGTAGCTCAGCTCGGTGGAGCGCCGGCCTTGTAAGCCGGTGGTCGCGGGTTCAAATCCCGCCGGCGGCTCCACATAATTAAACGTTGGGGCTGTTTTGTAGTTAATGGTTGGTGGTTAAGTTTGTAAACTATGTTCTTTATAGAGATCCTGTTGGGTGATGGGAGCTATGCTCTAAGCCTTGCAGGATTTGTACTAGATGGGAGCTCCGTGTCGCTGGGCCCAATAGCCACCCATGACATGATGATGTCGAGGTGAGGTGGAAGCCTTAGATGTGATGAACAAACATAAACTAATGGAAATGAGCATCTAGGGGTAAATGATTTATCTTCAATTTCTTATCAATAAATTGGTTTAACGTTTCATATGGTGAATATCGACATATAGTGATGAAACCCTTCTACATCACTTAAATATACAGAAACATGAAAAGAGTAGAACAAGGAGCACATCATATACTATTATAATGTATAATGTATTTAGTACTATAACCTGTTACTTAAAGAATATTAATAGCTATGGCATATATAATTGAACCGGATTTATTATTAGCAGATGGACCTACAAGTATGATAGATGCATTTACAAGGCTTTCTGTGTTCAATGCCTTTTTCCAATTAAATGAAGAAAAAGGTACATCAATAATATTTATTACACATGATTTATCTCAAGCATTTTATGTAGCAGATAAAATTGCTGTTATGTATAAGGGAAGGATTGTAGAGTATGGTGAACG
>Ga0209183_1000356_pt1 | contig 20129 bp, 22 predicted proteins | sample LHCtaG_2_FD_184120 | JGI IMG/M metagenome (GOLD analysis project Ga0209183, IMG submission 184120) | Hot spring microbial communities from Little Hot Creek, USA to study Microbial Dark Matter (Phase II) - LHC4sed_replicate (SPAdes)... | ecosystem: Environmental > Aquatic > Thermal springs > Hot... | reverse complement strand
CCAGAACATCATAGACTATAAAGCGAAGCTCGCGAGTCTCAACGTGAAGTATGTCGATGCCAAGAACACGTCAAGCCTATGCCTGATATGTAGGGGAAAATTAAGCTCGAATGGGTATAGGCTGATGATATGCCCTAAATGCGGATTAGAAGAAGATAGAGACGTGATAGCAGTAAAGAACCTATTACACAAGTACCAGAGAGATGTGGGGGCTTCAACCGTTCACCCCTAAAGCCCTCCCATGACAAGAGGAGGGAAGGAATGAAAGTTAACACTAGTCCAGAACGGTGTGCCTGGAGCATTAAAATTTACTTCAGGAGCAGTAGCTGCGGCTCTGGATGGGACTTTACAGCTGAAGAAGCATTACAAGTAGGTGAGAGGCTAGTACATCTAGAGAGAATATTCAATATGAAGCATGGATTAACAGTAGAAGATGATGTATGTGTTCCACCTAGAGTAGTTGAAGCCCCACCTAGTGGTAGAGCTGCAGGTAAACCTATGGCCCCATACGTAGAATGGATGGTTAAGGAAACATATAGGCTTCTAGGATGAGATGAAAAGACAGGTAAACCATTAAAGAGCATACTAAAGAAAGCAGGATTAGAAGAGTACATTAAAGATATCTGGTAAAAAGCATCAAAAATCTAACCATATATTTTTTATCTTTTACTAATTTATTTTTACATGAGTCTCTTGGAGGGTTAGTGTTATGGCTCCACCTCTTGAAGGTATTAGAGTATTAGATTTTACAAGAGTTATGTCTGGTCCTTTTGCAACTATGCTTCTTGGTGATCTAGGAGCAGATGTAATCAAGATTGAACCTCCAGGTGGAGATGATACTAGAGGATGGGGGCCTCCATGGATAGGTAGAGACTCAGCCTACTTCATGAGCGCTAATAGAAATAAGAGAAGCATAATCATAGACTTGAAGAAGCCTGAGAGTAGAGAGATCGTTAAGAAGCTAGTTGAGGGATCTGACGTAGTAGTAGAAAACTTTAGACCTGGAGTAGCTGAACAGCTAGGTATAAGCTATGATCACCTCTCAAAGATAAACCCTAGAATAGTATACTGTAGTATATCTGGGTTTGGGCAGAGTGGACCATACCGTGATAAGCCTGGCTACGACTTGGTTGCATTAGCGATGAGCGGGCTTATGAGTATTACGGGCGAGCCTAATAGACCTCCAGTAAAATTCGGCGTACCTATAGCGGACTTAACCACAGCATTACTTGCGGCTCTCTCAATAGTCTCAGCACTTTACTGGAGGGAGAAGACGGGTAGAGGTCAGTACATAGATATGGCCCTGCTGGATGTTCAAGTCTTATTGCTGAGCCATCAAGCATTCAACTATTTCGCAACAGGTGAGGAACCCAGGAGAATGGGTTCAGCGCATCCAAACATTGTACCATACCAAGCATTCGAGGCAAGCGATGGATACATTATAGTAACGGTTGGAAGTGAGAAACTCTGGGAGCAATTCTGCAAAGTTATAGAGAGACCTGACTTAATCGAAAACCCTAAATTTAGAACAAACGCTGATAGAGTGACCAATAGAGAAGAACTCATAGGAGAATTGGAGAGAATCTTCAAGTCTAAACCTACACTTTTCTGGATAGAAGAATTAGAGAAAGCTGGAGTACCTGCTGCTCCAATCTTAACGGTAGGTCAAGTATTGAATGATGAACATGTAAGATATAGAGGAATGGTGCTTGAGATTGAGCATCCAGAAGCAGGAGTAATGAAGATGCTTGGAACACCTTTAAAGATGTCTGAAACCCCCGGGATGGTTAGGAGCCCGCCGCCAACCAAGGGTCAGCATACCTTTGAGATACTTAGAGAACTAGGCTTTAATGATGAAGAAATAATAGAGTTAAAGAGTAAACATGTAGTAGAATGATTCTACCCCTAGATTAAGATATGGTTATGATCAAACATTTACCAGCTTATCTTTTAGATATTCCTGGACTACGCTGATTACTTCATAGAATACTTCTTCAATATTCTTTGATGCATCGATTATCTTTAATCCATCTTCCTCAGCCAGCCTTAGATATTCTTGCCTAACTTTCTCCAGGAAATCTTCTTTCTCAAATCTTGTCTTACGCTTCTTGATCCTGCTTAGCCCGATCCTTGGTTCAACATCTAAGAGTATTGTTAGGTCGGGTTTACGAGCAAACTTGTTTATTCTCCTAACCCATTCAAGGTCGCCTATTGCTACAGTCTGGTACGCTAGAGAAGAGTAGACATATCTATCTGAGACGACTACGTATTTCTTCTTAACGTATGGTAGGATAATTTTATTTAAGTGTTCAAGCCTATCTGCGGCAAAGAGTAATGCTTCGACTCTAGAGTCTATATTCTTTTGTCTAGCCATCTTCTTTAAAATCCTACCTATGACTCCGTCTGTAGGCTCTCTAGTATAAAGAGATCTCACATAATGCTTGTTTAACCATTTAACTAGTCTTCTCGAATGAGTTGTCTTACCTGAACCGTCAATCCCTTCAATAGCTATGAAAAATCCCCCAATCTCCAATGTGCATCAAGCAGAAATAGTTATCCAAGTATTTTAGAGTTCTAACCCTAGGATCCATTAAATCCATTAATGAAGAGTTGACTTAAACCGATTTTCTCTTTCATGTCTCTGTCTATCCTTAATGCATCTAGGAACTCATCTAGAGATGAATGCGCTACGCATACATATGTATCCGCTGCGCCATAATATACCAGCAGCTCTCTATCTTTTATCACAGCTCCACATGTATATGTAACACCTGGCTTAAAACCTGAGTATTCATAAGGTTGGTCAGGCTCAATAACTGGGAAACTTGAAGCATATAGTACTTCCTCTGGCTTCTCTAAATCTAAGAGCATAACGCCTATCTTATACTTCCACGGCTCTTTCTTACTTAAACCATGATAGAATAGAAGCCACCCCTCATCAGTTTTAAGCGGTGGTGCTCCAGGGCTCTTAATTCTACCCTCCCATCCATTAGGGTTAGAATTAGGGATATGATAACTCTTTATATATTTTCCATCGTTGAATTCAAGATCTTCGAGATAGCTTACCTGGATTCTAGGTGAGATGCTATGTAGTATAACATATTTATCATTGATCTTCTCTGGGAATAGTACAAAGTTTTTATGAACTTCACTTGGATTCGATATTATTTTTTCTTCTCTCCAATTCCATCTTTTATTTATGAAGTCATCTATAGATATAGATGTGAAAGCTACCCTTAGCTCGCCTGGTCCAAAAACATTATATGTTATGTAGATTTTGTTATCTTCCTTCATCACTACTATTCTAGGGTCTTCACATCCACCGTATCCTCCGCCTGAAGGAGATGGATAATATGAAGGATTGTTCATCTTACGTTGGTATATTGGGTTTGGCAGTCTTTCATCTATCTTGAATCCATCATTTGAAACTGCATAACCGAATCTAGATATTCCATCAACACCGATAGCTCTATAGATTATGTGGACTTTTCCATCTAGAAGTAGAATTCCGGGATTAAATGTTTGATAAGCTTCCCATGGATATTCATTTCTAGGTCTAAGTATCGGGTTAGCTGGAGACTTCCTTAGCAATAGCCTTCTAGATTCTTCCCACCCATATATCTTTGGTATACTTTCTTCAATAGTTTTTATTGATACTTCTTGAGAGATCTCTGGTTGAAGTTTTTCGACCTCTATCTTCTTGGCTTTATAGTACCTCTTTGGAGTATAGTGAGCTCTAGGTCTTCTTGCACTACTCCTCTTTTTAGGCTTCTCGGATTTTTGTTTCTTCATTTTTAGTCTCTAGTCTCCTCGTCGCTGGCTGGATATTGTTCTGCATATACAAAAACTTTTTATATCTACCCATACAAAATATACATTATTGTATCAAACTAAATATTTATACTATGAATTATTGACACATACATGGAGGGCTGGGTACAGTTTAACCTCTCCTGAGACATATATAATAAGTATCAAGAGATCATGAAGAGAGATTGGCATATGAGGAGGTGTAGCAGTAATCCTATACTGTATCCTGTAAGAGAACATTCGTGGGAGGCTTATGCAGTATTTAATCCATCTGTAGTTAAAAAGGGTAGATACTACTATATGCTCTATCGTGCTGTTTCTTCTTCTGACTTATTGAAGAAGCAGGGTTCAAGCTATAGCTCAATAGGTATAGCTAAGAGTAGAGATGGAGTACACTTCTATGAACGTAGAAGGTTCATTATACCTGAGAAAGATTGGGAACTATTTGGATGCGAAGACCCTAGAGCAACATATCTTGAAGGTAGATACTATATCTTCTACACAGCTATATCTACTCTTCCACCAACCGCTGAAGGAATTAGGGTTGGTGTAGCAGTAAGTAGAGATTTAAAACAAGTTGAAGAAAAATATCTAGTAACTTCTTTTAATGCTAAAGCTATGGTTCTCTTCCCTGAGAGAATCAATAAGAAACTAACAGCAATCCTCACAGTCCATACAGATAAACCTCCAGCATACATTGCTATAGCACAGTTAAGCGATAATCCTTCTCGATGGATCTATGAGATGGATGAATGGTATCGTGGATTCATGAGCTATGTACTTACACCCGATCCTAGAAGGTCACCACTAGACCATATTGAGGTTGGAGCACCACCTGTAAAGCTCAACGATGGGTGGCTCCTCATATACTCCTATATACAGAATTATTTCTCATCTAGAATAGAAGATAGAGTCTTCGGAGTAGAAGCGCTACTCTTAGACTTAGATGATCCAAGGAAAATAATTAAGAAGACTAGTTATCCATTCATGGTCCCGGAAGAATTCTATGAAAAGTATGGGAACGTACCCAACGTAGTCTTCCCTACATCTGTTATCCGAGGGAAAGATACTATAAGATTGTATTATGGTGCAGCAGATACTACATGTTGTTTATTAACTGCAAAGACTAACGAGATCATTAAAATCATGGACGGAGGATTGAAAGGAGTCTTTGAAAGATATCCTGGAAACCCTATCATAAAACCTAACCCTGAACATGACTGGGAGAGCGTAAGTACATTTAACCCAGCAGCAGTAGAGCTTGAGGGAGAAATATACATTCTCTATAGAGCTTTATCAAGTGATAAGACCTCAACTATAGGTTTAGCAGTAACAGAGGACGGATTCAATATAGTTGAGAGATTAGATGAGCCAATATATGTTCCACGTGAAAAATTTGAGATGAAGCTAACGGCTGGGCACTCGGGATGCGAGGACCCAAGAGTAGTTAAGATTGATGATAGGTTATACATGTTTTATACAGCTTATGATAATGTTCATCCCCCTAAGGTTGCTGTAACTTGGATTACCGTGGAAGATTTCTTAAATAGGAATTGGAGATGGGCCACTCCTAAGATAATATCTCCACCAGATATAGACGATAAGAATGCATGTGTAATCCCAGAGAAGGTAAATGGTAGATATTTATTTATTCATAGAGCTGGAGGAATAAGTATATGCTATGACTATATTGAATCTCTGGAATCAGTTAATACAGGTGAGCTACTAAGTATAACTCTATTGACTCCCAGGCAGGGTATGTGGGATGGAAAGAAGGTTGGTTTAGCAGCTCCACCTATCAAGACATCTCGAGGCTGGCTAGTCTTCTATCATGGTCTCTCACATGACAACGTCTATAGAGTTGGAGCTTTCCTACTAGACTTAGAGAATCCTGAGAAGATCATCGGCAGAACGCTTCACCCACTTCTAGAACCAGTAGAATACTATGAGAAGGAAGGATACGTAAAGAATGTAGTATTTCCATGTGGTGCAGTAGTTAGGAATGGTATAGTCTACCTCTACTATGGTGGAGCAGACACATATGTATGTGTAGCGAGAGCCCCATTAAGAGAAGTTCTCTCAAGAATATCTTAGTATAGAACCCTGAGGTAAATCCTTTCTAAACAAGATTATATTTATATAAGCATCTGAATTCTTTAAGGTTAATGCAGACTTTACAAGTGAAGCTTAGTAGATGGGTTGCTGGAACATCTCTTCTAGCTTCAACAGCAATGGTTATATCTCTACTCCGCTTTAGATTCCCATACCCTCTTTTACCATTCCTTAGTTTTGATCTCGCAGAGATACCTACGGTTCTTGCACTCTTAGTATTCGATTTTAAGTCAGCTTTCGTTGTTTCTGTAATCCACTGGATAACACTGAATTTCGGTAAACCATATCATGTTCTAATAGGCCCATTAATGAAGTTGACTGCAGTTATCTCGATGCTGATAGGTTTCAGGATAGTACTCAATAAATCTAAAGCAGCCCTAGATAGAAGAAACCTAGTATACATGATTATCTCTGGAGGCCTGGTAAGAGTAGGATTAATGTCTCTGGCAACCTTCCTCCTATACTATTTATTGTTTCCCGAAGTCTATCTTCCAACATCCACGCAAGTATTAAAGAATGTTCTAGGACTGGAGCTGGAGTCAAGCTTCCTAGTAGCATTAATAACAGTAATTCTTACAGCATTCTTCAATCTCCTACACGTCCCCTTATCCCTTCTTCCAGCAGCATCAGTATATGCTCTCTACAGAAGAATAGTAAGATGAGATTGGAGATTAATGGTCAGCTGAGATTTTATGATGTGGATATTGTAGAAAAATTGAGGAATTAAGTTTATTATTCTATCTACTATTTCTTCCTCAGTATTTCTACTCCAGGAAGAGTCTTCTTTGAGATGTATGTGATTAAGGCTCCTCCACCGAGGCTTACGTAGGAAAAGTTAGCTGGGCTTAGACCGACAAGCTCTATGGCTGTCGAGGAATCTCCTCCACCTATCAATGTGAATGCTTTACATCTTGCTAATGCTTCATAGATTATCTTGGTTCCTTTCCTGAATTCTTCTCTCTCATATGCTCCAGCTGGACCCTTAACTATTATTACATCTTTCTCGGAAGTATCTAGGATTAGCTCAGCATATCTCCTGGCTGTCTTTTCTCCTATGTCATATATTGTTCCAGGTGCGGGAAGCTTCTCTACATCTATCTCCACTCTCTTACCATTTTCCTCATAGGCTATATCTAATGGTGTTTTTAATTTCTCTCCCAAGGCTTCACGTATCCTAGCTAGGCGTTCTAGATACGTATCAAATTTCTTCTTCTTAATATATGACTCGGAAGGTTCTCCAAGCTCCATCTTCTCAGTCATCAAGAATAATTGTCCAAGTATTCCAGCGGATAAAACATACTTAATGTTCTCAATGTTTTTAGACATTATTCCGTTTATGACTTCGATACATTCTTCAGGCTTATTTCCACCCATGACTAGCATTATCTTTCTATTCTCTTCAAGAACCGTTGTTAAAGCTCTAAGCTCTCTCTCCATTATCCTTCCAGCTACTGTAGGTAGTACATGTGAGAATCCCACGACAGATGTGTGTGCTCTATGAGCTACAGAGAATGCATCTAAGATGAATATATCTGCTAGAGGTGCAAGAGTAGATACTAGCTTCCCACGGGAGTGCTCTTCAGGAGAAGCTTCTCTTGTTTCTTCATCAAGTATTCTAACATTTTCGAGAAGGAGTATCTCACTATTCTTTAATGATTTTACTGCTTTTACAGCTTCTTCTCCTAGTAAGTCTGACACATACTTAACTTGCCTACCCACATGTCTTGATAGAAGTTCAGCATGGTCTTTCAGTGGAAGAAAGTCTGGATCTCCCTTTCTCCCCTGGTGTGCTAAGAGAACAATTTTCGCATTCTTCTCAGATAATTCCCGTATTGTTTCAGCATGAGCTCTAAGCCTCTCATTATCTCTAATCTTCCCAGTCTCTGGATCTATAGGCGAGTTTAAGTCAACTCTTACGATGACAGTCTTACCTGAAACATCGACATCGTCTAAAGTCTTAAACCACATCCTATCCAACTCCACTCATCATGAAACATCTACTTGAAGTATCTATTAAGATTTGAATCTTAGAAGCTTAAAAAATAGGTTGAGGTTTATTCATTAGATTGATGTATTTAGAGCTTCTCTGCAATCATGTTTAAATAATCTTCTTAAATTATAATTCTTAATTTTCTTCCAGCAAGTATGCTATCTTTTCTACTGTTGCCTCTTCACCCCTCTTTCTAGGACCTCTCTTAAGTTCTCCTCTCTAAACTCTCCTATCTTAAACCATCTAGAGCCTCTATACGATCCATTATTGTTTAATGAGTCTTCTTTTAAGGCTAAATATGCCGTGTGCCTATCACAGTAATATCTTATAACCCTAACCCAACCATATGGTTCGAGGACGCTCTTGACGGCCACTCAAACCTTCTACTGCTGGAATAGCTCATAGAATCTAGTTTATAGGTCCAGCTTCACAAGTACGTCTCTCATAGACCAGTCTGAAAATGGAGCTTCTAGAATGATTCCATCAGCCTTCATAGTTGACTATCCTCTAATTCTCTAAACCATACATAGAAGTATCTGATATGCGAAGTATCTAAGGATAAAAATAAGAAGCATAAAGCCAACTTTTCGTAGCTAGGTGTCTAGCCAGTCCAGTCTTAATGTGTTGCGCAGGCTTCTTGAGTAGCAGCTTCTTCTTTGCTTTTTCTCCAGCAACTACCCCTAAACCTCTAGGACCAGGTAGAAGCTGTATCCTCACACCCCCATTTTCCTTTCAACTTTAGTCGGCATATCATCTTGAATATCTTCTTGTTAGGTTTATCTTGTATCATTACTTCACGATCTGCCAACGACATTACTAAGTAATCCTAGGTTGGACAAAACATTATATATCTTTATCATTTTCATGCCTTGTTCTCATTATGCTAGTATTGACTCGATTATTATCGCTGTAAAGATTACTGCAAGATGGGGGGAAGTATACTTGAACATTTTCCATGCTAGCTTTTTGCTCGGAGCATAAATGAGTTTGAGAGCTAGGTATAGTAGGATTAAACCAGAGATTGTTGCTGAAGCCAGGTATATGTATCCATATTTTAATGGGTTGATGAAGTATACTGAGATTGAGAAGATTACCAACAGGATTGCTGTAGATGAGATGCATCTTATTGCTTTATCTTCACTAATAACTATGGGGAGCATAGGTATTCCCGCTCTCATATAATCTTCCTTGTATCTCAAGGCTAGACTCCATATATGGCTTGGTATCCATAGAACAACTACTCCTGCAAGAATTATCGAGTCTAGTGTTATCTGGTTGGAGGCTGAGACGTATCCAACCATTGTTGGTGCTCCACCAGCTACGCTTCCAAGAATAATGTTTAGAGGAGTCTTCTTCTTTGATAACATTATGTATATGACTAGGTAGTCTATTACTCCGATTAAGATGAATATTAATGCTAGTAGACTGATAGAATACGCTATGTATGCTCCCAGCCCAGTTAATATGAAGCCTAAGATTAATGCTTTCCACTCAGGCTTAATCTTCCCAGATGGCAGTGGTCTATTCTTCGTTCTCTCCATCAACGCATCAACATCCTTCTCAATAAAATTCGCTACTGCCTCCGAGCCTGCGGATGCAAATACAACCGATAAAGTAGCTATCAATGCTTTAACCCAGTCTATAGCTGCTACCGAACCTGAAATATATCCACCAAAAGCTGTGTATGCTAGTAGATACCAAACTCTAGGCTTGGTAACAGAGTAGTATGCCTTGACTCTATCAATTATGCATGCAGCCTTCAAAGTAGTCGCCTCATTAACTGGGAGGATACAGAATAAAATATAAGGATATTCTATTCATCGAGGAGCAGCCTAAGTGATGAACATGCAGATTATTAGGCTTGTATATGTTCTTTGAGTAATTGTGGGAAGACTCTAAGAAATTTTTATGTAAAACTTCATAGATGGCAGAAATTAGAGGCGATGTTTATTTAGGATCTAGTACTCTGTTTGAGGTGCTGGTTATGAGTAAGAGTGAGCCTGAGTTAAGCAGGTCTGAGATTGCTAAGAAGACAACATCGTCTATAGTAAGAGTCGTTCTATACATAGTTTTGTATGTTGCTGTTGCAGCCGTCATCCAATGGCTCTTCACAGATCTTCTACTAAGATTTGGGATAAACATCGTAGATTACATCGGGTATGTTCAGATATTGCTCGCTGTTGGATTTGGTTACATGGTCGCCAACAGTATCGCTGTATTCTTCTACTGGACTATGAGAGCGAGATACGACCATGCAACATCAGCCGCGGTCAGGAACATTGTAAAGATCGTAGGTATTGGAGCCTTGGTTGCAGCTATAGCTGGTGGTGCAGCTGGTGTAGCTCTCGGAGGCTTCATAGGGATGGTTATAGGGTTTGCTTCGCAGCAAGTACTAGGGCAAGCAATTGCTGGGCTCTTCCTCTTAATAGTTAGACCTCTTAAGATTGGAGACCATGTAATCTTGAGTGGGGAAGAAGGTATCGTAGAAGACGTTTCAACACTATTTACAGTCATTGTGAAACAAGATGGCGTGAAAGTACTAGTACCGAATAATACGATACTGGGAGGAAAAATTTATGTTAAGCCAAAGACGTAGTAAAATCCCCTGAGGACTAAACTGTATCAGGCCCATTCATCTCTCTACGAGCTGCTGATGTTCGTTAGAGTGGATGGCATAAAATTCATTATGTAGTTTATACTATATAATAAACAACATGAAGTTATATGAGTATGAGGCTAAGAATATTTTTAGTCAGTTCGGTATATCTGTGCCCAGGTTTAAGGTTGTTTCTAATCCTGAGGAGGCTCTTTTAGCTGCTGAAGAGATAGGTGGCAGGGTTGTAGTTAAAGCGCAAGTCTTGGTTGCGGGTAGAGGTAAAGCTGGAGGGGTTAAGCTTGCAGACACGCCTGAGGAAGCATATAGTTATGCAAAGCAGATGCTCGGCTCAGAGATTAAAGGTGAGAAAGTAAGGAAGGTGATGATTACTAAAGCTGTAGATATTGAGAGAGAGCTATACTTGAGTATTATTATTGATAGAAGTATCGGTGCTCCAGTAATCTTGGCTTCACCTGAAGGTGGGGTTGATATAGAGGAGCTTGCACGTACGAAGCCTGAGAAGATACTCAAGATAGTTGTAGACCCCCTGATAGGCGTTAGAGACTACCATGCAAGGCAAGCAGCCAGTTTTCTTGAATTAGGTGAGCAAGCATTTAGGAAGGCTCAAGAAATAACCATCAATCTTTACAGAGTCTTCGAAAATTATAGTTGCGAGCTTGCTGAGATAAATCCTCTCGCCTTAACTCTTGACGGCGGGTTGGAAGCTGTAGATGCGAAGATAATACTTGATGATAATGCTTTATACAAGTATCCAGAGTTTTCCAGCGAGTTTACTAGAGATTTGAGTTACTATGAGGCTGAAGCTAAGAAGATGAATTTCAGCTATGTTGAGCTTGATGGAAATATTGGGATACTATGTAATGGTGCGGGGTTAACCATGGCCACAATGGATTCAGTCTACGTTCTAGGGGGGAGACCTGCAAACTTTCTAGATATAGGCGGAGGTGCCAGAGCAGAGCTGGTTGAGAGAGCTGTAACACTACTACTCCAGCATCCAAAGACAGAAGTAATATTCATTAATATACTTGGAGGGATAACGAGATGCGACGAGGTAGCTAACGGGATAGTTGGAGCATTAAAGAAGGCTGGTGTAAGCAAGAAGATGGTTGTTAGACTTAAGGGTACAAATGAAGAAGAGGGGAGAAGAATACTTGAAGAGAACAAGGTATATGTTATAGAAGAGATGGATGAAGCAGCTGGTAAGGCAGTGGAGCTAGGTGGGAGGAGATGACGGTGCTCGTGGATTCCGAGACGAGGGTTGTGGTTCAAGGGATAACTGGTAGGGAAGGAAGCTTCCATACAAAAGCTATGCTCAGCTATGGAACGAAGATTCTTGCAGGTGTAACACCGGGTAGAGGTGGAACAACCGTTGAAGGTGTACCAGTATACGATAATGTTATGGAAGCTGTTAGAAAACATCCAGAACTAAATACCTCTATAATCTTTGTTCCATCAAGGTTTGCTGCAGATGCTGTCTATGAAGCTATAGATGCAGGGTTAGACCTTATCGTAGTTATAACTGAAGGTATCCCAGTCCATGAAACAATGAAGTTTGTAAGATATGCTAAGATAAATGGTGTAACGATTATTGGTCCAAACTGCCCAGGAGTAATCTCTCCAGGAGAGTCTAAGGTTGGTATTATGCCCGGACACGTATTCTCTAAAGGTCGTGTTGGCATAGTTTCTAGGAGTGGAACACTTACATATGAGATAGCATACGCTATGACTAAGGAAGGGATAGGTCAGAGTACGTCTATAGGTATAGGTGGAGACCCTGTTCCAGGAACATCATTCATAGATGCATTAGAGATGTTTAGAGAAGACGATGGGACAGATGCTGTTGTCTTGATAGGTGAGATAGGCGGGGACATGGAGGAGAGAGCTGCAAGATACATCGTTGAGCAAGGATATGAGAAGCCTGTAGTAGCTTATGTTGCTGGTAGAACTGCTCCACCAGGTAAGAGGATGGGTCATGCAGGAGCAATAATATCTATGGGTGTAGGAGATGCTGTAAGCAAGATCAAGACGTTAAGAGAAGTAGGAGTAGAAGTAGCTGAGCTACCCTCCCAAATACCCAGCCTCCTCGTGAGAACGCTTAAAAAATAGACTGTCCATACCTACAACAATTATATCATATCTTTTCGGAAATTTGACGTTATGATATGTTGATTAAATAGGATTGATCTATCTATTCTAGAATGTATGAGTGGGATTGAGATTAAGAGTTTGATCGAGTCTGTTGAGCCTATCTTTGAGAGAGAGCCACAGTTAATAATCCAAAGCTCTGGAAGCTTTCTAGTTGTTGGAGATACACATGGAGATGAGGAGAGCACTAGTAATGCTTTAAAGATAGCAGAGAAAGAAGGGCTTAAACTACTCTTTCTAGGAGATTACGTTGATAGAGGTCCCAGGCAAATGGAGAATATTGTAAAGCTTTTAGAATGTAAGCTTAGCTGGGGAGAAAACTTGATAATATTGAGGGGGAACCATGAGACAGTTGAGATGAATAGATGGTACGGGTTCATGGATCTAGTATACCATAGATATGGCACTGAACTCTATGAATGTTTTGCCAGGCTCTTCTCAAAGCTGCCCTACTCTTCGTTAATCCATAAGAAAATATTTGCTGTACATGGTGGGGTTGCTGAAGGATTAGAGAAGATAGATGAAGTAAATAGTATACCTAAGTTTGAATTGAATCCACGGAGTGGTATTGGTTTCGAGTTATTATGGAATGACCCATCTGAGGATGTTGAATGGTTTGCACCAAGCTGGAGGGGTGGAGGAGCTAAAATATTCGGGTGGAAAGCATTTAATAACTTTATGGAGAAGAATAATCTCGAGATGCTTGTTAGAGCACATGAACCTTATCCAGAAGGTTATGGGAAACTCTTTAATGGAAGGCTTATTACAGTCTTCTCATGTAGATTCTATGGTATAATTCCTTCAGCATTAAAGATCACCGAAAAAGAAGAGGATGAAGAAAAGGTTAAGATTGTGAGCCTCGAATGATTCTAGTCATTTAAGTTAGTTTAAGAATTTTTACTCCATCATCTTCTTATGTTGTTCATCATCGTATTCTGGAATATACTTCTTTATTATCTGGCACCAATTCTTCTCTGGGCAGTATCCTAGATGTTTACACTTCTCTCCCATTAATCCTCCGATGACTGGAGAGACCTTCCCTATGCTTCTCCATATACTGTAGGCTATCATCCTTTCTTCCCATTGAGCGTAGCTGCACGTCCTTGTACCTATGTATCCTTGTGGCCACAGTAGATTGAATGCATTGTAGGTTCTAATAGCGTATATTCTTACTGCTTGAGGGCACAGGTATACAGCTTCTGAGAATGGCACATCTTCTCCTAGTAGATTTGAATAAGTTTCTAATAGCTTTAAGATAGCTTCACTAAATATCTTGATTGTTTCTTCTCTAGATTTTATTGTTGGTGGAATTACTATGTTCTTTTCAGGGTTTCCTTCTGCTCTCTCTATAGCTTTATAGATTGGCTCAACAGATGTTGGTACAGTTCTATGTCTTATTGATTGGTGATATGCAGCTACTGAGAGTGGCTCAAGAGTTGAGGCATGTATTAATGGGTTTAGAGAATTCATGTATTCAGGATTCTTCAATGCATCTCCTACCAAGTCTTCGATGCCCTCAGTTATTTTGAAGTCTAATAGTATTGGTTGGTCGGGCTCACAGTATCGTTTGATTATCCCATCTATTATTTTATCTTCTAGCTTGTATGGATCTGGATATGGATAGACATGGTATAGAGGCTTGAAAGAAAGGCGGGCAGAAGTAATTAGAGGAGAAATACTCATAGATAGTTTCTTGATTAATTCTCCAATCTTCTTCAGCTCTCTTGGAAAATATTTCTCATCTCTATTCTCCGAAGAATATATTATCCAGATGAAGGATTCTAGGCTTCCTGTTACGAATATTGACGTTCGAGATGATATTGGGAGTAGGTAGCGTGCATCTTCAAGAGGTATCCCTCTATCGATTAGAGACCTGTAGCATCCCCATACATAATCAATCGTTTCAAGGTATACTCTTGACAGCTTCTCTACACCATGTATCTCTGGAGGTATGATGAATTCATCTCTGCTTACTTGTCTCCTCCTCTGAGATTCCTGCAAATATGAGCCGAATGGCTGTGATGTAAGTAGGAGTGTTGAAGCCCTACTACATGGGTTTACTTCAAACTGTAGTATTAATGATGTTGTAAGAGAAGCATGACCACGTCTAGTAGATTCTCTATGCATTCCTGAGGCCACATCTCTAGGATCCTTACTCTTAGCTTGAAGCTCCTTCAACCTCTCCTTGATAGTTACACCCTTAAATGTACCTAGACCTTCAAGAGCAATTAATATGTCTGGGTCTAACTCAACCCCATCAATACTAGTGTGTGGACCATAACTCAAGAGGCAGATACCAACATCGCCAATCGTAAACATTCACTCATCTAAACTAACAACATACTCAGTTAGTTATAACGTTGATGCTAATACTTAGGATGCCTCATTATCGGAGTAGTTTAGAGTAATCACTATCAGTGAATAATATTCTACAGAGTGGAATATTTATAGGAACTGTTTTGGTTTTCTTTCTTCTCTTGCTCTTACTTTTAGGACTCCGTAATGTATTGCACAGCTTATACATAGATTTTTGACTACTACGTTTTCAGCAATATATGCGCCCATCTGCTTTAATTCTCTAGCTAAGTCTCCTCTAACAAGTGAGACGCGAGTTGTAATCCTCTGAATCTTACTTCTAGGAACGAAGGCTCCACAATTATCACATTGAACAGTAGGCTCGCTTCCTTTATCTCCCTTCCTCCTACCCCTATTCTTCCTCTTATACGGCAACCCGGCTATCCCATCTAGAACATTCAAAACATCCTATTATAGTTTCCCTCATAAACGGTGTATAATTAGCTTTCATCTAGCATATAGTTTGCACACCAAGAACAAATGATATAGAGAGATGCTAATTTATAAATTACTCGGAAGATGATAGTTCTTTAGCCATGAGGTATGCGTCTTCTCCATCCATATAGTATTGTTTAATACGGTCAACCTGGATGAATCCAAGCTTCTCATACAAGTTTATAGCTGGAGCATTCGAGACTCTTACTTCAAGGAATACTTCACTACAATTATAGACCTCTCTCAAAACCTTCATAGCATTCTTCATAAGGGATGAGGCTATACCCATCCTCCTGTACTCGGGCAAGACAGCTATAGAGATTACATGCCCAGCTTTACATATCTTAAATCTCTGAAATCTCGAGAGTATCCTCTCAACCCTACACATAATGTATCCAGCTATACGTTTATCAACCTCAGCAACTAGAAAACTCTTAGGGTAGGAGTGGAGAACAGACTCAAAGAACCCATAAGTATAATTCTCTGGAAGACATACACGGTTAATATTCATAACAGCCAGTAAGTCTTCTTCTAATGCTTCCCTAACCATGAAGTGCCTATCTGGTCTAACCTCCAATGTCACCAATTCTAGGAAATCATGCACTCCATCAGTTCTTAAAGCTTCTGGAAGGCCAAAGTCTTCTGAGAGCATGACTTATAAACTTCTTAGCCTCAGCTACAAGCTCACCTACTGGACAATCTTATGAAGCCTAGGCATTAAAACCCTACCACAAATCCTAACAATCATTAATATGATAAGGCATTACTCCATCCCTCTTATAGCTTCTAGGATAAAGCTTTCATCTACACTCTTCATATAGTGTTTCTTCTTCTCGAAGCATTCAATATCCGAGAACCGCCTACAATCCATATATTTAGGCGAATGTGGTGGAGAGGTTGAGTGGGGTGTTGAGGATGTCTAGGCGGGTATTCATAGATACTGCATGGAACTCTAAGAAGCATACATGCTACGACCCAGAGAAGGATATATTCTTTAAAGTTGATAGCCTCATCGAGCTCAAGGATTATGATGAAATATACCTTGATTCATCATTATTCCCAAATATGTGGCAACAATTGAGAGAGTTGACTAGTAATGGCAAGAGTGTCTATTACTTTACTCGTCCATGGAAGTGGAAAGAGATTGGGAAAAAGATTCAGGGATGAGTTGAAGGCTAAGACTGGTAAGGTATCGAAGAGCGATGAGGAGATTCATTTCTACTATGGAGAGTCTATGAGTTATCATCGACTAAGAATAACACCCATGGTATTTCAAACCCTTGACTATTGTTGATGTTGAGATGAGACCGCTGTTGATGAAGGAGCAGATGCTTTATAGGAATCTTCAAAAAGCTCAGATGGCTGGTATAGTCGGTGTTGATGTTGGAAGCGATGTCGAGATATTGGAGAAGATGGTTGAAGATGCTAGGAAGGAGATCGCTAATAAAGCCATCCATATCATTCCGAGATTCATTAATATAGCTAATACTCTAGGACTGGATAGAAATGATGTTAACGGGTTAGCGGGGCTGCTGGACTACTAGTCTACAATAAATCCGCATCATACGGGAAGTCTATCAATTACCTTGGATTATACAAGGCTAAAGGCAGGAATGGTAGGAGGAATAAGAAGTATAGCCGTAAGGTTCAGAGATATCCAGTAATGCTTGCGAATACAATTCTATGGAAGAATAATGAAAAATATCCACCAACATTCAAGGATATTAGGAGAATTCTAAAGATGTTAATAGAAGCAAGGAAGCAGATGGAGTCGCTGGGAAGTAGGGCTGGAGTATAAGCTCTGGCAAGACCCCCACCTCAGTTCTTGTCGTCCTCGGCGAGCTTGCGGAGCTTGAAGCGGGGACCGAGAATGTTTGTCTGCAGGTGGCTAGGGCTACCAAACCAGCCCCTCCTCCTAAGTTTTTCTTAAATGGGATGTTATCAACATATTTTTAGATCTCTTAAACATTCTCTAAATAACAAAACAAGAGGAAAAGCATGTATTTATCAGCCTCTGCAACCAGAAACTTCCAGCTCCCTCCAACCCGGATGATCAGATTATACTTGAAGTTTAATTTATCCGATGTTAGAATAATTGATCCATGGTTCATGCCTACCCAGATCATCCACCACATGACATTATCCCTAATCTAAGAGAAGGATAGCTGAAGAAGATCTATCCCAAAGCTCACAGTTTGATTGAGTAGTCCAAGCTACCTAATACTGGTATTTAGAGAAAAGTTTAAAATAAAAGATTACCTATGAGTAACCAAGGTAAAAGGAAGAAATAGAAATGTATATAGATAATGTTGATCTTGTTAAATCTATTGTTACAAGATACTTTACAGTTTCAGACGTGTTTCTAGACGCTGGAATCCTAACCTTCAATGTATATGATGAAGACATAAAAGAGAGGTTTAGAAAACTCTACAAAGAACTTAAACAACATGACCTAATCCCTACAGCAGCAAGAGAAGATGGAAGAGTACTGGTTAGAGTATTCCCGAAGCCTAGAGTTGAGCCACCCATACCGAGGTCTCGTACACTGCCCCTAATACTCTTCATAGCAACACTAGGAACAATAGCTATAGATGGATACCTAAGATCATCAACGACTGTCTACGAGGTAATAACAGGTAAAACAGGGTTTATAGATAGATTTCTAGATGCATTACTCTTCGCAGTATCTCTAATAGCAATAATAGGGGTACATGAGCTTGGACATAAAATATCTGCAAAGATAGACTACATGGAGTCAAGCCCACCATACTTTATACCAGGGATACCCACAATGATCCCAACCTTCGGAGCACTAATCTTCCAGAAAAGCCCGATAATCAATAGAGACGATATGTTCGATATAGGTGTAAGCGGACCGATAGCAGGATTCCTGGTAAGTATAGGAGTGCTCCTCGTATCATTCATGACGGCTAGATGGATACCAGTAACAGAATATGAAGTCATAGTCGAACAAGTTGTGAGAGAAGGTGGGCTACTTCTACCACCACCCCTAATCTTCTATCTAGCGAGGCCATTATTCGGTAGACTGGACATGGTTCCACTATTCACAACAGTAGGATTCGCAGCATGGCTTGGAATGCTTATAACAGCTCTAAACCTCTTCCCAGCCTGGCAGCTTGATGGTGGAAGAATTTTTAGAAGCTTCCTAAGTAGTAGACAGCATAGAATCGCAGGGTACATCTCTGTAGTTATACTAGCAGTTACCGGGTACTTCTTCTTCGCAATCCTCATCCTCTTATTGATGCCTAGAACACCCGATATACCTCCGCTAGACCAGGTCTCACCGCTCTCTAAAGGAAGGAAGACAGCTATAATACTAGTCGTAGCAATACTAGTACTAACATTTGTTCCACTTAGATTCTTCTAACATATACAGGCTGGTTGGTCTGAAATACAATCTCCCTTCTTCACTTAGTCAGCAATGCAATCCCGTCGACAATCCTGACAAAAGCTTGCTTGCTGTACATCCTGAATCCGTAGGTTAACAAGTCTTGAACCGTATCGAAACCCTTTGAATGGAGAGTCTTCTCAAGAATGCTTCTCGGGATGGTCGTTACGAAGGCAAGCTTCTTCCTACTCAACAAATCCGCAACTCTCTTGAGAGCTTTCACCCCTAAACTATCCTCCTCGAAACTATGTGAAAATAATGCTTTTATGAAGACGTTGCTACCTAGCCCCTCCCTGCACTCAGATACTAAACCGATTAATCCACCATCTCTAACGCCCCCACATACTAGGCTGACTATATGGAGGCTGTCTTCAAGTGTTGAGTCCCACGGCCACCCTCCACAGTCAACAAGAATAATGTCTGCCTCATCTTTAATCTTCACAGTATACTTTCTCTCAGCATCCCTGAGAAATTTATCTTCAAACTCATACAGGTATCCGGAATAAACACTATCACCTATTATACATATCCCCATGAGATTTAATTCATCTCTCAGCTTCAGCCAGTAATCATCATCCCTCGCTAGATCATTACTAACCCATCCAGATAATCTGAGAGAATCCCCTATGGATGGATAACCTATTACGCCGTGGGGAAGAATAGAAGATAGATAAATCCTAACCTGCGAGTCGATCATGCTTCTCGACACCATTCCACCACCATACTCAATCTTATCTTCACTCCAAGGATAAACTATGCAGCTCCTATAAGGTTTCAAGACCTCCCCCAATTCTCTCTCCAGAATCTTTGAATTAATCCTCCAAGAAGAAGTAAGAAGTTTAAGCTTATTCTTCTCGAAACCTCTAGCCTCAACCTCAGCTATTAGAGACTTTAATAGATCAACCTCCCTGTTAGAAGCATAATCAAAGATTATAGCTATACTCCTCCCCTCAGCTATCTCATCGAGTATCTTTGAGATAACGCTATAATCATATCTTAAACTTGGATACGATGTTGACAACCTTTCTAATCTAACTTCATCGCTTATGTCTGCGAAAACCTCTGTAACACCATACCTAAACCAGTACTCCGTCAACCCCAACCAGGTATAACATAGGAATTAAAGTAGATTTAAATGGGAAGATTGAGGAGCAGGTGAAGAGGTCTGGTGTAAGAGAGGGGGTATTGCACTTGTTTGCAGTAGGCTCGACGGTAGCTCTAACAACAATAGAGTACGAGGAGGGTTTGAGAGAGGA
>Ga0209183_1000354_pt1 | contig 20178 bp, 31 predicted proteins | sample LHCtaG_2_FD_184120 | JGI IMG/M metagenome (GOLD analysis project Ga0209183, IMG submission 184120) | Hot spring microbial communities from Little Hot Creek, USA to study Microbial Dark Matter (Phase II) - LHC4sed_replicate (SPAdes)... | ecosystem: Environmental > Aquatic > Thermal springs > Hot... | reverse complement strand
TCCCACGGCACTCGCATTACACTGAAGTTTGCCCCTTATAGATTTCCTAGTGTATGGTGCTTCACAGTGGGGCAGCAACCCTTATTTTTGGCGCCTCCTTCGGAGCTATGCCTTTCACCGAGGCTATGTCCTCGCCTGACAGGGCTAATAACCATTGTGCATTTTAAATACTAAAATATATATGGTGTTCCACATTTAGGCTAGAGGAGGATAGGCTTTGTCAGCGGCTCAGAGAAGGTTTTACACTGAGGTTTCAGCCCTAGTGGACAAAAACGTAATAGTGGTAACTACAACGGGCAAAACGTATAACGGAACCCTTGTCGGCATAAACCCCGACAACCTAAGCCTCTGCCTAGCGGACGCTAAAGACGAGGAGGGGAAAAAACTTCACAGGGTTTTTTTGAACGGGTCGGTTGTAGCCCAAATATTAAGCGTGGAGAAACCCTTCGACCTTAGAGCACTAGCCGAACGTTTGGAAAGGGTTTTCCCCACAATGGTTAAACTTTATGAGGATAAGGGGTTCATCTGGGTTATGGACAAAATTAAGGTAACCGAGAAGGGGGTTGTGGAAGGTTCAGGTCCTGCCGCCGAAAGGGTGCAGAAGGTTTACGAGCAGTTCGTCAGCGAAACAAGGGGCTAAACGAACCAGCGGAATTCCTCCCTCTTCTTTTCTTCCCTGGCGGCAGGTTTAACCCAGCCGAAAGACTCAAGAATTTTAGATGTCTTCTCAGCCGCCTCGTCAAGCCTTGAAAGGTCAACGTTTAAACCCAAATACCTGTTTAGGACAGAAAGGGCGCAACGGGCAGCCTTGGCGTCTGGATAGGTACCTAAAGTCTCAACTAAAAGCGAGAAACCCCTAAAACCTCTAATGGCGCCTATTCCAATGAGAATGCCAGCCACGCCGAAAATGTTGCCAACCATTATTTTTGCGCCTAAACCCAAAGCCTCCTTCAGGGTTTCTGGATCTGAAGCCGCACAATAAATTTCCGGAACTTCCTTGACTTCCTCCTGTTTGAAGCCGCCTACTGTTATAATGAAGCGGCATCCAAGTTCTTCAGCTATGTCCAATACTCTTCCGCAAAGCTCGTACTGTCCAAAAGTCGTTAAGGCTTGAGTGTTGCCATACCAAATGATCAAGTCTCGACTTCCACAGCCACTCTTGTAATAGTATAGTTCGTTAATTGGCGAGCGTGGCTCACCCTTCTCCGTTGTAACAGCCAAGTCTTGAAAGGAAGCTGAGAATATGCTTGCGAAGCGTTTAGCCCTCAGCTCGTGGATTAAGTGTAAAGCCACGATGTTTGCCACAAAGCCTATTCCCGGAAGCCCTTCAATGAGCACCGGGTTTTCGAGTTTGGGTTTCTCCTCTATTAGAATCGACAATGGCATGTTGTCTCCCGTGTCTTACTAGAAGCTTCACATTTTATAAACTTGTTTCACTGATTTTGTCTAGGCTGTCATGAGCTTCGAATTGAAGGAAAGGGATTTACTAGCGAGAATTGGAAAACTGGGGACCAAAAGTGGCACAGTGGAGACTCCGCTTCTCTTCCCGGTTGTAAACCCGACAGTTCAGCCAGTTCCACCTAGGAGAATTCGCGAAGAATTTGGCTTCGAAGCCCTTATAACAAACGCCTACATTCTGAAAAAGCGCTTTAAAAATGAGCCAGCTGACAAGGGATTGCACAGTTTTCTGGACTTCAACGGAGTCATAATGACCGATTCAGGAGCCTACCAAATACTTGTCTATGGGGATGTGGAAACCACCCCGGAGGAGATAGTAGCCTACCAGGAGCAGATAGACACGGACATAGCTACAATACTCGACTGGCCCACAGGCTGGAAAGCTACGAGAAAACATGCAGAGCAAACGGTGGAGGAAACTTTGAGGAGGGCTAGGCAACTCTTCCAAATCAAAACTAGGGATGACATCCTCTGGGTTGGCCCAGTTCAGGGAGGACGCTACCTAGACCTCGTGGCGAAGTCGGCGTTGGAAATGGGAGCCTTGCCGTTCCAGATCCATGCTTTGGGCAGTCCCACGGAGGCCTTGGAGAATTACCGTTTCGACGTGTTGGTTGACATGATCCTAACCGCCAAGATGAACTTGCCCATCGAGAGGCCCCTCCATCTCTTCGGAGCTGGACACCCATTCATGTTCGCCTTGGCAGTCGCATTGGGATGCGACCTCTTCGACTCGGCGGCATATGCCATATACGCCAAACAAGACCGCTACATGACTGAGACTGGAACGGTTAGACTTGAGGAGCTTGAATATTTCCCATGCCATTGCCCGAAATGTTTAGCCAAAACGCCGAAAGAGGTTTCTGAAATGCCCCAGATAGAGAGGCAGACATTCCTCGCCGAACACAACCTTTACGCCTGCCTCGCTGAAATCAAACGAATAAAACAAGCAATAAGGGAGGGACGTCTCTGGGAGCACTTGGAGCTCAGAGCCCACGGTCACCCCGCCCTATTGCAGGCCTTGAGAAAGCTGAAGAAGTACGAGGAGTTTATCGAAAAGCACAGTCCAATAGTCAAGCCTAGCGGAATATTCTTTTTCAGTTCTGTGGGCTTACCACGTCCAGAGGTTGTGCGCCATAGGGTTAGGCTTTCCGAACGCTTCACACCAGCCGGGGAAATTCTAGTTTTAGTGCCCCAGACGAAGACTAAGCCGTTCCATAGGTCGAAGCTTTACAAGAAGCTGGTTAAGGCTTTACGCGGCGTGTTAAGAGAGGAGGAGGCCAATATCCAGGTTTGCTTTTACGAAGCCCCTTTTGGACTGGTTCCGATAGAGCTGGATGAGGTTTACCCTCTCTCCCAACATGAAACCGTCCTTCCACCGGACTCGGAAACAGTAGAGTATGTTGCAGCCCAAGCGGTCAATCATATAAGCCGGGGAAACTACAAAGCTGTGGTTTTCCTGAACAATCCAAGTGTTTGGGGCGAAAAGATTTTGGAAGCCTGTAGGAAAGTTTGCCAAGAGAAGGGGATAATCTTCAAACATTTTGAGGTTGAAATGGATTGGCCGAACCTTGTCGCTGACTTCTTGAAGGGTTTTAGAAAAGACAGAAAGGGAGGATGCCTCAGCTGATCAGGGCAGATCTCCACGTTCACACGGTTTTCTCACCAGACGCCTCGGTGCCGCCGAAGACTCTGGTGGAAACGCTTTTAGCCCACCCATTCATAAGCGCGGTTGCAGTAACAGACCACAACACTGTAAAAGGCTATTTTAAAGTGCGGGAGTTGGCGCTTGCCTACCCAGACATACTGGTCATTCCGGGAGTCGAAGTCGGCACGATTGAAGGAGATGTGGTCCTCTTGGGCGTTGCTGAGGTGCCACCCCAACCCTGGACTGTTGAAAATGTCATAGACTTCGCCCACAGCAGAGGGGGATTAGCCGTCGCCGCCCACCCTTATAGGGCTTATGGTTTAGGCGACTCTGCCAGAAACTACCCAGTAGACGCCGTGGAGGTTTTAAATGGAAGTTGCCCCCATCACTTAAACGCCATGGCAGAGAAACTTGCTAAAGAGTTGGGGTTGCCAGGAGTTGCTGGAAGCGACGCCCACAGGGTTGAGGAACTTTGGACCGTTTACACCGAAATTCAGGCCTCTACGGATTTAGATGATGTTTTAAAGGCTATTAAACGCGGTTTGGTAAGGGTTTCTCATGTTGGGAAGTCAATACATTTTTAAAATAGCAGATAGAATGTTTACTGCGCTAGAATGGCTGAAGTGAAATGAGCCCTCTATGGATTAGGTTTTTGGGTGCAACCCACGAGGTTGGAAGAGCGGCAATAGCCGTGAAAACATCGAAAACTCAGGTTTTGTTAGACTACGGTGTCATGCTAAATCATGAGCCGGGCTTCCCAATTCATGTTCCGCCGAAGGAGGTGGACGCCATAATTTTGGGGCACAGCCACCTTGACCATTCAGGCGCAATCCCCATATTCTTCATTCATGGCAAAAAACCTGTTTACACAAATAGGCTTACTGCTGAGTTAACCCAGCTTTTAATTTCAGACTTCATACACCTTTCAAGCTACTACCTTCCATACGAGTATCTGGAACTCCGGACAATGATGAGGAATATCAAACACTTGGACTTCGGTGTCCAAGAAACGGTGGGCGACATAACATTCGAGTTCCACAACGCTGGACACATCCCTGGAAGTGTTCAAGTGCTTTTAGAGGCTGAGGGTAGACGGCTACTGTACACAGGCGACTTCAACCTAGTCGACACGAGGCTATTGGAAGGCGCAAAAATGAACTACAAGGACTTAGACGCCGTTATAATCGAAAGCACGTACGCAAATGAAGACCACCCAAACCGTGCTGAACTCGAGAAAAGCTTCGTTGAAGAGGTCACAGAAGTTGTTGAGAAGGGTGGAACAGTTCTGGTTCCAGCCTTTAGCATAGGCAGGGCCCAGGAAATTGCATGCATCCTCACTGCCCACCACTTTGAACATCCTGTTTACCTTGATGGGATGGCGCGGGAAGCAAGCCGGCTTATGATGAACCATCTGAAGTTTCTTAGGGATCCCAAGCTTTTCACGGACGCAGTGCATTCCGTCAACTGGGTGGAGGGGTGGAGGGACCGCAGAAGGGCGACGAAAACACCGTGTGTGATAATTTCGCCGGCAGGCATGCTTAAAGGGGGACCGGCGGCCTTTTACGTTTCAAAAATTGGGAAGAAACCTCAAAACGCCATATTTCTCGTAAGCTACCAGATTCCAGGAACCCCGGGCAGAGAGCTCCTCGAGAAAGGTGTCTGCATAATTGATGGCAAGCTAAGAAAAGTTAAGGCGACGGTTAAACGCTTCGACTTTTCATCCCACTGCGGTGCAAAAGAGCTTAGGGAAGCCGTTCAAAGAATCAATGGAAAAGCAAAAATCTACGTAATTCACGGCGCCGAAGGGAACTGTGAGCTTCTTGCAAAATGGGCTGAGAAAGAGATGGGGCTTGAAGCTGTGGCGCCAAGACCGGGAGACACCTTCGAGGTTTAGTGGCATAAACGATGAAGATCGGAATTTTAAGGGTGGGCGATGTTCCCTCGGATGTTCTAGGGAGACTACTGGAAAACTTGGAGATGGCTTTCCCAAAATCAGAGTGTGTGTTGGTTGCCGAAACTTTAGCTTTGCCTCACGAAGCCTTCGACAAACTTCGAGGCCAGTACCGTTCAGACATCATACTTGGCCTAGTAAGGAACTACGCGCATAGAACTGCAGTTCTGAACCGCGTTTTAGGGGTTGTCAACGTGGACATTTATATTCCTGGATTAAACTTTGTCTTTGGTGAAGCTGAATCTCCGGGAAAAGCGGCCCTTATCTCCCTGTGGAGGCTTAGGCCGGAGTTTTACGGGAAACCTCCTAACTTTGAGGTTTTCGTTGAAAGGGCAACGAAGGAGGCTGTTCACGAGATTGGCCACACTTTTGGCCTAGGACACTGCGCAAACCCGTACTGTGTTATGTACTTTTCCAATTCCATATTCGACACGGACAGGAAGAAAAGCTTATTCTGCAACAAATGCCACTTGAAGGTTCAGACAAGAACCATCTGAGCTTGGTGGACACTTGTTGAGCAAAGGTTTCAAAGCTGAACTTATTCATTTAGCTCCAATCCTCACAAGTCTGCTCTTCAGCATAAGCTGCGCCTACATTCTTATGGCGTCCAAAATGGAGCTTTACCTGGTAACGCCCTTTCCTGAAAGCCCCACTGGGTCCTTTGGAAACGCGTTGTACTTCGTTCTTTTAGTCGGCTTCGGCGCCTTGGTCATATTCTTCCTCCTCAAAAGGAGAAGCTACAAGCTTATCACCATCGTCACGAGTTTCGCGCTGGCATCAGCGGCCTTCCTCCTCTCAATGGTTTACTTTTACGCGTTTTCCACAGCCCTTGCACCCTTGCCCAGCGAAGCCTCAATTGTCGTGTCAGCGGTTGTGACCGTGGCTGTAGGCTACGTTATTTTGGGGACAAAGAGCAGACTTGGGGATTTCCTAGTTCTTTTGCTGGGCGGAGCATTGGGGGCGTTTCTAGGGGCATGTATTCAAACCCTAAGCGCCGCACTCATCCTATGTTTTCTAGCAGTCTACGACATGTTTGCGGTTTACCGGGGTCCCATCGGGAAAATAGCCCACGTGAACCTGGAGAAGCTTAGGGGACTGAGCTTTTCTTTTAAGGATATACAGATAGGCCTTGGAGACTTAACCTTCTATTCCATGCTTGTTGGGCACATGCTGCTCTACTTTGGCTTTTTACCATGTCTAGCCTCGATGGCCGGAGTTTTGTTAGGCTGTTTTCTGGCCTTCAAGCTACTGGAGCGTAGTGGAATTTTCCCAGGACTTCCAATTCCAATTTTCCTGGGTTTGGCTTTGGGCTTCCTCGCTTTCCTGTTTTAGGGGCTTGCTAAAACAAGCCTTGTCGTATTTACATCCACTTCAACGATTTTACAGTTTTTAAACTCCTTTGATTGACCAGCTACATTCTTTAAGATCACTTTCCCGTTTTCAACCTTAGCATAGACAACGTCGTTCCAGACTACTCTCTCGTTTAAGACTACTTTAAACTCGCACATACTCGTCGCCAGCGATATTACTCTAAGGACTGGGTGGCTATAATTTTTCTGGTACGTGGACAATTAATACTGATTCGCAATTCATAACCCTATTACCTTAACGCCCAAAAAAAGAATTGCGGTGTGTGAAAGTTGACACTATGGCATGAAATCGAAGACCTATAGAAGAAGGCTGAGCTAGAATTTCAGCTTTGTTCACGAGGAGAGAAGAACCCTCGAAGAGAGAGCTAAGCTTCTAGAGGAAAAACTTGCCATAAATGATCTGGAAGAAAAGCTTAGGTTGAAGACTAAAGCATAGAGAAACTTGAAGCCCGCATAAACGACCTAGAATAAAGGCTAGGGGCAACTATAAATTTCACAGCAATCTCGGAACTTGAGAAAACGCGAAAAACCCGCAAAACGAAAACAGCTACCATTTAAGAAAACTTTTCGGCGAGTAGCACAGCACAACCTCTCCAAACACGGACAAACTGACGTTAAGGTAGTTCACCCTTTACCTTTTGTCACATGGAATAAATAATACCAACAAATAATTTTAGATTATCTATGCAGCTGGCTAGATGAATCGAATGGAGCAAAAGACAAAAATAAATGAAAACATGTCCGCAGACATCTTCAGTTTGCTTGTTGAGGAAAGCGAGAAAAAGAGGCGAAAACGCCGGAAGGAGCTACTCGCCCCTCTCGGTGTTAGGGAGTTCTTTGTTGATGGAAAAATAATGATTGACAAACGAATATGCAAGGGTGTGGAGTGCAAGCTATGCATTAAGGCTTGCCCCACAAACGCCCTTTACTGGAAAAGTAGCGGCGAAGTGGGCATAATAGATGAGCTCTGCATATACTGTGGAGCCTGCGTTTTAAACTGTATAGTGGACGACTGCATTAAAGTTGAGAGACTGAGGGAAAACGGTAAAATTGAAAGGTTCAGCACACCCCGTGTTTTTACAATACTTGAAAATAGTATAAACGCTAGAAAACGCCTCGAAAGGGTTAAGGCAATATTCCCAACCGCAACGGACTACTTAAAGAGGTATAAGCCTTCACTGATTTGACTATTACCTAACTTCGCTTTCAGCCTTTCACCAGCGCTGCTTTAACTTCATGAAAGTTTTCTCTGTCCATGAAGAAAGCGGTTATGGGTTTACCGTTGACGGCGCATAGTGGCACATATCCCCGTTGTTCAACTTCATCCCTTTCCTCGAACATGTTTACGACACGCACTGGTATGTTCGGCGCTGCCTCTTTCACCGCAGACTTAACTTGTTCTGTAAAGTACATGCAGAAGGGACAGGAAGGGTCGTAAAATATCAACGCCTTGCCTTTGTCTTCCGGTTGCGGAGTGAAACCTTTTTCCATCGGCTTATAGACATACCCCTCTCTGAGCGGATAATATAGGAGGAAAAGGTTGTTTTCGAAGACTGGTCTGAAGCCCATTTTCAAGTAGAAGATGTTTTTGGGGGAAGTAGCCTGGCACGTTGAAGGCCCATGTGACCAAAGCCTTTGGAGGGGCTTCGTCAAAGTATGGTTTTGGCTCGCTGGCATCCTTTATTAAAGCATTTAGAAGGGCTTTTCCCAGCCCCCGCCGCTGATTCCGCCTCTCCGGAACGAGGATGCACGTTATCTCCAAGACTTTCTCCTCGAGTTTCGGCTGATACTGGATTAAACCCGCTGGAGAACCGTTTAGGTAGGCTATTTTCGCCACTCCGCCGAATAATTCGATGCTTTTTCTCGCCCAGTTTTGCTTGGCTCTGATTCCTTCAACGATTGATGGAAAGTTGCGGTTTTTCGGAGGAACACAAAGGTTTACCAGCGAATCTACTTCTTCAGGTTCAACTTCTTTTACTTTGTAGAACTCCAAATTTCAACAACTCAAGTGAATAGTTGGGGAAGCGGTATAGAACGTTTGCCGATCAACGTCTCCCTTAGTGGTTTAAGCTCTATATTTATGGGTTCTGCGCACTATGACTATCGGCTTGTGCTCCACAGCCTCCAGCATCTCCCAACTTACTTCTGTTAGGCCAACCCCGAACCTTTCGGCCATTTCCCAGACCGTTCTGCCGGCGCCGCATCCCATGGCACGGTTTGCGAACTCAGCTATCTCTAAGGCCTCTTCAGCGGACATATGGCAGCCGGCCACCGCTAAAGGTGTTGCCCTCCGCTTCAATTTCAATATTCGCCCGGCGAGGTATGATATGAAACCGCCGAAACTGTGTATTCCTCTGATGGGTTTTGGCCTAGGGGTAAAGTGGAAGCTTCTGAGGGAATAAGTTTTATCGGTATCAGCTATCATGACGCAGACGTTCTTCCCCAACACTTCGCAGATTTTTCTGCGGATTTCTTCAGCTACCATCTGAGCGTTTTCCAGCGGCAAAGAAACATATGCGTATGGGAGGTTTGATCCATCAATGCCCCCTTCAGAGCCGAACATTAAGGCTTGCATTAAACCGGCATGTTGGAGGGCGACCTGTTTGTGACGGCTTCCAGCGTCCCGTGGGTAGTTGCGAAGCTGCTGTATCAGTTTAGGTCTTAGGCGGCAGAGGAAACCCAAAATGTAGCCCCAAACTATTGGCATCCAAATTTTAGCGATGATTTTGGCGTTGAGGCTTGGATGAACCCTGCTTTCGTCCACGATGTTACCAAGCGCCACCGAGACGGCTTTTTCAGAAACAACCAGAAAGTCGCCGTCCAAAATCTTTCCAGAAACACTTTTAACTATTTCAAGTACGTAGTTTTCGCCGGGCCGCCAGTACTTGGTTTTTACGGCATAGGCCCTTAAACCGGTTTTCACGAGGTCTACGCTCAGAGGTTTTTGAAGCGCTTTTTAATCTCTTCAATGTTGCATTCCGGCGGCTTCATTTTGCCCTCCGGACAGTATCCAAACTCCACACATGTGGGTCCAGCGTTTTCAAATAGGGACGGCGCAACCTGTTTCACTTGACGAAGCATTTCAACCGCCACTTCGCGGAGCTCCCACTGGGAGCGCATGCAGCAGCGGAGGTTGAAGAAGTGACGGAGTTCACGGGCGTTCATAGTTACAACTATGTTGGTTTTGGCGGCGTTTGGAAGAATGTAGCGGGCGTCCTCTTTTGGAATACCCATATCCAGAAGTCTGTTGTAGGCTTCAGATATGCGCTCCAAAGTTTCATTAAACACTTTTTTCGCTTCGGGATTAGCGTTTATGGAGGGCGGAACTACATAGCTTTTCAGCGTGTCGTATCGGACGTAGCGTTGGCTCTGCTGCGTGTAGGAGGCGATGCGGTGGCGTACAAGCTGGTGGGTTAAAGCCCTCGAAACCTCTTCGATGCTAAACGTAAAAGAAGCATGCTCAATAACCGACATGTGCCCGTAACTGGTTACCCGCTTGATTATTTGTCTAGCTTTTTCCAAGCCCATTTTCTCAAGCATTTCTGAAGGGCTGCCACTTTTCGAGGACGTTAAGGCAGCCGCACCGCAAAGAAGCTCCGGGTCAGCCGTGTAGCGGAGAAGTTTGACCTTCACTCTTAGACACCTTTACCCTAAACCCGAAGGAAATAAATCGGGCTTGCGATAAAACGCTTTTGGACGCACTCATGGCAAGGAAAAAGAAGCCCGTAAACTACATCGACGAGCTTTGCACAAGCACAAGTGAAAGAAAGCAGAGGCTTGGGGAAACTCTTAAAGCTCAATACAAAAGGTGGATGGAAACCCTTGCTTTAGACAACTTTCTAGAATTTCTCGAAACCATAATGGCGAACAAGACGGAGATTGGAGCCGCCCAGTTTTTCGGCAAGTTCAGAGCCCTCGCCTTTGAAGAATACGTTTACCGCCTTTTAAAGGCGAAAATCCCTATAGAAAAACCTCTGGATGTTTTCTGGGCTGAAAAATGCTTGATCCGCCTCGGAAAGGGTGAAGGGTACTCGTTGGAACTGGACGTTTCAGTGGGAGTTAAAAGGGGTGGCTTTGTGGATCCGAGGGTTGTTTTGGACACCAAGGTAGAGCTGGACTCTTCCAGGCTTAAAACCGCCATAGCATCTTTTGCAATTTTGAAACGTTGGAAACCTTCAGTTAAGTGTGCAGTCGTCTATGTTAGAAAGGAGCTGGAAGATCGTCTCTTAAGGCTGGCGGGGGATTGGGCGGATGGAATCTTCCAGCTTAACCTACAAAACAATGAAACCGAAGCTCTCCTCGATTTTGTCGCCAAATGTTGGCCTACATCTTTCAATATATGCGGTCCACAGTGAATCTTCCGCTTTCCAATTCCATCTCTATCTCACGCAACAACAGTACACGTTTGAAGGTTGACGGATAGGTGGAGAACCATGTGTTTATTTTGGTCCAGTGGACTGACCTCCTTCTCCATGGCTGGTTCAAGTTCCCGTTCGCCTAAAACACCGTCCTTGTCCAAATCGTATTCGCCTTCTTCTCCATTATCGCGGAAATCTGCATCTTAGCTGTCGCCGGACCCCTACATAGAAGGGTCTAGCCCTGGACAGTTGTTTCGGCGAAAGCGACAAGCCATACGTAATTTTTGCAAGGGCGCTTGAAGGCTCCTAGGGAGCAGTCAAGTAGGCGAGTAAGCGTCGGCATAGTGTTCGCGGAGGCGACTTAACCCACTTACACCCAAAGGCGTGACCATGTAAACGATGTAGAAGATCATTGCAACTGCAAAAGGTGGCCTTAACGCTGCTTGCCTCCTTCTTCTTGGACGCTGGTATCCATCTTCCAACCTCCCAGGTGGCTCTGGCGATCATGTAGGCGAGAAGAGGCAGCGCTGAAAGCACTGTCATGACAATGAAGTCCCTGTGCTCTATGTGGCCAAGCTCGTGGCCTATAACGCCCTTAACCTCGTCCCTGTTGAGTTTTTTAAGAGACCTTCATGAACAGCCAGCGTGGCTTTTTTCGCCTTTCTGCCGAAAACGAAAGCGTTAAGTGTTTCGTCTGGCATTATGGCGAGTTTAGGCATGGACAACCCGGCTTTTTCAGCCAGCTCTTTCACTGTTTCTTCAAGCCGAGGGTTTTTCGCCCTTCTCCAGATATCTAAGCCTCGTGGAGCTGGCCACAATCGCTGGGCCTACGAGGTACTGGATGAGTACAAAGAAGTCTATGCCTAAACGGCGTAGATTAGACTGACCTGGAAGACGAACCTGATGGCTGAAAGGAACAGGGCGAATACGGAGGCGACAAGAAACATGGATGTGCCCATAGCAAACTTGAGTTCAGCCAGCCTTCCCAAAGGCCACCAAAAAGGCTGCAACGAACGAAACGAGTTAAGGTTTTTCCCTCATGCGCGGCTATTTTAAGTATTTCTTCGGGTTTCTCTTGAACTCTTCCTCACACATCCGTGAACAGAAATAGACTACACGTCCATCATGTTCGATTTTGCTGTAAGCTGTGTCAGGATCTATCTTCATGCCGCAAACTGGGTCTGTGACAAGGCTTTTTTTCTCCAATTTCACTCTCACCTCCTCCAGCTCATATTTCCTTAAGGTTTGGCTGTTTAAGGCTACTATGACGGTGCTTAGGGACATTATTATTGCGCCTACAGCTGGCGGCAGGCTTATTCCATAGTTTGCCAGGACGCCTGCCGCCAAGGGGATTGTAACTGCGTTGTAGCCGGCTGCCCACCAGAGGTTTTGAACCATTTTAGCGTAGGTTTTTCTTGAAAAGTCTATGGCTTTCACCACGTCCCTTGGATCGTTTCGCACGAGAATTATGTCGGCGCTTTCTATTGCCACGTCTGTTCCCGCCCCTATAGCTATGCCAACGTCTGCCGTAACCAACGCTGGAGCGTCGTTCACACCGTCTCCGATCATGGCAACCCTGTAGCCTTCATCTTTCAGCATCTTTATTTTTTCCGCCTTCTTGTCCGGTAGGACGCGGGCGAAGTAGTCGTCTATGCCGAGTTCTTTGGCAACCCAACTGGCAACCTCTTCCGAGTCGCCTGTAAGCATGTAAACTTTCACCCCTCTTGCTTTAAGCTCTCTAACAGCCTCGTAGGATTCCGCCCTAATAATGTCTGCCAATGCTACGGCGCCGGCGAGTTTGCCGTCAACAACCACGAACACAACGGTTTTGCCCTGCCTCATAAGCTCCAACACTTTCGGGTCGCTAACGCTTATGCCAAGCTCGTCTAAGAGGTTAACGCTTCCAACGTAAACTTCGCTTCTACCAACTTTGCCGTAGGCACCCCGCCCCGGCAAAGCCTTAAACTTTGCTGCTTGGGGAATCTTCACGCCCCTGTTTTGGGCATGCTCTACAATGGCCTTTGCAATCACATGCTCCGAGTTAAACTCCACAGCAGCCGCCAATCCTAGAAGCTTGTCTTCTGGAACATAGGCGACGATGTCGGTTACACCGAACCTGCCAACCGTTAATGTGCCAGTCTTATCGAAAACCGCCACATCTACATCCCTAATCATTTCGAAGGCGCGTCTATCCCTGATTAGGATACCGTTTTTCGCGGTGATCGACGTAGAAAGCGCCACAACAAGCGGTATAGCCAAACCTAGGGCGTGGGGACAAGCGATCACAAGCACCGTAACAGCCCTCTCGAGAGCGACATCTGGACCAGCGAGGAAACCCCACACTGTGAAGGCGGCTATTCCGGCTGAAAGCGCCACGTAGAAAAGTAGGGCTGCAGCCCTGTTGGCTAAGTCCTGTGTCCTTGAACGGCTTTCTTGGGCTTGCCTAACAAGCTTAACGACTTGCGCTATATAGGTTTCTTCGCCCGTCCGTTCGACCCGCACCTTCAACACGCCCTCATCGTTTACAGAGCCTCCTACCACCACATTGCCAACAGTTTTCCTTATGGGCTTTGACTCGCCAGTCAGCAAAGCTTCGTTAACGAAAGACTCTCCTTCAACCACAACGCCGTCTGACGGAATTTTCTCGCCTGGCCGAACTAATACGATGTCGCCTTTCCGCAAGTGGGCAACCGGCACGTCTAAGACTTCGCCATTTTTGATCAAGTGGGCTGTTGTAGGCATTATGCGGACAAGCTCCTCCAAAGCCATGGAGGCACCCATGACGCTTTTGGCTTCTATCCAATGGCCCAAAAGCATAACGTCGATTAAGGTTGCAAGTTCCCAGTAGAAGTCTTTGCCACCGAAGACGAAAACTGTTCCAAGCGAATAAAACATGGCCACGGAGACAGCCACGCCGATAAGCGTCATCATGCCGGGCTGTTTGGCCTTAACCTCTTCAATCAAGCCTTTAAGGAAAGGCCAGCCTCCATAAAAGTAAACGATAAGCGATAATAGCGAAAGCACCTCTTTTTGAAAGGAGAATTTAATCCATTCAAGGCCAAACCACATTTGAACCATTTCGGAAAGCAACAAAATGGGCACAGTTAAGACTAGTGAAAACAGGAATCTCCGCTTAAATTCTCCGACATGTTGAGCATGGTGATGGGGGCTGTGGCTGCTCAAACCCTTCTCCAGCCTTTTAGCCTTTGAGCCTCTCAAGGATTATTGCCGGACAAATCTTCTTAACACCCTCAATGGGACCTATTTTCTCTGAGATAAGCCTCGTAAGTTCCCGGCCATCTTTAGTCCATATCTCAGTCATTATCATGTGGTCGCCTGTAGATGTTGCCACACAGCGGATTTCTTTAAACTCACAGAGTTTTTGGGCAACCTCTAGAAGTTTCGGCGGATCAACGTCTATACCCACTATCGCAACCGTGTTCAAGCCTATCTTTGCCGGGTCGATTTCTACAGTGAACCTTTTTATTACGCCCTTTTCTTTTAGGGCTTGAACCCTTTTTCGAACGGTGGACTCGCTCAGTTTCAGCTTTTTGGCTATCTCTAGAAACGGAAGCCTCGCATCCTCCTCTAGAAGCTTTAAGATTTTCTGGTCGATTTCGTCTATTTCCGCAATCTTTTTTACCATTTTCGCACCATTTTTGTATGTTTTAGCCGAATATTGTACGAAAAGCATATAAACTTCGGAGGATAAAAGGATTGTGGCGTACGAAAATTGAGAGGAATGAGTTTTGGAGGAAAAAGTTGAAGAGGAAAAGCCGCTTATAAGCCTCGGCGAAGTTGTCCCAGACTTTGAGGCTGTGACAACCCACGGCAAGATTAGGCTTTCAGACTTCAAGGGAAAATGGGTAATTCTATTCTCGCATCCAGCTGACTTTACGCCGGTCTGCACAACAGAGTTCGTGGCTTTCGCCCAAATCTACCCGGAGCTTGCGAAACGTAACGTCCAACTCATCGGGTTAAGCGTTGACAGCGTCTACTCCCACATCGCCTGGGTTAGAATGATCAAGGATAAGTTTGGCGTAACCATACCGTTTCCAATAATAGCCGACTTGGACATGAAGGTCGCTAACCTTTTCGGCATGATTCATCCCAAACAAAGCACAACAGCTGCCGTGCGCTGCGTCTTTGTGATAGACCCGGAGATGAAGCTACGGGCGATGATATATTACCCGCTAAACGTTGGAAGGAACATGGATGAAATTCTGAGACTCATCGACGCCCTGCAGACAGCTGACAAGTTTAAGGTGGCTTTGCCAGCCAACTGGAGACCCGGCGATCCGGTCATAGTGCCGCCGCCAACCACACAAGAGGATGCTGAAAAACGATTGCAAGAGGCCGCCCAGCAAGGTTACGAGTGCGTCGACTGGTTCCTATGCAAGAAAAAGCTTCCCTAACCCCCCTTTTATGACCAGTGAGGTGAAAATGTATGGTGCAAAAACTTCGTTCTACAGCCAAGCTTGTTAAAGACTTACGAATAGCCGTTGATAATGGAAGAGCCCACAGCGTATGTCTCGACTTGCCGCCCGAGCTTGGAACAGACATGGGACCAACAGCCCTCGAACTATGCATTATGAGCTACGCAGGATGCTTTGCAACAATTTTCGCTTTAATGGCCAGGAAAATGAGGGTTCAACTCAAAGATTTAGAGGTTAAGCTTGAAGCCATAAAATCCGACGAAGCCGGAACAGTTACGGAGGCAGCATTCGACATTCTAGTAAAAACAGAAGCCCCGGAAGAAACCATTCAAAGGCTTTTCAAACTAACTGTGGAAAATTGCCCGGTCGGAAAGCTTTTCGAAAAAGCCGGCGTCAAAGTTAGCTACAAAATTAAAACGGAGGAATAGAGGGCGGCGGGCCTTGGCAAGGTGGGAATGTTTGATCTGCGGATACATTTACGACCCAGCCGTCGGAGACCCAGAACACGGCATAAAGCCGGGAACGCCCTTTGAGGCTTTACCGAAAAACTGGACATGCCCCGTTTGCGGCGCTCCAAAAGACCAATTTGTTAGGAAAGACTAGAAGGAGGTGGAGTTTTGGAGCAAGCCAAACTGTATGTTTTACCTCAGCTGCCCTACGGCTACGGCGACCTGCAGCCCTACGTTTCCGAGGAACAGCTGCGAATACACCACAGTAAACATCACCAAGCCTACGTCAACGGCGCAAACGCCATCCTTCAGAGGCTGGACAAAGCCAGACGAGAAAACTTGGACCTAGACGTTAAAGCCGCTCTAAAAGAGCTTTCCTGGAACGTCGCCGGACACTTACTGCATTCGCTTTTCTGGGGAAACCTAGCCCCACCAAAAAGTGGGGGCGGAGAACCAGGAGGCAAACTAGCCGACAAAATTGTTGAGGATTTCGGAAGCTTTGAACGTTTCAAGAAAGAGTTTTCGCAGGCAGCTGTAAGCGTTGAAGGTTCAGGATGGGCAGCCCTAACAGTGTGCAAACAAACTGGCCGACTAATGCTGATGCAGGTGGAGAAACACAACGTGAACGTCTACCCAGCGTTTCCGATTCTGATGGTTTTAGACGTCTTCGAACACGCCTACTACATAGACTACAAAAACGATAGGGGCAAATTTGTAGAGGCTTTCTGGAACATCGTCAACTGGGACGCTGTAGGCAAACGCTTGGAAGAAGCCCTAAAATAAGCTTGCAGGTGGAAGACGTCATGCCAAAAATCCTAGTCATATATTACAGTAAGACCGGTAACACGGAGAAGATGGCCAAGGCTGTGGTTGAAGGTGTCAATACTGTGCCTGGCGTAGAAACGGAGCTAACGTTCCACGTGGAGGCCGAGCAACTAAAGGACTTTGACGCCATAATAGTGGGTACGCCCACATATCACCATGACACAGTCATGGACTTGAAAAGACTTTTCGAAGAAGCAGCTGTGAAAAACGTTGACTTGAAAGGAAAAGTCGGTGCGGCTTTTGGGTCCTATGGGTGGAGCGGTGAAGCCCCAAGGCTTGTCCTAGAAATCATGAAAAAACGTTTTGGAATGGAGGTGGTGGAGCCGCCTCTGCTTGTACGTTACACACCGGACCAGCCAGCCCTCGAAAAGTGTAGGGAGCTAGGAAGAAAAGTTGCCGAAAAAGTTGTCCATAAATAGGCTGCAAATACATTTAGACATAGGGAGGAGGAGCAGGTTTGTCTGAAAACACGCTTCTAAACTTCATCAGGCGGCAGATAACCGTGGAAAACGAGATTGTGGATTCGCTCAACGAAGCCTTGAAAAGCATTGGCAACCCCTCCGTAAGAGGCGTTTTAAAGGGGATTTCACTGGACTCCTTGAAGCACGCCGAAATGTACGACGCAGCCCTAAAGCTTTTAACAACAACACAGCAAGCCCTTTCCCAAGAACACCTTGACAAACAGCGGAGTCTCGTGGAGAAACATATACGCATGGAAGTAGAGCTGATTAAGAAGATAAGTGACATACTACCAACTGTTGAAAACGAGAAAGTTAGGCTTCTCTTAAACGCCATATTAGCCGACGAGAAAAGGCATCACCAGCTCCTAAAAGAAGTTTTAGAAATCATTGTTAGGGGCGAAACAATAACAGAGGAAGACTGGTGGGACATCCTCTGGAAAAACGTTCCATTCCACGGTGCACCAGGCGGATAAACACCCTTCAACATCCCTTTCTCCTGTATAAAGTTTTAAATTTGAAAGAGCAGAACTGAATGGAGGTGAAAACGTTTGGCTTCTAAAAAGCTGTTAGACATGCTGAACGACGCCATAGCAAGGGAACTGCAAGTATCCATCCAGTATATGTGGCAACACGTTCAATGGAGTGGGGTTAAAGGGTTCGCCGTCCAAGAAGAACTGAAAAAGGTGGCAATAACGGAGATGAAGCACGCTGAAGTCATTGCCGAAAGACTTGTCTACTTGGGCGGGACGCCCACAACAAAGCCAACCGAAATATTTGTTGGAAAAACCCTGAAGGAAATGATTGAACGCAACATCAAAGACGAGGAAAACGCCATAAACCTCTATAAGGAGATCATAGCCCAGGCGGAGAAAGAAAACGACATAACGACAGCCCGACTTTTCGAAGAAATCCTAGGAGAGGAAGAGGAACACCACGACCTATTCACAACCCTAGCAGAAGAACTATAAAAACCCATTTTTCATCCCTCCCCTTTTATTAGCACCACTTAAACAAGTAATGGAAATCCCGGACTAAATTTCATCCTTCTCCTATTCCATTATCCGCCTTATCATAGAGGGGGATAGGGAGGGGAAATAATCCATACGGCATAGCCATTTCCCAGTTCACATTACAATAAAATTACATAAAGTTTAACTTAAGTTGAGAGTACATGTGGCTATAAACTTTCCATTTGAGGTGAAAAGGATGCTTTCACAAATGCCAATTAGAGTTGAAAAAGTTTCAAAGAAACTTCTGGACTGTGAAATCTTAAGGGTTGCCATGATAGCCGAGCTGGACGCTATAAACCTTTACGAGCAGCTGGCAGCTGTTGCAGGTGACGAAAATGTCAAGAAGGTGCTTTTGGAAGTTGCTAGGGAAGAGAAAACTCACCTCGGAGAGTTTCAAACGCTGCTCTTAAAAGTGGACGCTGAGCAGGTTCAAGAGCTGGAAAAGGGAAAAAAGGAAGTCGAAGAGTTAACCGGGTAAACGTGGCGACGTTCGTTGAATTAACGGTCAAAAACTCTTTTATTTTTAAAAAATACAACATGCTTAACACATAGTGATGGAAAATGATGGTACACCGTGTTATGGGAATCTTCACATCGTTGCTTTTGATAGCCGCTAGGCGAGACTGGCAGTGGGGCATAAGGGAAGGCTTAACGCTGCTGTTTACCCTAGCTCTATTCCTAATTGAACTTGTCGTGTTGGCAGTTCTACTCTACCTCGCAGGATTAATAGTCGTCGGCAGAAAGCGAACACTATTCTCAGACGCCTTCATAATAGCACTCCTCGGAACAGTGCTGTCAACCCTTTTCATAGTCTTCATTCCAAACATCATAGCGCTACTTCTCATATTAATCACGTGGCTGGTGCTCATAAAACGCTTGTTTGGAACCAGTTGGCTTGGAGCTATCGCCATTGGAATACTAGCCATTATAATCTACTTGGCAATCCTTATACTGTTAGGCCTCGTCCTAGGACTGCTGACACTAATAGTCAAGTGGTTTACCACCGTGCCATTCTAAGACGCCTACGAGGGCTAAAACTTTGCCTGAATCCAAGAAGCGCACGGTTTTATTTGGCTTGGCTTTCTTCACCCTTTTGTTCATTTCATCATATGAAAACACGGTTTTCTTCAATCTTTTACTCTGCGAGATTTAAAAAAACAGTTTTTAGCCGTTAGAATGCTTTTCCTCCACAACATCCTCGTCGTTTCCCTAATCCTTCTCGGCATGAGCCTATGCGTGAGCCTCGTCAAGTAGGGTTCTTGAGTGGGAAAAACAAAACAGCTTAAGAGAACCAGTATAACGATTAGAATACTCTTCTCCATTATGAACCCCCTCTTCTTCTAAGTTTTACGCCTAAACTTTCCTTTTTCCAAAGTAGATAGGGCAGAACCACAACTTCTAGAGGGAATCCTTTCAACTGTGTGAAAGCATAGCCAACTAAGGATGTAATGTAGCAGGTAATCGATAGCCACCATCCCCAACTTTTAAGTTCCAACACCCCTATCGCACTAATCAGCAACATTAAAGACGTGGCGAATAGGTAAATGCTGTAGATAGGTTGTTCAGCAAAGTTCAGCGAACCAAAGATGATGCCTAAGAAACCGGAAAAAAGGTTTAACGACGCAACAAGGTTTATGCCGAAAGACGACGTTTTCGTCTTTTCCATTCTCTCTCCTCATCCCCACCCAAAAAAATAATGCTTTTGGACTCTTATAAACACCTATGTCCACATTTCCTGCAAACCTTTGCTACACTAACCTCTGTCAACATTCCTATGGCACCCCAAAAATAGAAAAAAGGGGATTTAATTTGTAGTTGTTTCTGGCTTTTTGAGTATCCTTACGAGTGCTACGGCTGCAATTGAGAGCAACAGTGCAGCCACCGCTGAAAACATAGCGAAAGCCATGTTTGTTAGGACCATAAAGCCTATTATGAACCCGGCTATAGTTGTGCAGACTATCACTATGAATTCTAGGATGGCTTTGTACTTCCATGCTACTATGCCAGATATTAGCAGAGCCATGGAAAGGAAGAAGAAGCCCGTTAAGAAGATGAATGGCTCCGGTTCTAGCGGTGGCGGCTCCGGTGGCGGAGGCGGCGGCTCCTCAGTCAACATTAACACGAACATTGTGATCACCACACATAGTTGGGTGAGTTTAAAGCGTCAAATAGAAAAAAGGATTTTAATCAACATTAATAAGCGTTGTGACATTAG
>Ga0209183_1000351_pt1 | contig 20449 bp, 21 predicted proteins | sample LHCtaG_2_FD_184120 | JGI IMG/M metagenome (GOLD analysis project Ga0209183, IMG submission 184120) | Hot spring microbial communities from Little Hot Creek, USA to study Microbial Dark Matter (Phase II) - LHC4sed_replicate (SPAdes)... | ecosystem: Environmental > Aquatic > Thermal springs > Hot... | reverse complement strand
GTACGTCGAGCAGGCTCGGAAATTGCTGTTTGAGGGCAGGTACTGCGAGGCGGGGGAGCTGGTCCGCAACCACGTTACGGTGTGGCCGCCGGGGAGGCACAGCTACGAGATGCTGTGCAACGTGTACCTCGAGTTCAGCGACGCGCGAGACCTCGTCTACTCGGTCAGGGAGTACGGAAGGTGCCTCGACCTCGAGGAGGCGGTGGCGTGGGTCGAGTACGCGGCGGGGCAGTGGCGTCACAAGCGCGAGGTGTTTGCCAGCTTCGCCGACAAAGTGCTGGTAGCGCGCGTTGAGTCCTCGAGACGAGACCTCAACTTCTCGGTGAGCGTCGAGAGGAGGGACGCGGAGGCGGCCGTGGAGGGCGACATGATTGTGCTGAGGGGGCACGCGCTCTGCCCCTGCCATGGGGCTGGCGTAGAGCTCGCCGCCGCGCTTAAGCGCGCGCGCTGAGGAGGGGGTTCGAGGACACCGCGCTCGAGGCCTTGTACTTTCAGTTCGGCAGGTACCTGCTCATCTCCTCCTCGTTCCCTGGCAGCCCGCTCCCCGCTAACCTCCAGGGGATGTGGGCCGACGGCTACGCACCCCCCTGGAACTCCGATTACCACCTCAACATCAACCTGGAGATGAACTACTGGCCCGCCGAGGTCGCGAACCTGGGAGTGCCACGAGCCGCTCTTCGACTTCCTGGACAGGCTGAGGGAAAGGGGGAGGGAGACGACCAGGAACGTATACTGCTGCCCGGGCTTCGTCGCCCACCACACCACCGACGCTTGGTTCTTCACGAGCCCCGAGTCGGAGCCCGTCTGGGGGATGTGGGCGTTGGGCGGCGCGTGGCTCACGCTGCACGCTTGGGAGCACTACCTCTTCAGCGGGGATGAGGAGTTCCTGAGGAAGAGGGCCTACCCAGCGCTGAAGGAGGCGACTGAGTTCCTCCTCTGCTATCTCGTCGAGGACCCGATGACCGGCTACCTAGTCACGGGCCCCTCGAACTCGCCCGAGAACAGGTTCAGAGTCGACGGCTGCGTGGCGAGCCTGTCGATGGGGCCCACCATGGACCTAGAGATAATGTACGAAGTCCTCCACGCCTTTGTGAAAGCGAGCGAGATCCTCGGGCTCGACCCCGACCTGCGCGAGAGGGCTAAAAGGGCGCTGGAGAGGCTGGCGCCCCTGCAGATCGGCTCGGATGGGCGCTTGATGGAGTGGGCGGAGGAGTTCGAGGAGGTAGAGCCGGGCCACAGGCATCAATCCCACCTCTTCGCTCTCTACCCCGGCAGGCAGATCTCGCCGCTCAGGACGCCGGAGCTCGCGGAGGCCGCCAAGAGGGTGCTCAAGGAGCGCCTGAAGCACGGTGGGGGCAGCACGGGCTGGAGCAGAGCGTGGATGATCTCACTTTACGCCAGGCTCCTCGACGGCGAGAAAGCGCACGAGTGTCTGCTCGAGCTGCTGAGGAGGTTCACGCTCCCTAACCTCCTCGACGTCTACCCGCCCCTCATCTTTCAGATAGACGGCAACCTGGGCGGCTGCGCTGGCGTCGCAGAGATGCTCATCCAGTCGCACGACGGCGCGATACATCTCCTCCCAGCTCTGCCCCGCTCGTGGAGAAGCGGCTACGTGAAGGGGCTCAGAGCTAGAGGGGGGTTCATCGTCGACATCTACTGGCGTGACGGGAGGCTAGAGAGAGCGATTGTCAGCTCGACAATCGGGGGTGTGTGCAGGGTCAGGTATAGGGAGCCGGTGAGGGTGGAGGGGGCTGAGCCGGCGCCGGAGGGCGCGGTTAACCCGCTCCTGGAGCTGCTGCCACCGCCGAGGTACACGGCCAAAACGCGGCTAAGCGTTAGCAAGCCGACGCTTTACGAGGTAGCGTTCAAAACGGACGCTGGCCGCTCCTACGTCGTCGTGCCAGCCGACGCTTGACCCCGCTGCTCACGCGCGCTCAGCCACTCGGCGAAAACGTCGAACACGTTCGCCAGGTAAACGAGGTCCTCGACATCGAGCTTCCGCAAGATCCTCTTCACGTTCCTCTCCTCGATCTTCGAGAAGCGGGGGTTCATCCTAAGCACCTTCAGCACAGCCTCGATCAGCTTGTCCTTCTCCTCCTGCGCAGTCGCCACAGGGCCCACCCGCTAGCCGCGCACGGTGAAGCGCCTCTCCAGCACCTTCTCGGCCTCCCCCTTCTTAACTCTCACCACGACCCTCGCCGCCTGGTCGAGGCCTGTGTAGGTCGCGAAGTACCCGTTCCTGACGGGGATCCGCTTGCCGTTCACCTCGACCTCGCAGCCCTCCTCGCACGCACCCCTAACGAGGACCATGACGGGCCCCCACTCGATGGCTTTCCACTCGGGAGGCTCCGTGAGGACGAGCGCCAAGGGCCTTCTCCGCAGCTCCAAGATCTCCCTGATCACCTGCTCCCTGACCGCGAGCAGCTCCTCCGGCCTCCTCGCGTACCCGGTTATGCTGGGCACGGCCCTGCGGCACAGCTCCAGCGCTCTACGCTCGAACGGCAACTCGAGCGCTTTGCCACCCAGCTCCCGCTTCACCCTCCCGATCTCCTCCTCCAACAGCTTCAGGAGCTCGTGGTCCTCCAGCCCGTCCCGCATCGCCTCCAGCCTCAAGCTGGGCAGCGGCTTGCCCCCCTTACCCGGGTAGGAAATGTGCGTATCTCCGGGGGGCAGGTCGGGGTTCGGCTCGCCGAAGGGGTCTTTCCACCACCAGTTGAAGCCCCAGTGCAGGAAGCCCCGCAGCCCGTAGGCGTAGTTGATCCAGTGGAGGATTCTCACCTTGATCAAGGGGTAATCGAGGAAGCGGTTGGGGTACCGGCCAACAGGGTTCAAGCAGGTGTAGAACCAGAGCTCAGCCCCCTCCCTCCTCGCCTCCTCGTACTCCTCCATCCACTGGTCGTAGTGGTGGAGCGTGGGAACCCACACCTCTAAGTCCTTCCCGAAGCCCGTCGTCTCGACGGCGTCGATCCTCCTCAAGCTGGGCGCGTGCTCGCGGACGAAGCGGGAAACCCTCCTCCACCCCTCGATCCCGTCCTCGGTCGGCTCGTCGGCGATGTGGATCACCGTCTTCTCCAGCCAGCCCTTCCCCCCCAAGTGCGCCTCTAACGCTCTCAGCAGGTGGGGCAGCACCATCTCCCCCGACTCTTCCGCCACGCTGCCGTCCTCCCGCACGACTCTAAAGCTCCTCAGTCCGATCTCGCTCTCACCCCACCGGGTGAAGCCCGCCACGTGCGTGATCTCGATGAGGTCGGCGCCGTGCATCAGCAGGATCTCCACGTACCGGTCGAAAACCGAGAAGTCGAACTCGTAGCTTTCACCGCGCTTGAGGATCCTCACGGAGTCGAGCGGCACCCAGAAGACATTCTGCCTGTACTCGGACATCATCGCGACCCACTCCTCGAAGCACTTCCAGAACGCCTCGCTCCAGAGCTCCGCCTGGCATGCTTTAGCGATATTATCGAGGGAGAACCAGTTGGTTACGTAAAGGCTCCTCCTGCTTGGCAGCGTCACCGGGTGCACGGTTACGATGACCTCCATCTCAGTCGAGGAACCATCGGCCGCAACCGCCCTCACGAACCCCCTGTACTCGCCGGGTTCTGCATTGGGCGGAACGTACACGCGGTAGTAGCAAGGCTGCGTGACCCCAGCCTTTAGGTCCACCGATTCGGCGTCGAGGAGCGGGTCGGGCACCTCGCAGGGCGCCAACCTCTCCAGCTCCTCGGTGGGAGTCAGGGGCGTGTTCCTGCTCAAGGGTATCGAGCCGACGAAGAAGACTTTCACGCTGCTCGCAGGTATCGCTGCTCCGCTCGCCGAGCTCAGCCCGGAGACCTCCAGTCTCACGCCCTTCAAGTCCATATCGCTGCGGAGCCCGAACATGCGGCCCTCGTATTCGTTCCTCACGCAGGACAAGCGGAGTGGTTCCCCCACCCGTACAGGCTGGGAATCCTTGAAAACCCGCTCGAGCGGCCCAGCAGGCCAGAGAACCAACGTCGCCACGCTTGAACGCCCCACTCCCCATATAAGTGGCTTGTGCCTCTCAGTGATCGCGATAGCAAACAGTAACGCCGCCAGCAGCACTCCGACCGCTACAACCTTCCTGGAGACCATCTTGGTGCATGATAGCGGCTGGTAAGAAAAAACGTTTTCAGCGCGAGCCAGCGCGCGCTAGGCTTTTTTACCCAAAGCTCTTCGAAAGCTCTTGATGGAGTTCTACGAGGTCGTCAGTAGGCGGAGGAGCATACGTGCGTACAAGCCCGATCCAATCGAAGAAAACAAACTGTTCAGGATCCTGGAGGCAGCGCGGCTTGCGCCCTCGGCCGCCAACCGGCAGCCGTGGCACTTCATCGTGGTCCGCGATCCGCAGAAGAGGGAGCTGCTGAGGAAAGCCTACGACCGCGACTGGTTCGTGAAAGCGCCCGTCATAATCGTCGCTTGCGCCGACCCCACGAAGGCTTGGAAGCGCAGGGATGGGGAGGAGTACTGGAAGGTGGACGTAGCGATCGCGATGGAGCACCTCGTCCTCGCAGCGGCGAACGAGGGGCTGGGGACGTGCTGGATAGGGGCCTTCGACGAGAGGGCGGTCAAGGAGGTCCTGGGGATCCCCGAGCACATCCGCGTGGTGGCGATGACGCCCCTCGGCTACCCGGCGGAAGAGAAGGGGCCTGTGACCGACCGGAAGCCGCTGGAGGAGATCGTCCACTACGACGGCTGGTAGGATGAGGATCGCGCTCTGCAACGAGCTGCTGAAGGGGTCTTGGAGCGACGTGGTGGCGGCCGCCGCGGAGCTCGGCTACGATGGCTTGGAGGTGGCGCCCTACACGCTGGCTGAGGACGTGAGGGGGCTGACTCAAGCGGACAGGCTGAGGATCCGGGAGGTGGCGGAGAGCCGCGGGCTTAGGATCTGCGGCCTCCACTGGCTCCTCGTCTCGCCTCCGGGCTTGCACCTCGCCCACCCGGACGAGCGGGTGCGGCGCAGGACGGTGGAGTACATGGGCGAGCTCGCCCGCCTCTGCTCCGACCTCGGTGGGGAGGTAATGGTTCTCGGATCCCCTAAGCAGCGCAGTACCCTGCCGGGCCAGAGCAGGGAGGAGGCGTGGCGTTTCTTTAGGGAGAGCCTGAAGGCGGCGGCGCGGGCGGCCGAGGAGCACGGCGTCGTGATCGCGCTCGAGCCCCTCGCCAGGCACCTGACGGACGTGGTCAACACCGCGAGGGAGGCGTTGAGGGTTGTGGAGGAGGTGGGGTCGCCGGCCCTCAAGGTGAACTTGGACGTCTACAGCATGACCGATGAGGGGAGGCCTTACGCGGAGATAATCGAGGAGGTCGGCCCGCTTCTTGCGCACTTCCACGCGAACGACACTAACGGCCTGGGGCCCGGGATGGGGGCAGCGGATTACGGCGAGATCGTCGCTGCGCTGAGGAGGGTGGGCTACAACGGTTGGCTATCCGTCGAAGTGTTAGCGCCCGTGGACAAACCCCTCGAGGGGGCGAAAGCCTCCATCGAGCACCTGCGCCGGCTTTTCGCGCTAATCAGCTAGCACCTTGAATACCTATGTACCACTAATACCGAGTAATAAATATTAAACTTTCTTAGGCGAGATTTGTGTGCGCAAGAGGACGAGCATATACATAGACGAAGAACTCTGGGAGAGGTTCAAAAAGCACGCCGCAGCGAAAGGCGTCGAAGTTAGCAGCTTACTCGAGGAGTTAATGAAAGATGAGCTAGGAGATTACCTGTATGAAGCTCTAAGCGAGCTGATTGGATCGGAAAGCTACGAAATCGATTTTGAACCTGTAGAACCTAAAGGTCCCGTGAGCCCGGTAGTTAGGGAGATGAGAGATGAGAGGGAACGTCGTATACTTGGATAGCAGCGCGATCGCTAAAAGGGTACGTGAAGGAAAAGGGCAGCGAGCACATGAGACAGCTGTACCTAGCAGCTTACGCTGGCGAAATCAAGCTGTCATTCAATATCTGGAATGTGGGGGAAGTTCTTGGTGTTCTTAACAAAGCGAGAAGGAGAGGCTTACTCAGCGAAGATGATTATTCGACAGTCTGCTTATAGTTCCTCTGAATAAACGCATAATTGCTGAAAGCTGGAAACTCATTGAAAAACATCACATTTACCAAGCTGATGCGATACAAGTGGTGTCAGCGAAACAGGTGGGATGCTGGGTTTTTGTGACTGCTGATGAGGAGCTCTACCAAGTAGCTCTAGCTGAGGGCTTAAAGTGCACGTACTTAGGTTAGGATCTTGCAGCTCTACCTGAGCTATCTCGGCTCACCGAGCACGAACACGTTCCTAACTTCGACAGCTAACAGGTAGAGCCCGGTTGCAAGCCTAGAATCCCTGACGACGAGCGGGCGCCCCTTCAGCATGACCCGCATCAGCAAACCCTCGCCCGCGAAGTTGAGCACCACTACATCGACGGGGAGCCCCACGACCTTGCTCAGCTCTGCAGAAAGCCCCTCAGCGTACGCAGCTGCCTCCAGGATGTCTACGTTGCCGGGGAGGTAAACCGCGACGTCGACATCTCTAGCCAAGCTACACTCCACGAAGCTCCCGAACACTACCGCGAGGAGCACCTCCCGGCGTGCTTCCAGGGCGGTTTTCAGCTGGCTAAGCACTATCTCCCTGAGCTCCTCGCTCACCACGAAGGGGCGCCTACCCTTCGATGAACCGTTTAACATCTTCGATCGCCCTACGGATCGCTTCGATGCCGCCGCTCCTCGCTTCAGCGAGGATCCTTTTATCGTTTAGTAGCCAGTACCTGTGGATTATCAGGTTCCTGAGCTTAGCGAGCCTAACAAGCGCTTCGGCCACCTCCGCTTGCACGATCCCAGCTCGCCCTAGGAAGGCCATAGATTCCGCGTACCCTTCAATTGCTACGCCCTGCGCCGCCGCTACTCTAGCGGCGATGGCGGCGAACGCTTCAACGATCTGTGAAATCGCGTACCTAGCGGCGTAGATATCGCTGCGCGAGGACACCGGCTTCGCCGAGACCTCTTCCAAGACCTGCAAAGCCTCTTCCACTTCCCACAGCAACTTTTTTACGAGCGCGCGATCATCCTCGCTCAACAGTTCGCTCATCAATCTTTGTTACGCTATCGCCGATTTATCGGTTTCTCCCAGCCGTTGGCCCCAGCGTCAACAGCGCAGGGCAGGCTAAAAGGAGGGACGCTAGAGAGGAGGCAAATATAGGGTCGAGGCCGAGTAGGGCTCCGCCTGCCCCGATCATAGGGCCTACAGCGTAGCCTAAACCGATCGACGCTTCGAAGACTGAGGTGTAAGCGCCCCCCGCCTGGAAGATCCCAGCTAAGGCTACCGTGTACACGAGGCCTTGCGCGACCCCAGCGGCAACAGCAAGCACGGCGTGGACATGTTGGTTCGCAACCGCTCCGATCGCGGCTGGCGTCAGGAGCAGAGGTAGGGCCGCTGCGGTGGAACCTGCGAGGAGCTTTGGCAAGCGCCTCTGGGCTAGGAACGTCAGCGTCCTAGCGAGCATCATCGAGAACACTACGAGCGAAACGCTGTAGCCCGGCAAGCCTTCGGCGGCGATAGGGTAGAAAGCTAGTAGACCGCCGGCGGATGTAGCGTAAGCCACGCAGAGTAGCCAAGAGCGCCAAAGGGAGAGCACGTTCCCGGCTTTCTCCGCGCTGGCCTCCGCGCCAGGCGCAGCCAGCGCTAGGGGGAACACCGCCAGCGCCACCGATACCGCGGAAGAGGCTGTGTAAGCGGTCCTGAGGCCTAGCTCCGCTAGGGGTGAGACGAGGAGAGCCCCGCTCAGGCTGCCTGCGCTCCAGGAGAACGAGAAAGTGGGTGCATCGCCGCCAGCCTTTGAGAGCCCTTTCTCCACGCTCGGCCAGAAGACACCGAAGCCGAAGCTAACGAGGCTGGAGGCTGCTAGCAGAGAGGTTGGGGTACAGGCCAGAGAGAGTAGCACGTACCCGAGCGAGACCGCTAAGAGCGACGCCGACGCTAGGAGCCTGTAGCCGAGCTTCCTTAAAAGCCCCTCCGAGAGCAAGGCGGAGACAACATAAGCCAGTGAGCCAGCGCCAGCCACTGCGCCGACCTCCGCTTCGCTTAGCCCAAAGGAGCGAGCATAAAGCGCGAGCGTCGGCAGGAAAATCGCCTGCAGCAGCGAACTGGCGAACGATAGAGCGTAAAGCGCGAGCACGGAGGCGCGGCAAAGTGTTGCTTTTAAGGCTTCCTTGGCAGGCAAGCGCGCGCAAGTGAACCGCAACGCAAAGCTTGTTAACCGAAGCTCAGCCGAAGCTTGTGGCCGACGTCAAAATCTGCGTGATTGGCGCGGGGAGCGCCGTCTTCTCTCTAAGCTTGGCGATGGATCTCGCTCTTACGCCGAGCCTTTATGGCTCGACGGTCAGCCTGGTCGACATCAACGAGAGGAGGTTGAACGCGGTTTACGCGCTCATGCGCAGGCTTTTCGAGGAGGTGGGGGCGAGGTACAAGCTGGAGAAAACCGTGGACCGCAAAATGGCTCTGCGGGACGCCGATTTTGTGATCAACACGGCATTGGCAGCGGGGCACGACCGATTGAAGGAGGGCTGGGCAGTGGCGCGCGAGCTCGGCTATCGGTTCGGTGGAAGCCTACACGTGATGCATGATGAGGCGTTTTGGATAAACTTCTACCAGTTCAGGCTCTTCGAGAGCGTGATTGAGGATGTGCTCTCGATATGCCCTGACGCGTGGTACTTGCAGCTCGCAAACCCCGTACTGGCGGGGGTCACGCTACTCGGCAGGAAGTACCCCGAGGCGAAGGTGGTCGGCCTCTGCCACGGCTACAGGGCCGTCTACTACCTCGCTAACATCTTGGGGCTCGACGAGAGGAAAGTCGAATTCACAGCCCCGGGTTTGAACCACTTCATCTGGCTCACAGAGTTCAAGCACGGGGGAGAGGACGCTTTCCCCATCCTCAACAGATGGATCGAAGAGGGAGCTAGAGAACACTGGAGCAAATGCCCGCCCAGCGACGCGCTCGGCCCGAAAGCTGTTGACCTGTACAAAAGGCTCGGCGCCTTCCCCCTCGGGGACACATGTACGCCGGGTGGTGGCTCGTGGCCGTGGTGGTACCACATCAGCGAGGAGGTCGAGCGGAAGTGGAGGGAGGATCCTGAGGGCTGGTGGAGGGGCTACTTCAGCTGGCTGAGCGAGCGTGTGGAAGAGATTTTCAGGGTGGCGGAAGACCCAGCGGCTAAGGTCAGCGACAACTTTCCAGTTACGGCGACGGGCGAGCAGACAGTACCTCTGATAGAATCGATCGCCTGCGACGTGCCGCGGAGGCTGCAGGTGAACTTAATGAACAAGGATTCTCTGGTGCCTGGAATTCCGCAGAGCTTTGAGGTGGAAGTACCCACGCTCGTCGACGGTAAGGGGGTGCGCGGTCTCAAGGTCCGAAACCTGCCGAAGCCCGTGCTAGCCTACGCGCTCAGGGATCGCGTAGCTCCGGTCGAGATTGAGCTGGAAGCCTACGAGCGCGGGAGCAGGGAGCTGCTGGTGGAGCTCGTTATGACGGATCCATGGACACGCTCGAGGGAGCAAGCCGAGCAGCTGGTCGAAAGCATCCTGAAGCTGCCTTTCCACGAGGAGATGAGGAGGCACTACAAGTGAGCGCGAGGCTCCCTTCAGCATTCTTTTTATATGCGTGAGGAACCTTTTCACCGTGGGGGCTCCTTATCGCGATTTGGTCGTACCCTTGGGCCCGCTCAAGTTCGACGACACGCTTTCACTCGCGGCCGAGTTGATGTGGAGGTTTGAGGTTCCGGCAGTCCCCGTGGTGGACGAAAAGGGCGTGTACGCCGGCTGCCTCTCGATCTTCTCCTTACTCAGGAGGAGGGCGCCCGCATCGACGAAGGTGCGGAGCCTCGTCGAGCGAGTGCCAGCGCTTGAGAACATTTCCGACCCTATAGCGGTCGCTCGAGCATTCGTCAAGACCGGCTACCCCGGGCTTCCCATCGTGGAAGGAGGGAAGCCCGTGGGCGTAGTATCTGCAAGGAGGCTGATCCAATCGATGGGGTTGAAGCCTCGAGTGCCGGCAGGGCTTCTAATGTACAAGCTTGAGCCGCTGAGCCCTGACGATCCGGTTGAAAGAGCGAGGAAGGTCTCTGCGGACGTAGGGCTGAGGCTCGTGCCCGTAGCCCAACAGGGGAAACTTGTGGGGGTTGTCAGAGTTTACGACCTAGCGAGATACGTGTACGTAACCCCGATCCAGAGGGGCACGAGGGGCGAAGTTTCCGGGGATGTGGAGTACTACTTGAGCAGGCCGCTCAGGGACCTCGTTGTAGACGCGCAGAGGGTCGTGGAAAGCGGGAGCGTGCCTACTACGCTGGACCTCGCGGAAGGGTGCGTGGTCGTCGGCGAGAGAGGCGAAGTCCTTGGGGTCATATCCCCCTACCTTCTCCTTCGCCGCCTGCTTCCAGCCGTGGAGGAAGCTGCAGTGCCGCTGCGAGTCGAGGGGGTGGAAGAACTGGACTTCATCTCGCAGCGCCTCATCTACGTAAAGAGCCTTGAGATCGCGAAGAGCGTCGCCGAGCGGGCGAGGCTGCTCGAGATGAGCGTAGTCCTCAAGGCCAGGAAGAAGGGCAGCGCGGCTAGGTACGAGGCCTACGCTAGCATCAAGCTGGACGTAGGGGTTCACGCAGCGAAAGCGGAAGCGTGGAACCCCGTGGAAGCCGCGATGAAAGCTGTTGACGCGGCCTACAAGCGCTTCGCAAAGGCGAAGGAAAAGGCGAGAGAAAGGAGGTTGAGCATAGAAAGGCTCCGCAGAAAGCTAATACCGTGAAAAAACCTTTTCACGTTCTTTTATGTTCACTTTTTGGCGACCAGCGAAGGGTGTGTGTGCTCAATCGGTAGGAATCGCGGGTTGTAGTTCTCGCGAGGTACGAGCTCCCGGGCCTTACTGGGACACCTGTACACGCATATGCCGCAGCCCATGCACTTGTCTGCGCGCACTGCCGACTTCCCGTCCCGCACTTCCACCGCGCCGAAGGGACAAACCTTCAGGCAGACCCCACACTTTTCCACACCCGCGCACTTCTCGGCATCAACGCGGGCAACTAATGGCCCCGGATAGACACCATCGCCTGTAACTACGAAGCTCCTGGTCGGCACGCAGTAGCGCGGATCGCAGTTGCAGATTACGAACGCCCAGCTTTTCGCTTTGAAGCACGCGAAAACCTCGTGGATCAGGTTGTGCTCCTTAAACTGCTTCAAGAGCTCCTTGGCCTCCTCTCTCGATATGATCTTGTACTCCTCCGGGTGCGCGAGCTTGTACGCCTGCGCGCCGTACATGATGACCATGTCCGTGTAGTAGGGTTCCTCCCTCACCCCGATGCTCTTCTTGCAGACGCAAGGACCGATGGCGATGTGCGAGTCCTCCGGCAGCTCGTCGATGAGCCTTATCGCCGCCTCGTGCTCGATCACGACGCCGTGCGGCAGGAACCATAGAAGCTTGGCTAAAGCCTTTAGGAACGCTTTACCAGGTCTCGTCCCGCTTAGGAGCTTCGACTTGAGCATCTTGTCGATCAGCCAGACCACGCCGGGCTCTATCTTCGCGTAGAACGCGTGGAGCCACAGCTGGAAGCGAGACTCCTCCCCGAAACCGCTGTCAGAGAATATGTGCACCGCCGCCAGCAAGGGAACTACTGCGAGCAGCAATACCGCTGCCATAGCCCATCTTGCTGGTGGGTCTTTCAAAAGGGTTTCGCAAACCAGCCCAAAGGTAGCCTCCAAAGTTCCGCGGGCCCGCCTGCACCTGGCTCGGGTAGTATGCGGCCGCTCTCGAGCCTTGCGATAGCTTTCGAGAGGGGAGCAGCGTCCAGCGCCACGGTTAGCGCAATTACCGCTAGGGCGCTCCACTTGCCCCACCTTTTCCTCCACTCCGCTTCGACCGCTTTTTCCTCGATCCCGTAAGCCTTAGCGGCGAGAGCTTTCACCCACCTGTCGATGGGTGGCAACTCGTACCTGCGCAACGCCAGAGCCAGTGCGAGCCTTGCTGTGTAGCTACCGACACCTTTCATTTTTCTCAAGAAGGTTTCAACCCACTCAACCGGTTTAAAAGCAAGGTCTTCGCTGCTTGGCAGCAACCCGCTCTCGATAGCCCCCGCTATTCCGAGCACGGTAGCGGACCTGTACCCCAACCCAGCCATCCTTAGCTTCTCGGATTCCGCCAGCACGTCGCGGGGTGTAGGGGGGAGCGGCACCCAGCCCCGATTCTCCAGCTCGACCATCCTCCCGTAGAGAGCGATGAGCTTCGCGAGCATCCCCCAGCCCTGCCTGAAGCTCGCGTTCTGCTGGCAGACTGCAGTAACTAGCGCCCACCAGAGGTCGCAGCTCCTAAGCCTCCACCCTCTCCACTTGCTGGCGAAAGCGGAGAGCAACGGGTCGGACGCCGCCGCCTCGTAGAAGCTTTCAACACTCTCACGGAAGCCGAGTACTGAGAGCAACCGCTCCTCGAGCTGGGCGGCGTCCGAGCCGAAAGGCGCGTAGATGCGCGCTTCCCCCTCCGCACTGACAAGCGCGACAGCAGGGGGCTCAAGGTTCAGTACAACTTTTGCCTCTCTCCCTTCGAACCAGAAACCGAAGTTGTACACGCAGAGAGTCTTAAACAGGTCAACCCCTTTCGCCGTAGCCATCGGTTTTAAATCTAAACTGGCTACCGGCTTTAACACATGCTTAGAGTAGAGGGGGAGGTAAAAGCTTCCGCGCCACCCAGCGTTTGAGATGCTTAAGGGGCGCTAAGGTGCCGTCCCTAGGAGCTGCAGGCTGAAACGCCCCTTCTTTACTCCCGCTTGCAGCCTTTCGCGCTCAGTAATGCGGAACACACGCTCGAGGAGACGTTTCATGGCGTTAGTAGGTGAGACCCCCCTCCTTGCCATCATTCTCTCAAGGGTTTTGAAAGCTGACTCCAACTCGAGTTCGACGGGCTCGACCCCCAACGACCTGGCGTAAATCGTGAACGAGGGGACGTCTTCAGCTACGAGCCCGTGGAGGTGTGATGCAACGCCGACGCTCTTCCCCGTGTACAGAAGGGTGCCGACGCTCGTCTTCGCCATGTCCGCGATGAAGGCCCCAACCTTCTGGCGACCAGTGTCGATATTCTTCGGCCCGACGCGTACCGTTCCGTAAGTGTTCTTCAGGTCGCTGTTGGTGGTTAAGGCTCCGAGATTGACCCACTCGCCGACGTACGCGTGGCCGAGGAAGCCATCGTGGTACTTGTTGCTGTAACCGTGGATGATCGACTCCTCCACCTCACCCCCAACCCTGCAAACGGGCCCTATCGAGCAGCCGCTCCTGATCCTAGCGCCCGGTATCACGACCGTATTCCTCCCGATGTAAGCGGGAGCCTCGATGTAGGCGAAAGCCTTAACCACCACCCCCCTTTCCACGAGAATTCCTCCGCCATTGGTGTCGAAGACTACGTAAGGCTCCACCACCGCTCCCTCTTCAACGCGCAAACCGCCCTTACCGATCACCTTCACCGTTTCGTCGACATCACCCTCGATGCCCTCTGAACCAGCGAGGTCGCGCGCTAGAGTTTCAACGTTTGCCTCTATCAGCTCCCACGGACGCGAGAGAGGACGGGCTTCTTCCAAGCGCAGGGAGGAAACCCTCCCGTTAAAACCCTTAAGAACGAGCGCGGAGTTGAAGCCGGCACGTGCCGCTTCGCAAGCCAGTGCCCCTGGAAGCTTTGCACCTACCACATCGTTGCCGTGAACTAACACAAACCACTCGCCAGAGCGGTTAAGCTCGCTCAGCTTCGCCATCGCTTTCTCGTCGAGTACGTACCTTGGGTTCACCAGCAGCAGCTCTTCGTCGGGATCTTCGGGACTCTCCAACCCTCGATCGAGCGCGTAAAACTCCTCCAGGTGTTGTCTCACGAAAGCATACTTTACCTTCTCGAAGAGAATCTCAACGCGCTCTAAAAGCGTATAGCGTCCCACCCTTAGATCGAAAACCGCCTTTGTGTAGGTTAGCGGCAGAAAGTCCTCGGCAACCCGATCCTCGAATACCGCAACAGGCATCGACGCCTACTGGTAAAAACGATCTTATTCTTTTTTGTTAGATTCTTGTAGTAATTCGAAAAATACTTGAGACTTTTGTAGTTGCGTACGCAAAAAAGGATATATAACCGGTAAAAAGAAGCTTTTAGCGTATGGGCGCGGAGTTGCTGGCAGTAGATCCTGATGGTAGGCTCGTTGCTCGTCTTCTCGAACTCGATGGCGCTGAAGCTCTCAAAGCGGTTGCCAACCCCCTTCGTTTAACCATCCTAAAGCTCCTGGCCCGGCAACCGCGCTACCCCGCTGAAATCGCGAGGGAACTGGGTGTGGGCGAGCAATTGGCCTACTATCACATCGCAAAGATGAAGAAGGCTGGGTTGATTGAGGAAGCGAGTTTCGAGCGGCGGCGGGGAGCGGTGGCAGCTAGGTACAAGCTTTCTGCCGACGGTGTGGCTATATTATTCCGGAGAAATGCTTTAGGTTCGATTGCCGTGATGTCTCCCATCCTCGACCGCCTCTTCTCAGATGGAAGGGATGTGGTGATGGTACTCGGTAGCCCGGAGCCGCACGGACCCTTCAGGGGCAGAGGTCGAGACCACTACTTAGCCGCTCGGCTGGCTTACGCTATCGGTGTCTCCTACGGCTCGAGAGTCAGGCTGGAAGTGGCTCTCGATACCGATCCTAGGCTGAATCTATCCTCCGCGAACCTCATAGTGGTCGGCGGTCCGGCGGCCAACATGGTGACAGCCCGCTTGAACGACGAGCTCCCGATACGCTTCGACCCCGAGCTTGGCTTCGCCCTTGTCTCGCGGTGCAGCGGGAAAGCGTACAGCGACGACAACTGCGGCGTAGTCGAGCTGATAGAGACCCCAGAGGGGAACTTAGCTCTCGTTCTCGCTGGTGTGCACCTACCGGGGACGAAAGCCGCTTTTACAGCCTTGTTCAAACTAGGACGACAGCTGACCGAGCCTAATGCCAGCGATGAGAGGTTCATCGCCCACGTTATCGAAGGGGTCGATGCGGATGGCGATGGGGAGATCGATGAGGTCACGCTTCTCGAGTAGAGTGTACATATCGGTTGTGGGCGGATCGAAAGCCGACGAGCACGCTCTGCTCCTGGCCGAGAGGATTGGCCGCCTGGTTGCCCAGCGCGGCGGTATCCTAGTGACAGGCGGCAAAGGTGGCGTTATGGAAGCTGCTTGCAAAGGTGCGAAGGAAGCCGGCGGCCTAACCGTCGGGATCCTACCCGGCGAGTCGCGGGATGAGGCGAATCCGCACGTGGACATCGCCTTGCCAACAGGCATGGGTAACGCGAGAAGCGCGCGCGCCTAAGGATAAGCGGAGGCGTAGCTGAGCTCCTCGCTGGAAGGCGCATAGGCTCCTACACCATTGCGAGCGCCGACACGCCGGAGGAAGCAGTCTCAAAGGCTTTCGAGCTGGCGCTTCGAACCCGGAAAACCTTATCTTAGAGCACCCGCAAAGGGTGCGCGTGTTTAGGCGCTCCCCCATGGCTAAGCTCGAAAGGAAGCTGAAGCAAGCGCTCAAAGGGCTTGAGGATAAGGAGAAGAGAGTGCACGCTATGAGAAGCAAGCTGGAGCGAGCCTACTCGGAGTTACCTCCTCTCCTTAAGCTGCTTGAGCTCGTTCGCCCAGTCGACAGGGAGCTCTACGATCAGTTTCACCCGATGGTCAGGATGGCACACTCCGAGGCGATGGAGCTCGCAAATGAGCTCGACGAGTTGCAGAGCACAATAGAGAAGGATAAGGAGAGCTTGCAGAGGCTTTTAGCGCTCATCCAGATCCTAAAGGAGCGCTCGAGGAAGAGGAGAAAGTGGTTCTAGTAGTGTATTTCGACGGGCTCTGCGAGCCGGTGAACCCTGGAGGCGTTGCTGCCTACGGGTTCGTTGTCTACAGAGATGGCGAACGCCTTCACGCTGGACGGGGGATCGCCGGCGCCGGATACCTAGGTGATGACGTCACGAACAACGTGGCCGAGTACACAGCGTTGATTAAAGCTCTGGAGTGGCTCGTCGAGAAAGGGTTCTCAAAGGAGGAGCTCCTCGTGCGCGGCGATAGCCAGCTGGTGATCAGGCAGCTTAAAGGGGAGTACGCGGTGAGGAGCCCGCGCATCACGCCCCTCTACGCTAGGGTTAGGGAGCTCCTTCAATCCTTCCGCAGCGTCAAGCTCGAGTGGGTGCCAAGGGAGCTTAACGCCGAAGCCGACACGCTCAGCAGAGTGGCGTACAAGGAGTTCCTCCTGGAGCACCCCGAAGCCCTACGCATCTACGGCACTCAGGCTAAATCGCGCTCCACGCCGCACAGAAAGCGTAAAGTGGCGTAGAACTACCGTACACGTCGCGCTCGGGCAGTTCATCGAGTGTTTGGAAGATGGACGTTAAACGCATGAGGGCGAAAAGAGCATAAGAGCTCATCCCGTGGGAATGGTGTGTCAGAGATGAAGGTTGTACTCGCGTGGAACGCAAAGCCGTGGGAACTCAAGATATTCGAGGGGAAGCTGAGAGGACTAGCGCGCGTGGTGCCCGCCAGCGGCAGCAAGCTGGTAGAGGAGATCGCCGACGCTGAAGTCGTGGTAGGGCGTCCGCCCGACGAGGCTGTTCTAGCGGCCCGCCGGCTAAGGTTCATTCAAGCTCCCTGGGCCGGAGTGGATGGCTTCAACCTGCAGCTGTTAAGGAGCAAGGGCGTGGTGCTGGCGTCGGCTAAGGGCTGTAACGCTAGAGCCGTAGCCGAGCACGCACTCGCGCTGATGCTCGCCTTAGCGAAGAGAGTGGTGCTTTTGAGCGAGCACGTGAAGGCTGCGGGTTGGGTTCCCTGGAGCGAGGAAACGTTCCTCGACGATCTGGAGGGAAAAACTGTCGTGATCCTGGGCTACGGCAACATCGGGCAAGAGCTCGCGAGGATATGCAAGTGCTTGGGGATGCGCGTCATCGGTGTGCGGCGGCGACCAGCGGGACACGACGAGTATGCTGAGCGCGTTGTGGGTCTAAGCGAGCTGAAGGAGGTGGTCGGCTTCGCCGACTACCTCGTCGTGATCCTCCCCCTTACCCCAGAGACACGGGGAGTGGTAGGCAGGCACGTGCTGAAAGCCATGAAGCCGACAGCCTACCTGGTTAACGTGGGGAGGGGGGCGGTGGTGGACGAGGAGGCACTCTACGAGGCGCTGACGAAAGGTTGGATCGCCGGCGCGGCGCTCGACGTCTGGTGGAGCTACCCGCCAGACCCCAGAGCTCCCTCGAAGCTGGGCGTGCACAAGCTCCCCAACGTCGTAGCGACCCCGCACAAGGCCGGCTGGACGCGGGAAGCCAGGAGGAGGTGCTTAGAGTTCGCCGCTGAGAACGTCGCCAGGTACCTTAAGGGCGAGGAGCCGCTGAACGTGGTTGACTACGACAACCCTTACTAGCTGAATCCAGAAGAACTCATAGGGGTGCCACTCTCCTTTGTGCAGCAGTTCAAGGAGGCGCGCGGATTGTAACTCAGGAACCCGTGAACGTGATAACGAAGAATAGAGCCTATAACGCTGGCTTTAAGCCTTTGGGATTCACGCTTCGGTTTAACGGTATCGCCCGCGAAGTTGGTGACCATCTCACCGCACTCGCTGCTGAAACTCGCTATGTAGTGCGCGCGTTAAAGGTGACTTTGAGATGCGTACGAGAAACTTTTCTCGTCAACTGTTACTACGACTTCACCAAGCGCACGGTTTTACGTTATTGCAGTGCTTTTCACCAAGGAGGGAATACGAATTCCGTGAAAGTGTTAAGTGCAGCAGCTAGGCGATCCTAACGCTACACGCTTCACCAAGTCTCCATCCGAATGTACAATTAAAAGAAAAATTTGGAATTATGCGTTTTGGTCTCTGAAGTATATTCCGAGTGAAGGCTTTATGACTGTACCGCCTACGTTATACTGGCAGAGGTTCTCTAACGTAAACGTATACGGGCTTATCTTCACCACAACAATCGCTATAACTTACGTTTGTTAAACTTCCGCTCACGTAAATGATTTCTCGGTACGTGAAAAGTGAGGAGAAGGCGGAGAAGAACGCTTTGCAGGCGCGCGCTGAGCTCTGGCATTCTCGTACGCCGACAAAGTTTCCCGTCTCGGAGGTAAAGGTGGGGGGCACGTGCTAGGAGAAAGTATAAGCCCCAGAAACGTGAGCACACGCTAATGATTTATTAAGGTGTATCTGGGGACCAGCGCGGGTGAGCTTTGTGAGTTTTGTGGACTCGGCCGCCAGGAGGTTCAACGCAGAGCTGAGCTCGCTACTGGATAAGCACGTTGTCGTGAGGACTTCGGATGGACAAAGCTTCGAGGGAATACTGCTCGGTTACGAAACCTCTAGGTACAATGTTGTGCTTAAGGACGCGAGAACACCTAGCGGCGAGGTCTACCCGCGCCTAATAGTCTACGGTCACTTTATCGCTGAGATCCGCTTGACCGAGCCTCCCCTGGATATGGAGGAGCTGGCGAGGAGGCTTGAGGAAGTATTCCCGAAGATGGTTAAGTACATGCCCGAAGCTCGAGTGATAACAGTCATGGATCGGATAAGGGTCACCGAAAGGGGTGTTGAAGGGACCGGACCGCTAGCCGATAGAGTTCGGAGCGTTTTCGAGAAGTTCGTTGAGGAGTGGAAAGCTAAGCAGAAATCATGAGCGACCGTTTCGAGATAGAGGACGTTGACCTGCTGGGCAGAATTGGAAAGCTTGAAACGAAGAGTGGGGTCGTAGAGACCCCAGCTCTAGCCCCGGTTGTCGATCCTAGCAGGAACATAGTTCCACCAAGCGAAATCGTAGACCTCGGCTTCAAGCTGATAATGACGAACTCTTACTTGATCAAAAGGAGGTTCGGGGATGTTGGGGCCGAGCTGGGTGTGCACTCTCTCCTCGGCGTGTCAACGCCTGTGATGACCGACTCGGGGGCATACCAGCTGATGGAGTACGGTGAAGTGGAGGTGGCGCCCCTCGAGATCCTTGAGTACCAGGTGAGGCTCGGCAGCGACGTAGGCGTGATTCTAGACATTCCAACCAGGCACAATTCCCCCCGCGAGGTTGTCGCAAAGGAAGTCGAGGAGACACTGCGAAGGGCTAGGGAGGCGCTCACCGTCGACAGGGACGGCATGCTGCTCGTAGGTCCTGTCCAAGGAGGGTTGCACCTTGACATCGTTGCGAAGGCTGCTCGCGAGCTTTCGACCATGGGCTTCGACGTGTACGGTATCGGGGGACCGGTACAGCTGATGGCCAACTACAGCTACGCGGAGCTGGTACGCCTCGTGATGACGGCTAAAATGAATCTCCCGCCAGGGAAGCCTGTTCACCTGTTTGGAGCCGGTAACCCACACATGCTTTCCCTCGCGGTGGCAATGGGCGCCGACCTCTTCGACTCCGCTTCTTACGTTCTCTACGCGAAGGACGGAAGGTACATGACACCTTACGGTGTATTCAGGTTGGAGGAGCTGGGGGATTTACCTTGCGAGTGCCCCGTGTGCGCGCGGACTAGCGTCGAAGAGCTCAGGGAGTTGCCCGTCCAAGAGAGAGTGTACAAGCTCGCGCTCCATAACCTGTACGTCTTAAGGGGAGAGCTCAGGAGGATCAAGAACGCGATCAGGGAAGGTAGGTTGTGGGAGCTTGTGGAGCAGAGGGCTAGAAGCCACCCAGCACTCACCCAAGCGTTAAAGGAGTTCAGGAAGTACGTAGTGTACGTGGAGAAGCACCACTACGTGACTAAAGGATCCGTCAGCGGTCGCTTCTACTATGACCTCTTGAGCAGAGAGAGACCAGAAGTCTACAGGCACGCGGCTAGGCTGAGGGAACGCTACACGCCTCCTCAAGCCGACCTCCTCGTGCTGGCTCTAGAAACAGACGTCAAGCCGTTCTCCAGGTTCGGGTGGATCGCAGAGCTGTCGAAAGCCCTCGCTGCCTCTCCTGAGACCAAGGGGAGGGTGCACGTGGCTGTGCTATCGAGCGCTTACGGCGTGGTACCCCTGGAGCTCGACTCCATTTACCCTCTCTCCCAGTACGAGAGTTCAATAGATTTCGAAAACCCCTTAACCGCTAAAACTCTCGCCTCCGATGCATCTTGGTACGTGGTAGGGGTGGGTTCTTACAAAGCGGTTCTAGTCCTTTACGAGAAGGGTAAGAACGTTGCTGAATCCGTAGCGGAGAAGCTGAGGAGACTCGGTTACAGAGCCTACACGAGGCGCTTTACCAGCGTCGACGATGCAATTTCGTTCGTAATGCTCGTTTCTCGAATTATCTCGCGTTCAACTCAGACGTAGAACTGCGGTAGCTTCACCGCCCTGCCCTCCTCGTGAGCCGCCTTCCTCTTCAATTCTTCGAGCTCCTTTTCCAGCTTTGCTTTCTCCTCAGCCAGCTTCACAAGCTCGTCGGTATTCACAGACACCCCGAGAACGCCGGCAACGTACTCC
>Ga0209183_1000350_pt1 | contig 20457 bp, 14 predicted proteins | sample LHCtaG_2_FD_184120 | JGI IMG/M metagenome (GOLD analysis project Ga0209183, IMG submission 184120) | Hot spring microbial communities from Little Hot Creek, USA to study Microbial Dark Matter (Phase II) - LHC4sed_replicate (SPAdes)... | ecosystem: Environmental > Aquatic > Thermal springs > Hot... | reverse complement strand
CAAAGAAACCTTCTGGTCGCCTCTCAGCGAGAAGGGTGAGTGGTTGGAGGTTGACTTGCATCGACCGACGACCTTCAATGTCGCAATGGTTCAGGAACATATTGCAGAAGGTCAAAGGGTGGAACGATACCGAATTGAGGTTTGGGACGGAAGAGATTGGAAAGTCATCGCCCACGGCACAACCATCGGATACAAGAAACTTGACAGGTTTAACGATGTCACGGCTGTGAGAGTTCGGTTGGTGATTGAATCGGCGTTAGCAACACCGCTCATTCAAACCTTTGGGGTTTTCTGCTTAGCATGACCGAACGCTGAAACCAGTGGCAAGAAGAATTTTCAAGTGCCACCATTGAAAGCGAACATGCTTCAAAGGTGGGTGAGTGGAAATGCGGGAAAACTTGACCTTGACAAAGTTGCGCAAAGGTGAAGCGACTATCGGATGTTGGTTGACGATTGGTTCGCCAGTCGTAGCGATGATTATGGCGAGGTGCGGGTTTGACTGGCTCGTCATTGACACTGAGCACGGGTCAGTCGGCTATGACTCGATGCTCGTTTGCGTCCACGAAATTTTGGCGACCAACACTATCCCGATCGTCAGGGTCGGTTGGAACGATGCAGTTCTCATCAAGCGGGCGTTGGACACGGGGGCGATGGGGATTTTAGTTCCGATGGTCATGAACGCCGACGAAGCGAAGAGGGCTGTTGACTATGCGAAGTTTCCACCAAAAGGCGTTCGCAGCGTGGGTGGCTTTGTAGCCCAAGTCCTTCACGGTGACGATTACCCAATCGCTGCCAACGAACAAATCCTCGTTGCTGTCCAAATTGAGCACATTAATGCGGTGAAGCGGGCGAAAGAAATTTGCGCTGTTGATGGGGTTGATGTCGTTTTCGTCGGTCCAAATGACTTGGCTGCTTCAATGGGTTTGACAGGAACTCCGTTTCGGGAGAACCCGCAATGGCAAGCAGCAGTTCAAGCAGTTTTGGAAGCAGCAAAAGAAGCAGGCAAGGCAGCAGGGTTGCAGTGTGGGACGGTTGAAGAAGGTAAGGAGCGATTGAAGCAGGGGTTTAGGTTTGTTGCAGTCTCTTCCGATGCCCGCTTTTTGCATTTGAGTCTCAGGCAGGCAGTAAAGGCATTGAGGGGCGAGTGAGATTTTGCATTGACAAATTGAGCAGACTTGCCCTAACATTGCCGTTGGCGATACGACCCTGCTTTGGCAGGGCAGCCCGCAAAGGAGGGAAAAAGAATGGCGAAACAAAGTTCAGCGAGAAAGTCGTTCGTTGACTTCAAAAACTTCCTCAAAGCCCGCCGAGTTGGTTTCACTCTGATTGAGTTGCTTGTGGTGATTGCTATCATTGCCACCCTTGCGGGAATTCTGTTCCCTGTGTTCGCTCAGGCTCGTGAGAAGGCTCGTCAAACTATGTGCAATGCCAACTTGCGGAACATCATTCTGGCAACTGCCCAGTATGCTCAAGATGCCGATGAACGGTTTCCTTTCTGGCGGACACCTTGTTGGGGTGGCGGGCCTGGCGGCATTGACCCTGAGAAGAAGAGCCCCCTTATCGGTCCGCCTGTGCCTGTCAGCATGGACCCTTACATGCGCAGTCGCCCAATTTACGCTTGCCCGACGGCGGGGAGGGATTGGAGTTGGCCGTTAGCAGCAGCTAGTGACCCTGTTGAGGCTGTTCGGCGAGGTTGGTGGAACTGCAGGGGCGGATATGGGATTCACCCGAAACTCCCTATCCCGCGACTTGAGTGGGTCTTCTACACCAGTTACGGCTACAACGAATTCGTTCAAAACGACGCCGAAGGGTATGGGCAAATTACCAATATCAAGCAACCATCCGAATTCGTCCTTTGGGGCGATTCGTCCCACGCCGTTTTCACGCCTTGGGGTCTGAACAAGGAATGGGGCGTTTACTCAGGTGGAATTGTGAGGAGGTTAGCGTGGCCGGAGGTTGACCAAGCCTATCCCAGTTGGGTAACAGACCCGATCGGTGACGAACGGGCTGGAAGACATTTGAAAGGTGGGGTTCTGGCGTTCGCCGACAGCCACACAAAATGGTATCCTTGGCGACAGATTCGGATGGCGCGATATGGCGGTCCTTTGAGGTTTATGGTTTGCGACGAGCAACCTTGCTCACCTGACTTTTGGCGCTAAAAAATTTTTGACGAGACAAAAAACGCCTAAAGTGGACTTGGGAGCGGATGAGCGGATGGTTACACCGCAAACACCTATTTTAGGGCAAATCATTGAAATTGCCAAGCAGGAACGAATTCGGTTGCACACTTTCATCGTCGCAGCCCTTTTGCTGCCGTTTAATGCTTACTGGGTCGGGTGGATGGAAGCGGTCAAATGGACGGGACACCCGACAACCTATTCGCTTTACTTCAACACCGTTTTGGCTCTGCTTGCCCTGTTCGTCATCGCAGAGGGAATTCGGAAAATGACAGGTCGGGTTTTATTTAACAGAAGCGAACTGATGGTGCTTTACTTTGCTTTGGGCGTCAGCAGTGCCCTCGTCGGTCACGACCAGTCGCAGGTTTTGCTTTCGGTTATCGGTCACACTCACTATTTTAAGTCACCTTCTAACCGCTATGAGGAACTCATCTTCCCTCATCTTCCCAATTGGCTCATCGTGACTGACGAAGCGGCACTTCGCGACCTATACATCGGCAACTCTTTGGTCTGGACAAAGCAAAACTTTTTGGCTTGGCTTCGCCCACTTTCTTGGTGGTGGCTTTTTTGGGGAGCGATGTTGGCTGTTTTCCTTGGGTTAAGCACACTTTTGGTTCCCCAGTGGGTTCGCCACGAAAAACTTTCTTTTCCCCTCGCCCGTTTCCCACTTTACCTGACCGATAAAAGCCTTTACCGAAGCAAACTTTTCTGGTGGGGATTTGCTGTTCCCGCTTTCGTCAACACTTTGAACAACCTGAGCGTTGTCGTTTCGCCCGCTTTCCCCATGATGCACACTCATCGCATTAACTTGGGACAGTTTATCACTAACCATCCATGGAACGCTTTGGGTTGGACACCTCTCAACTTCTTCCCGTTCGCCATCGGGATCGGTTTCCTTTTGCCCATTGACCTGTTGTTCTCTAGTTGGTTCTTTTACCTCTTCTGGAAATTCCAGCGTGTCATTGTCGCTGCGTTAGGTTACCCGACAGGTGGGTTCGGCAATCCACCTTATCCGTATGAGCAATCCTTCGGCGCTTACGTCGGTTTGGCTTTGCTGGTTCTGTGGACTGCGAGGCACCACCTCGCCAACACTTTCAAAGAAGCCTTGAAACTCACCGACCCAGAAAAGTTCCTGATTCACCCACGATGGGCGTGGATGCTTGTAGGTGTCGGTGTGGCGATTTTGATTGCTTTCAGTATCGCAGCGGGGATGCAGTGGTGGGCAGCGATTTTGTTCTTCATCGGCTATTTGAGCGTTTCTGTGACGGTCTCACGGGTTCGCGGCGAATTCGGCTCACCTGTCCACGACCTGCATTTTGCCAACCCTGGCTCAGTGATGGTTCAACTGGTTGGGACTCAACCCTTCACGCCGCGAACCTTGACAGTTTTCACCCTCTACTACTGGTTCAACAGAGCCCATCGCAGCCACCCAATGCCAACAGCAATGGAGGGTTTAGTCATCGGTGAGCAATTGGGACACGGCAAAGAGATGTGGTGGGGGTTATGGCTTGCAGCTTTGATCGGAATACCCGCCGCTTGCTACATGCTTCTTGACCCCTACTACCGCTTGGGCGCTGATACTGCCCAAGTTGGCGGCGCTCAAAGAGGGTTCGGATGGGAAGCCTATAACCGCTACCTTTTGCCTTGGCTGACTGCAGGTCAAAAACTCAACTGGGGAGCAATCGGGTTCACTGCTGGAGGCTTCCTGTTCGTCTGGCTGCTTTATCTGTTGCGTTTCTACTGGATTGGCTCGCCCTTCCATCCTGTCGGCTATGCAATCTCAGGCACATGGTCAATGGAGATGGTTTGGTTTCCGCTATTTTTGGCTTGGTTGGCGAAAGCGTTGGTGCTGCGCTACGGGACTTTCCGAGATTACTACAACATCAGCGAGTTCTTCATCGGCTTGGTCATCGGCGATTTCGTCAGCGGCGGCTTATGGAATGTCTACGGGACAATCATCGGGCGGGAAGTTTACAGGTTCAACGAGTGAAGAGAGTGTTCCAAAACTCTTCATGCCACTGGCTTTAGCCAGTGGTTGATGACAATTTGGTAGCGTCGCCCCTTGTGGGTGACGGTCGTTTAACTGCCGCCGGAGACAAGCCCCGACGCTACCTTCTTCTTTCAAAATTTTCGCCGACTAAATTCGGCGCCCAGTCGTTGTGTTATCAACTCATGTCCCTTGTCCTGTGTCCCATCTATGGGCTAAAGTCCGTAGCATGGATGGCTTATTTTGTATTGACGACGATAAAATAAGCCTATGGCACGAAACCGTAAATGGGACTTTTAGAACACTCTTATGAGTGAAAGCAAGTGGCAAGGCGCAAAAGCCGCAAAATGGAGGTGCAAGCGAATGTGAACTTGGTGAAGGCATTAGTGATAGGAGGGTTGATGGCGATGCAAGTGTGGACGGATGAGTTTAACGCAGCGCGGCTGAACGAACGGTGGCGCTGGGTTGCGCCTGCAGGTGGCAGTTACGAGGTGCGAGACAGTTCACTTGTCATCTCTGTGCCGCAAAAGGAGAAAGGTTTCAACCATTGGAGCGGCGTTTCCGATGCCCCGATGCTTTTGACCGACTTGCCCGATGGCAATTGGGCTGCGGAAACAAACCTCCACATCCCAGACTATGCACCAAACAGCGATTTCCATGTCGGCATTGCCGTCGCTGTTTCTGAACGCTACCTTTGGCTTTGGGGCATTTTCTACAGCGCAACAACTTGGAAGATGAGCCGACCCGAATTGTGGTTGGAGCGGACAGGCGAAGCGCGATTGTTGCGAGTTCCGCTGGAAAGCAAAGCCGTCAATTTGCGCGTTGAAAAGCGTGATCATTGGCTGCATTTCCTTTGGAGGCACAATGAACGGATGCCATGGCAGGAAGCGGGCAAATCGCTTGTCTGGTTTGTGCCAAAGCAAATCGGTCTTATTGTCAAGACTTGGGGCAACGGTCGCCCGTTGACGGCGCAGTTTGACCGCTTTTGTCTGGAAGCCATGCCTGCAAAGGACGAGCCGATAAAAGTTTCCATCCGAGTTAACCCGCAAAGACGAATGAACGAAATCAGCTCGCTTATCTACGGACAGTTCATTGAGCACTTGGGGCGGTGCATTTACGGTGGCATTTGGGCGGAGATGTTGCGTAACCGAAAAATGCACGGGTCGGTGCAAGAGAACGGCGTCGTTGAGAATTGGCAACCCTTCGGTAAAAATGCCCATTGGTTTGCTGACAATGTGGGATTCTTCGTCGGCGGTCAATCGCAGGTCATTGAAGGCACAGGCTCTGGCGAACATGGCATTGCCCAAAGTGGCTTGGATTTGCTGCCCAAAGGTTATGTTGGGCGTGTGATTGTGAAAGGCGAAGGCGTTAGCGAAATCGCCGTCAGTTTACGTAAGGATGGCAAAGTGCTGGCATCGCAATCGTTGACGGGAGTGACGGGGCGATGGAAAAAGTTGCCCTTTAAACTGACGGTCAAAGAAGCGACAAACGATGCCCAATTCGTCATCAGTTTCAACGGCAAGGGAACTTTGTGGATTGGTGCGGTCTCGCTGATGCCTGCTGACCATGTGGACGGGATGCGCAAAGATGTGTTGGACGCCATCAAAGACATCAAGCCACCCATCGTCCGCTGGCCTGGTGGCAATTTTGTTTCGGGCTACGATTGGCGAGACGGAATCGGCGACCCCGACAAGCGACCACCTCGCTGGGATCGCGCTTGGGGAGCATGGGAATGGAACGACTTCGGCACCGATGAATTCATCAAGTTCTGTCGCTATGTCGGCGCTGAACCTTACATCTGCACCAACGCAGGCGAAGGTTACGAGCACGAAGCAGCGGACTGGATGCGCTATTGCAAGGAGAAAGGCTACAAGGTTCGCTATTGGGGCATTGGCAACGAAATGTATGGCAACTGGCAGCTGGGACATTTGGATGCGACCAAGTATGCTTTGAAGGCGATTTTGTTTGCGACAGAAATGCGTAAAGTTATGCCCAACGCTCGTCTGATCGCAGTCGGAGTGGATGGTGGCGGTTGGGGCAAATGGAACGCTATCGTCACTAAAATCGCTGGCGCTCACTTTGACCTCATCGCCCCGCACTACTATCAGGGCTACAACCCCAACGATGACCCACGCCAAATTTACACCATCGTCGCCGGTTCACCTGTCCACATTGAGCGGATGCTGCGGGAAACTTTCGCCATCGTTGAGCGCAACAAGCCTAAGGGCAAGCGCATCACTTTGGCTTTTGACGAATGGAATGTTTGGGAGCCGCACCAAATTCAAGCGGAAGGCTTTGAGAGTTTCTACGCTTTGCGGGACGGCATTTTCGCTGCAGGCGTTTTTCATGCCATGCATCGTTGTGGCGACTTTGTGGAGTTAGCCTGTTTGGCTCAAACGGTCAATGTGCTGGGTGCAATCCGAACAAACCAAACGCAAGTGCTCAAGACGCCCATCTACTGGGCGTTTTGGATTTATGTCCGCAACACGGGCAAATGGCGAGTCGCTTGCGATGTTGACAGCCCTGTCGGGACGATGCCCGTTGGTGGCGAAACTTCTGTCGTGGACGCTTCAGCAACACTGAGTGAGGACGGGAAGACTTTGTTCGTTGGGCTCATCAACCGTCATCCCGAAAGCGATGTTGAAGTGCGGTTGGATTTGGGAAACTTCAAGGCGAAACCGACAGTGCAAATGTGGCAACTCTGGAGCGAAAACTTCACCGACACTAACACCTTTGAACAACCCGGAAAGGTGAAACCGACCGAGCGGACAATTCCTTTGAACGAAGCCTTAAGTCTGAAACTCCCTCGCCACTCGGTCACCGTCTTGAAGTTTGAGCGTTGACAATCCTCGCAACCGTAAGCGTAACTTTCAGAAAACGATGGAATTGCAGTGAAGGGTAGGCTGGTGACCCGATTTTCCTTAACTCCTGCGCTCGCCGTTCTTCTTCTTGCCATTCCGCTTTTACCATTTGCCACGCTTGGCGGATGAACTCTTCTGCCTTCTTTTGGTTTCTTGGGGCTAATGCCTCTCCGATGGCGAGCAATGCCTCAAACCTATCTTCAATGCGGCACTGGCTCATCTTCTGCAGCAAGGAGATTGCCTGATTTATCTGCCCTGCTTTAGCCATCGCTTCTGCGATTTGGCGTGCAGTCAAACACCAACGCCCAGGAGAGACATTCCCTCTCGCTTGCGATGCCCGTTCAATTTCTGGCAACAGAGCCACAGCCTCGTTGAAGAAATTGGCGTGAGCCATTTGACTTGAAACGGTTTCCAGTGCAAGCATTCTTTGGTTGGGATTTGAAATTCTGCGAGCCACTTTCAATGCTTCCGAGAACAGGGCTTTTGATGCGTTTTGGTCAATACCAGACAACTTGGCTGCAATTCCGCTGAGAGTAATGGCAGCCGAGTATCCACCCAAACTTCGCAGCGGCTTCACTGCTTTAAAGGCAAATTCGTTGACCTTTTGAGGGACAATCTTTGCTGCGACCTCAACTATGGCGACGAAGTAACCGTTCGCTGTGCTCACATTTTCGCTGGTATCTGTCATTGCTCGCCAAAGCAGTTCCTCGGCTTTTTGCGGTGACGATTTCGCTAAAAGTTTTGCGATGGCGATGAAGGTATCAATTCGGGTGATGGGTGGCTTGATGCTTTCCACGATTTGAAGTGCCCTTTCAACTTGACCTCGCTCAGCCAATGCTTTAGCGATGGCAGCCAAGGCTCTCCACTTCGTGGGAGGAACTATCACCATTGGGGCGATGGCTGGGATGTCCGAAACTTTCGGCTCTATCTCTGGTAGGAGTTGAGCCGCTTTGATTGCCTCATCCCAAAACTCTGCCTCAATCATCTTTTCAATCACAAACCAAATCGCAAAGTCGCGCTCGTAATACTTTTGAGGTTGCCTCAAAGCAATCGTCAGTGCTCGGTTAAAGAGTTTCATTGCCTTTCCTTTGTCCCATCGGCTAATGATAGTAGCGGCTTTGGCAATCAGGCTCATTCGTTCGTTCTCTTTGGAGCATTTTTCGGCAATAGCCAAAACTTGGTCGGCTAACTTTTTCGTTTCCTGAGACGAAAATTCGTGGGCTGCTTTCGCCAGCACACAAAGCGAATCGCCACGCCAGAAATCGTCACCGATTTGACGGGCAATGGAGAGGGCTTCCTTGAAGTGCTTTTGCGCTTGTGGTGGTGGCATTTTCTCAAGGGCTTGGGCGATGGCTTTAACTGCTGATGCTTTTTTCATGTCGCCCGTTGGCTCCGTCCGCTTGTAATAGCGGGTTACGAAGTTTGGGATTTGTTTTGCCAATTGCACAGCCAAATCGTGCCGACCCGATTTTGCTGCGACCTCTGCAACTTGCCGATGAATGTCCCAATACTGCTGCTTCGCAAACTCTTTCGTCGGTTTGGGCATCGCTCTCAGAACTTGAATTGCCTCCGAAAAGCAATCTGCCTCAGCCAAGCCGACGGCTAACTGCTTGAAACTCCAAAATTCCTCACTGCCGTAAACTTCTTTGTGTCTCAAATGGTGCTCCATCGCCTGTTGAAAAGTTTCCCTCACGAAACTTTTTAAACCTACTTGTGAGAGCAGGGAAGACTGGCTTTGCCCTTTGCCACTTAACATAGATAGTAGCGTCAAGATGAGCAAATTAGCGACGACTTTTCCCATCCGCCAAATTGCTATCATTGCCCTCACCTCCCTCTCATCCGACCACTCATTAGACGAAAATTGCCTGTCACAAAGTTCCCAAAGGAATTGGGGTCGCATTTTTGATGCAATAAAAAATTTTCGTTAGCATTGGGGCTTATCACTGGCGGTTTATCAAGCGTTCTCAAGAAGCCTCAACGGTTGCTCCAAGTTTCAGTGCCTTCATTGTCTCCCACAGGTCAGGATAGACAGGAAATTGCTGGCACAACTCAATGACTTCATTTTTGACGCGCTCAATGGTTTCGTCCGTTGGGTCTTTAAGAACCTCGGCAATCCAACGGGCAATTTGCCTCATTTCGTCCTCTCGCATCCCGCGAGTTGTGCAAGCGGGAGTTCCGATGCGAATGCCCGATGCTTTCATGGGCGGGCGTTCGTCAAAGGGGATAGCGTTTTTGTTAACAATAATGTGAGCCTGCTGAAGCAGTTTCTCAGCGTCCGCCCCTGTCAAATCTGGGTTGAACGGTCGCAAGTCAACGAGCATTAAGTGGTTGTCAGTTCCGCCTGAAACAATCCTGAAACCTTGCCTTTGCAATTCATCAGCAAGGGCTCTCGCATTGGCGACAGTTTGGAACTGGTCACGCTTGAATTCGTCTGTCATCGCTTCTTTGAAGCAGACAGCCTTAGCAGCAATGACATGCATGAATGGACCGCCTTGCGTGCCTGGGAAAACTGCTTTGTCAATAGCCTGAGCCCATTCCGATTTGCACAAAATCAAAGCGCCCCTCGGACCGCGCAAAGTTTTGTGGGTGGTGGTTGTTACGAACTCGCAATAGGGGACTGGTGATGGGTGAGCACCTGCCGCGACCAAGCCAGCGATGTGAGCGATGTCTGCCATCAACAAAGCACCAACTTCATCGGCGATTTCTCTGAACTTGTCAAACTCAACAGTGCGCGAATAAGCGGAATAGCCGCAGATGATGAGTTTCGGCTTGTGTTCTTTAGCGAGTTGGCGGACTTGGTCAAAGTCAATGGTTTCGGTGTCCCTGCGGACGCCATATTGGACGACGCGATACAACTTGCCCGATGCAGTCACGGGAGCACCGTGAGACAAGTGACCGCCGTGAGCGAGGGCAGGTCCGAGAAGGACATCACCGGGAGAAAGGCAGGCGAAATAGACCGCCATGTTGGCTTGAACGCCTGCATGAGGTTGAACATTTGCATGGTCGGCTCCGAAAAGTTGCTTCGCTCTCTCAATCGCCAACTTCTCTGCAATATCAACGAAATCACAACCACCATAGTATCGCCGACCCGGATAGCCTTCTGCATACTTGTTTTGCATCGGGTTCGCCAAAGCAGCCAAGACTGCTGGGGTTGTGTAGTTTTCGCTGGCAATCAGGTTTAGGTAAAGGTTCTGCCTCCCAATATCAGCGAGGACAGCTTCAAAAATTTCCGCATCAGCCTCAAGCAATGCCCCAAAAAGTCGCAACATCCATTTCGCCCCCTTCAACTCGCGGTTGGGTTTGAAACGCCAGCAAAATCTTAACGCATCCGGACAAACTTGAGTCAACTGTTGTGGCATTGCATTTTGCTCAATTCAATGCCACAATGAAGGCAACCGACACGGAGAACGAGTCCCTCGTCCCGTTCGGCATGTCTTGCCGCTTTATGCGGCGGAAGGAGAGATTTAGCATGTCAGTACCTAAGGAAGCCGTTGATGTGGTGTGGGCGTTTTTTGACGCTTTAACGGAAGAAAACGAAGAAGCCCTCACCGCTGTTTTGGAGCCTCAAAGTGATGCAGCGCTCCTTTACGAACTGTTCGGGGAAGCCGCTCTTTACGCCGCATCTGCAGCATTACGCGGTCCATGTGTTATCCGACTAACCCGTGCCCTTGTTTTGGGAGACAGTGTTTGGCTTGAAGGCGAACAAGTCACTCAGGACACACGAGAACCCATCGGCTATGTCGTCTTCAAGGTTCGCCAACATAACGGCGATTGGAAAATCGCTGAAATCTCCCCTTGGCATTTGGAAGCAGTCCACTACCTTAGCGACCGACCTGACCCTCAAAGCGACTTGTCAGTTGGCGTCTTTCTGACTTCCTACGGGTTGCAAATTTCGCCAACCGCTAAATTGGACAGCGTTGAGCAAATCTTGATCGGAACGATGCAACAAGAATACTACCCACTGACTTCCATCGCACGAGCCGTCAGGCTTTGGCGAGATTTCAGAAAAGAGGGCGAATTGGCTGCTCATGACCAATTCGTTTGGGCTGCTGCTGTCCACCGAATCATAGACAAGATGGCACTGGTTGAAGAACCTCTGGAGCAAATTGCCTTGCTCTACAATGTCCCAACTTCAAGCGCTGCAGACGCCTACAACCGCATCGTCCGAAACTTGGGCATCACTTACTTTGACCAACGCTATTCGCCAATTCCCGACCCGGGTGAACTTCTCAGGCAAGCAAAGGCAGCAGGGGTGGAGATTAGCGAGGAAGAAATTCCGCCAACTGTCAATCAACCTTTGCCAGAGGAAACAATTTGAGTGTGGTGGCTCACTTGAATTGCGCTTCAGACAAAACTGGAGGGCGCATCTCCTGATGCGCTGAAATTTTTCGGCAGTGCAGGAGCACCGCCCTCCAGAAAACCTTTTTATTGCTCCCTCACTATATTCAGGAAAGCGTTAAGGACTTCTCGGTTGCGCATGACAAGTTGAAAATCATCTGAGTTTAAGTCGCACGCAAGCAATCCAATCCTCACCAACTTCAATGGTCTGCCGTCAATGACTACTTCCCGAACTCTGTGCAGTTTCAACATCAAGCCAGCCCAAAGGTCAGGGATATAATCACGAAGAGGCAATATGAGAAGGGCAATGAGGGCGACAATCAAAAAGCCACGAGGGCTGAACTTCCTCCCGTCAGCAGAATGAGGACGAGCAAAAGTGAAACCCCGACAATCCCCAAGCGGGTGGTTGTTGGACAAGGGTTGGCGGCGGTTGAGCGAGTTCGGGAAACTCTCTCAATTTCTCCAACCAACGGACACCTAACCATCCGATCCCCAAGGCGATGGCAGCGACAATCAACCGCAAAGTCAACTCCCAAAGCGCTTTAATGGCTTCTGCTGTGGTGTTCATCCCAAACAGGTCGGTGGCAACCAAGAGAACGAACAGAAGCAGAAAACCGTAAATGAGAAAGGCAAAAGCGCGAACTACGGTTTCCGAAATTTGTTTGCGCCCCGAAGGCATCAACTTCTCCGACCAATCCCTAACTGTCGGGCTGCGCAAAAAATCAAGGAGCGACCGAATGAGCCAGTTGCTCAGACCTACCGCAAACCCGAAAAACGACAGCAAGTATCCAAACCCGACCCGTCGCAACCCGAACGGCATCGGCGATGTCAGTGAGTTGGTATCTGGCTGCGAGCCACCAAGTCATACCTGCCCACAAAGTGATGATGCAAAGGTAACCGACGACATCGGATGGTGTTATGCTGGGTCTTGACAAAGATGCTTGAGACCATGGCGTTTTGAAAAGTTCATCCACACCCAACCCTTTGCTTGCCGCTTTGACGATAGTCCCAACAATTTTCCCGACAACCAAGGTGATGACCAGAACTGAAGCGACGATTATCGCTTCCCTCACCGATGTCGTTAGACTGCCCCACCACTTTTGCATTTCTGCCAACCGTGCTTGCCAGCCAACCATGAACCCTCACCTCCCAACCAAAGGCCACATCTCCTGATGTGCGAGAGTGTTCTAAAAGTCCCGTTTGTGGCTTCGTGCCACAGGCTTCACTTTATCGTCGTCATCGCAAAATAAGTCATCCACGCTACGAACTTCAGTCCGTAATTGATAGCGTAACCAAAAGTTAAACGACCGTCGCCCACAAGGGGCGACGCTACCGAGTTCGTCATCAACCACTGGCTAAAGCAGTGGCATGAAGAGTCTTAGAACACTCTCCTGATGCGCCAAAAAATTTGCCCCTTGTCCTATGCTCCGTGTCCCTTGTCCCATTCTGGAACTTCACCATCCTCCCCCGCCACCTCCGCCAAAGCCGCCGCCAGAGAAACCACCACCGAACCCGCTGCCTCCCTCGCCTGCTTCCGACCTGCTGGGCAAGTATGGCAAAGCACTGTTCATTGACGAAATGCTGTCGCCCAAACTGGCGATGAAAACTCTGCTGTTGAAAGTTGTTGGTGTCCATCGGTCGGAGACATACCAATCTGGCGGTCTTTGGAGTAGCCCTTCAAACTTTTCTGCCCACTCATCGGCGATGCCAAAAACGAGTGCGTAAGGCAAAACTCGGTCAAACAAATTTGGGTCTTCCTGAAGCATCCGCTCCAAGCGGTCTTTCTCAACGCGCCGAATGAACTCACGGAAACCGATGATGTGCCAAAGTGCTTTCGTCCCCCTAGTCGTTTTCCTCGGCATTGCTGGAGCGAAGGCAGCAAAGATGATGCCTGTCAAAATCCCGCTCAAGATGAGCGAAAGACAAACAGTAGGGCTAACAAAAAGTGAACTTGCACCCCAAATTCCCAAGCCAAGGGTTGCACCGCCAACGGTAGCACCAACGGCAAAGTATTTGGTTCGCACCATGCTTGGGTCTTCAGCGAAATAGTCTCCGTTGGTAAGCGAGCGATAAAGGGACGACTTCGCAAGTCCAAGGTAAAAGTGAAAGTGCCCCTTCAACTCCGAAAGTTTCACCGGCTTGAGCGAGTTGCTAAGGGAAGTGTGAACTCTAAGCCCATCCCAAACATCCCGCTCGTGCTCTTTCAGGCCACTGGAATCGTCGCGCAGGAAAATGAACTCATAGTCGGTTCGCTTGAAGAAGAGAAGACGCTCGGTCTCAATCTCCCGAATTTTCAGGTAGCCTCTGACAGCAAGGTCAATGATTGTTGCAACGATGTCAATGTTGTCTGCTCGCTCGTCCAACAGAACCCCGACTTCGGCTGGACTTAGGTTGTCGGGCGGATGATACTGGACGACTATGCTCTCTCGCCAGATTGGGTCGCGCCCGTAGTTCCAATAGCGCCAGAACATAAACCCGAAAGCGAAAAACGGCAAAATAGCGGCGAGAAAGATTGCCCAATTGTCAACGAAAAACCAAAAGGCTGATTGTATTGGAGTTGGCGACTGCAAAACTCCCTTCGGCAGACCGATGACAATCGTCAACCCTTCACCCTGCTTCAAATGTCCTGTAACGAAATGCCAACGGTTCCCCTCACACCACATTCTCCCTTTTTGTTCCTTTGAGCCGAAATAGCCTGTGTAAAAAGTAGCCTTCACTTTGCTCGCATCTGTGCCTTCAGGAAGGTTGACGATACAATGAACCCTCGCAATGTCCCACTCCCACTCGTTGCCTGTAGCGTTCCAATAAAGTTCCTCGTGGTCAGCGAAGAAGTTGATGGCGCGGGCAACGGAGTAGGTTATGCGGTAAACCTTCAAACCGCTGACATATTTGTTGGGGTCACCAATTCGCCAAAACCAATACCCACCCTCTCGCCACGCCTTGACAGGATAAGAGTCGCCTCGCTCGTCGGTGACCGAAAGCAACTTGATGCGGACATTGTAGGTCGTTGGAACTCCTTTGACCTTGCGTTGGTAGCGGAAAGGGATTTTGCGGTAAATCCCGTGACGAAGGACTGAGCCGAAGTTGACGGTTATGGTCTCGGTGACGGTCATAGTGGCATCGCGGTTCAAGTTGACCTCAACTTGGTAGTCGGCGATGTAGGGCACAACGAATTGAGCCAAAGCAGTCGCCGCAAAAAGCGAAATAACCGTCAGCACACACCAGTGCCTAAGCATGCTTGTTCACCCGCTCAAAATTTGGAAGCACCTTCAGTCGGAAGTTAACGGCTTTGCATCTCACCATCTTCATCGGGAGCGGTTGCGGGTCTCGGCAATGTGTCTTTTGGGATGGCTTTGGGATCAGGAATGGCTGGCAAGTTCTCGGTTCTGATACTTGTCAAGTCTGCAGGACTGGGCAAGGTCGCAATTAACCCAAGCCGTGAAACCACTTCCCTGCAAACTTGACGGAGCATGAATGGGGTTCGCGATGATTTGGCAAGTCGCTCCAAAACAGGCAACGCCTCAACGGCATTCAACTTGCCCAACGCCCATGCTGCTTGGGAAGCTGAAAACGCATTGCTGTTGCTCAAGGCGTTTATCAGTCCGCGAACGATTGCGTGGCGATATTGTGGAAACCAACGCTTCAATTGCTTTAAGGCTTCTTCATCCCTCTCCCGCTCCAAAAACCTGTTGAAGTCCTCAACCAACTCACCCTCGCCTAACTTCCGTAGTGCCTCAGCGGCAATATGCTTGACAAAAGTCACCCGTTCTTTTTTGCTGCCACAAAGCACATTGCACGCTTTTTCGTCCGCCAAAAGCGGAATTAGGTTGGGGATGGCTTCTTTGATGCCCAATTCGCCGAAAAACCAAGCAGCCGTTGCCCTCAGACCGGCATCGTTGCTTTTCAGCGCTTTCGCTACTTCTTCAGCTGCTTCGCGGACTTTCAATCGCCCAAACCCCTCAATGGTATATTGATGTGCCCAAGTCCCATTCCAATCGGTATATGGGGCACTGTCTTTTGGTGCTTGAAGGAAGAGCGGGATTGCTTTTTCGCCCATCCTAAGCAGTTGCTTAAAGGCTTCCATTCGCCGCAGTTCATAGTGGCTTCCAAGTTGGCGAACAAGGAGATGCAAGGGGCGAAGCCAATGCATCAAAAAGGCTTCCGTTAAACGCATCACCGAAATGAACGATGTGTAAAGCCCAATGGCAATGAGTATTGGAAGGACCACATAATCAATCGGTGCCCTCGGTGCAAGAAAAATCAGAACAAGAATCAACGCAAAAATGGCAAATACAGCCCACAGTTTCTTTTGCGACCACTGCTCTAATTTCCGCCTTACCTTTTCTGCGATTTGCCTCAATTTGGCGTGCAACTTGGTTCGTTTGATCTTGCCCATTCCCATCAAACACCTGTCCGTTGCGGTTTTGTTTGAGCCAATTACATTTTGCGGTTGTTAGGTAAGTGAAGCCAGACAAAAGCCCGTTAGAACAAGTTGGCACGAACCCACGCTGTTCAGAACTGTGCCAAACTTTGGGAAGTGCGCTTAGAGTCTTTTCAGCATGGGAAGCCAGTTTTCGGGCTTCCAACAGATGCTCAATTTTGGATGGTGAGTGAAGATGATTTGGCTAAGTTGGGTCTTCACTGCTTTTGCCTTTGAACCGCAAGGGGTCATCATGACAGTGCGAGGTCCGGTTGCACCGTCGGAATTTGGCATGGTTTTGGTGCACGAACATGTCATGTGCGACTTCATCGGTGCGGATAAAACTGGTCGGCACAGATACGAACCAGAGGAAGTCATTGCGACGATGCTGCCTTATCTGCGTTCCGTGAAAGAGCGCGGGTTTTCTGGTTTCGTTGATGCCACTCCCGCATACATCGGTCGCGACCCGTTAGTTCTCAAGCGACTTTCCGAATTGACTGGCTTGCACATTTTGACCAACACTGGCTACTATGGCGCTGCTGGCGATAAATTCCTACCGCCTCACGCCTTCACCGAAACCGCTGACCAACTCGCCGAAAGGTGGGTCGCTGAATGGAGCAACGGGATTGAAGGGGCAGGGATTAAGCCGGGCTTCATCAAAATCGGCGTTGACCCAGGACCGCTCAGCGAGATTGACCGAAAGTTGGTCGTGGCTGCGGCGAAAACTCACTTGCAAACGGGGTTGACAATCGCTTGCCACACAGGTGAGGCAAAAGCAGCCCTTGATGTCTTGGAAGTGGTCAAAAGCGAAGGGGTTGACCCATCGGCGCTCATCATCGTCCACGCAGATAGCATTCCCGACCAAAGCGTCCACGAGAAATTAGCCAAAGAAAGTGCGTGGGTTGAATATGACGCCATTGGCGCAAAACCTATCAGCGAACATGTAAGGCTTATCTTGGAGATGGTGAGAAAAGGCTTTGCCGATAAGTTGTTGCTTTCCCACGATGCAGGCTGGTATTGGGTCGGTGAACCTAACGGCGGGAAAGAGAAAATCCGACCTTACACTGCTTTGCCAGACGAGTTAATCCCAGCAATCAAAAATGCAGGGTTGACGGAAGCGGCTTTGGAAAGGCTGCTCGTTGAAAACCCAAAAGAAGCCTTCACTGTCCGCATCAGGAAAAGGTGAAGCGGAATGGGAACGGCGGTGCGAAAAGTTGAAGGCTGGGGCTGGATAGGTGTCGGCACGACGGAAAAAGGTATCGCCCGCATCGTGTTGCCGAAAAGTTCAAAAAAGGCTGTGGAAAAAGCGTTACGGGATTTTCGCAACGAAGTCAACCAAAGTCTCGCCGAAAATTGTCTGCAAGCGATTTCGCGTTACTTGAGTGGCGAACCAGTCTCCTTTGAGCAAATTCCCATTGATTGGGACCTCGTTCCACCAATTCACCGACGCATCTTGTTAGCCCTTCGCCAAACTGTCCTGTTAGGGCAAACAGTCACTTACGGCGAACTTGCTCGACGCTGTGGGATACCGAAAGCAGCACGCTTGATCGGGCAAGCAATGGCTAAAAATCCTGCCCCAATTCTCGTGCCTTGTCACAGGGTTGTTCGTTCCGATTGTTCTTTGGGTGGCTTCAGCGGCGGGACATCCTTGAAGGAGAAACTGTTGAACTTGGAACAACGCATGAAACGAAACCGATGAATCCCCACCTACCGTCCGAAATCAATGGTTGTAAAACAAAGCCTGCTGAAGCAGGCTAACAACTTAGAAAGTTGCGCGTTCAGAGGAGAAATTGGGTCACAACTCTCAACTCTCAACCCGCAACTCTCAACTCAATTCGTAGCCACCCATCTCAGGTGAGTGGTCAAAGCCGTTTGCCATTCACTACTGGCTATCCGCCACTCGCTACTTACCATTCGCTGTCTCACGATTTGCCGATGAGTTTGTCGAGGCGTTAAGACAAAGGTTAACCTCTGCTAACGGTTACAGTTCACCCAAAGGTTGTAACCCGAAAGTTTTAAACCATTCCTAAACAAAGTTTAAGTCGACCGCTATCCTTGATTTTAGCCTGATGACCTATAGCCCTTTCACTGCTTTTCCTGCCAAACTTTTTGACACAATGATTTGAAGGACTTGGCGAAAATCATGGCTAAATTGGGACGAGGGGCTGCAAAATTTTTCAACTTGAAAACCCTAAGGGCAACGCATTTGCTTTAAATTCCACACATAGTTGACACAAAATTGTTGATTGAGTGGATTTCTGGTGTGATTGGGGCGGGTTAAACCAAAGGGTGAAAGACGGGTTAATACCGCAGGCGAGGTGATTCCAATGAAGTGGCGCGACGAAACGGTGGGAATTATTGGGCTCGGATATGTCGGGTTGCCTATAGCTATCGCTTTCGCCGAAAGTAGTGCGACGGTAATCGGTGTTGATGTTTCGTCGGAAAGGGTTCAAAGCCTCAAGCAAGGTCGCTCCTACTTGACTGATGTCTCCGACGAAGAAATTGCATCCGTTCTCGGAAGATTCCATCCAACGAACGATTATTCAGCCTTGAGGGATTGCGATGCCGTCATCATCTGCGTTCCAACTCCCCTTGCCAAGACTGGCGAGCCCGATATCTCCTACATCCTTTCAGCTGCCGAAGATTTTCGCCCTCACCTTCGTCGCGGGATGTTAGTCGTTTTGGAGAGCACAACCTATCCTGGAACGACAGAAGAACTCCTCAAACCCATGCTTGAGGAAACAGGTCTGAAAGCGGGCGTTGATTTCAACTTAGCCTTCTCCCCTGAACGCATTGACCCAGGAAACAAACAATGGACGCTGAAGAACACCCCTAAAATCGTTGGCGGTTTGACCCCAGAATGCACAATGAGGGCTAAGGCTTTATATGAACGGGTAACCGAAAGAGTCATCCCAGTCTCATCGCCAAAGGTCGCTGAGATGACTAAGTTGTTGGAAAACACTTTCAGGGCTGTCAACATCGCCCTTGTGAACGAGTTTGCAATTCTTTGTCGCAGGATGGGCATTAGCGTTTGGGAAGTGATTGACGCTGCTTCCACCAAGCCTTTCGGCTTCATGAGGTTTGAACCGGGTCCCGGCATCGGCGGTCACTGCATCCCCATTGACCCACTCTATCTCGCTTGGAAGGCTCGCGAGTTCAACCACGAAGCGAGGTTCATTAGAATAGCCGATGCTATCAACCAACAAATGCCAGAGTATGTCGTCAATCTAATTGCTGATGCCCTTAACGACCACAGTAAACCCCTTCGCAGTTCTCGGATTTTGCTTTTGGGCATCGCTTACAAGCCAGAAGTCAACGATTACCGAGAGTCGCCCGGGCTCGCTTTGGTTGAGTTGTTGCAAAGGAAGGGGAGTTATGTTTGCTACCACGACCCATATGTGCCTGAAGTGCATCATAATGGTTGGGTGATGAAGTCAGTTGAGTTGACCGAGGATGAACTTGCCAATAGTGACTGTGTTGTGATTGTCACGGCACACAAGTGCTATGACTGGGGATGGGTTGTAGCCCATTCACCATTGGTTGTTGACACAAGGGGCGTCACACGGAAGATGAATGCTTCCAATGTCGTCCGACTTTAAGGAGGCGAAAAGACCATGAAGGCGAAATGGTTTGTGGTGTTGACTTCGGTCGCATTGCTTGCACCTATAATCTCCGCTCAAACTTCGGTTTCCCAAACCGAAACTTACAGGCTCAACCCCGGTGACCAAGTCCAAATCCTCGTTGAGGACGAGCCTGACCTTTCAGGCGAAGTGACCATCGGACCTGACGGCTTCATCCGGCTGAGGTTGGTCGGCTCAATTCAAGCAGCAGGTCTGACCGTTGACGAGTTGGCTGCACAAATTGAAAAGGCACTTCGCCAATACCTTCGAGAGCCAAGAGTCATTGTCAACTTAAAGCAATTCACGCTACTGGCACGAAGGGTTTATGTCATGGGTGCAGTCAAAGCGCCGGGCGCTTACCCGCTGCCTTTGACTGGACCGACAACCGTTTTTGATGCCATCATGCTTGCTGGTGGTTTCTCCGACAACGCTGACTGGGAACGGGTGCGCGTCTTCAGAAGGGACGGGCAAATGCTCACTGTCAACCTCAAAAACCTTCAGGCAGGCGATTTGACCGGTGGTGGGATTGTCCAGCCCGGCGATGTCATTTGGGTCTCGCCCGCTTACATCATTGTCAACATCGTCGGAGCCGTCCAAAGGAGCGGTCTTTTCTCCGTCCCAACGAAAGCGACTTTGTTTGACGCCATTGCCCTTGCAGGTGGCGTTTCCGACCCCTCAGCCAATATCCGCATCTTTCGCGGTGGCATTGAGATGCTTAGCATCCCTTGGAGCAAACTCATTGCCGGCGAAATCCCAACCCTTACCTTACAAGAGAACGACACTATCCTCGTTTCTGTCAAGGATGTTTCGGGCGTCGTTGTCACTGGAATGGTTCAGAGACCTGGCATGTTTAACCTCGTCGGCAAAGTCACCTTACTCGGCGTCTTGGCGATGGCAGGTGCACCCTTGAGCGAGCAGCGTCCAATGAGGGTTCGCGTCCTTAGACAAGGTCAGGAATTCCTTTCCGTCCGAATTGATGCAGGAATGAACGCTTCAGCAGTTAAAGAACTTGCAATGGAATTGCTGTCGGGCGATATAGTCGCCGTTGAACCCT
>Ga0209183_1000346_pt1 | contig 20664 bp, 18 predicted proteins | sample LHCtaG_2_FD_184120 | JGI IMG/M metagenome (GOLD analysis project Ga0209183, IMG submission 184120) | Hot spring microbial communities from Little Hot Creek, USA to study Microbial Dark Matter (Phase II) - LHC4sed_replicate (SPAdes)... | ecosystem: Environmental > Aquatic > Thermal springs > Hot... | reverse complement strand
TTTTTTATTTATTAATAAGCGCGTCTAAAAGGGTTGAACACGCCAGTTTGTAACGAGATAGGGTTCCAGTTAAAATCATATTTCGGAGCATGTTTATCTATTGATAAACTTCGTAATTTTTGAAGCTTCACGGTCACGGCGGGATTTAAAGAGAACAGCTAATTCATGATTTTCGTTACATGCTGACGCGCGAAACGGAAAAGCCATAAAAATGGAATCTGAGCAAAGATCATCCGCTACAACCTCATATGGACGGTTAGAGGAAGATACAAAATTTTGAGCTTAAACCCTTATGCTGGAAAACCTTAAATAAAAGAAACTTTTATTATCCTCCAATTAATGGGCGATGGGGCCCGCCCTTAACCGCCCGCTCTGGCGCATGCGGGCTGATGGCTCCTACTTTTATCGTTCAATAATATACGCCGGATGCGGTGGGAATGGTTGAAGCCCTCACTTGTCACATGCACTTTACTAAAGAAACTGATCGATCTAGATGCTATTGTAGGGTATATTTGTGAGCGGCAGAATCAGGATGGGGGTTACACATTTTGTAGATGGACGGAGTCGAATGCGCAAGACACATTTTATGCATTAAATATACTGAGTATGTTAGGTGTTCAACCGGCGAATATAGAGAAGACAATTAGGTTCCTAAAAAGTCTTCAGTATGATGATGGAAGATTCGATTCGATTAAAGTTGCATATTATGTTATTAAGTCGCTTCTAAGATTTGGAGAGAAACCATTAATTCCAGTAAGGGGGCTCACCGAATATTTACCTGTGCTAATAGGAAATCTTAAGAGCCAACATTTAGATGTTGAAACTCTCTCAGAAGTTGAGAACATATATATGTTGATTGATTTATGTGCGACGCTCAATATTGAAGTGGACTCTGAGAGAATCATTGAATCAACACTAGGGATTAAAAATGTTGATGGAAGCTTTGGAAGCGTTAAGCGCTCCAGGTTAGCTTCAACATTCTATGCTCTAGGAACCCTAAAAACTTTAAATTATAATATTGGCGAGTTAACAGATACTTTAAATTGGATTAGATTACATGAGCATGTTAATGGCGGATTCTCCTCTTCTCCCGAAGCGTCTCCAACCTATTTAGAAGACACCTACTTCGGCATCAAATCCCTTGAAATGCTAAATGAAGAGGTATATTATCCCAAGGAAACTTTAATGTTCATAGCTAAGTTCCAAAATCCTAATGGAGGTTTTAGAAGATCAATATTTTTGGGCATATCGGAATTCGAATCAACCTATCAAGCGCTCTCATCAATTGAAGCATTAATGCCATATCTCGAGAAAAAAGGTGGTTTAAATGCTAGAGGATAGGTTAATGCCGGATCTAGCTATAAAGGTCATCTTAAGCGGATTGCTGGATTCTTCCTGGGGAATCTTTCATAGAAGCACGATTGTTAGGCTTACAGTTTATGATAATCAGGTGAAAATCGGAGTTGGAGAAGGAAATATGCATCTCTGGGAGCTAGACGCCATAAGAGAGACTAAGATAAAACGTGAATGGGTCACCATTGATGCGCCAAGAATAACATGGGTTGAAGGCATAAAATATATTCCGGAAAGGAAGATTTCGGAAATGCCTAGAGGGCTGCTTCCCTTAAGAAATAAATACGTATATCTATTTGTTAGCGATGAAATGCAAATGATATTTCCAGCTTATAAATGCTTTGACATAAACTTTGGAGAACAATCAATACTCTCCATACTTAGCCCAAAAACCCTTATAAGAGATTTTGCGGAAGCAAGCCATCCGGTCTTTTCAGAAGAAAAATATTATGGAAGAGTTGAAAACGTTGAAGTGAAAGCGGAGGCACTAGCTAAATTCTTTAAGAAAGGATATGGAATCGGCATACTTAGAAAGAAGAACGCTTTAAGAAACAAAATCGAAGCTTTCCCATTGCTTGGAAGAGGAGATATAGAAATCATTTTCCAGCGGCTTAATAAATAGGGCGGATTCTTAATTTCTCCAGAGGGCTTTCGCCTTTAAATGCTGCAATTTAGGGTTCCATCCAGATTTCGAATTCTTTAATGCACATCTCCAGCCCATTGCTCTTTTCCCCTGAAAAGCGCTGATGCCATAAAAATTTTGGTTGGGAGAATAAGCGGGTTAGGACCATTTCCAGATTTTTCTTCCATAGAAGACTTCTGGCAGAATGAAAAGTCCGGAAAGCGAAGCAGCTATTGCGATCGCCCACTCCATCGGGTCATCCAGCCATACTGTGCCGAGTATTCCGAAGAACGGTACAAGTATAGTTGCTATAGCTGAGACTATAACGGAGATTAGCAGAAACTTGTTTGTGAAGGCTTCTCTGCCCATTCTCCAGACGCTGCGTCTTTCTGATCGGCAATTCCAAACAACAAATAGCTCCTGTAATGTTGCCCGCACAAAAGCCATGGTCCTAGCTTGCGCAAGTTTTTCCTCCGTTAATGGTCCCGGTAACAGATAATATTGCCAATAGAATAAGCCCCCTGTTAAAATAAACTGCAGAGTAAATGTGACTATTATTGAAGCCAGCCTTCCATGCAGCACGCCCTCATTTGGATTGCGTGGCGGTCTTTTCATAACATCTTTCTCCGGAGGATCCATAGTTAAAGCCAGCGCAGGTCCGCCATCTGTAACTAGATTCAGCCAGAGGATCATGCCGGCGGTTAATGGAAGCTCCAGCCCTAATAATGCGAATGTTCCTATTAAAGCAAGCTCGTCGAAGTTGCATCTCATGAGGAAGAACGAGAATTTGCGGATATTGTCATATATTGTTCTTCCGCCTTCAACAGCATTAACGATCGTTGCAAAGTTGTCATCGGCTAAAACAATATCAGCTGCTTCCCGCGTAACATCTGTTCCAGTTATACCCATGGCGATTCCGATGTCCGCCTGTTTAAGGGCGGGGGCATCATTCACCCCGTCGCCTGTCATGGCCACTATGTGACCCTTCTTTTTCAACGCCCTAACTATTCGGATTTTATGCTCTGGAGACACCCTAGCGTAGACTGAAACGTTTTCCACTATTTTTTCAAATTCCTCATCGCTCATGGCGTCAAGCTCAACGCCTGACAGAACCATGCCGTTCTTTAATATGCCTAGCTCTTTAGCCACTGCCACAGCGGTCAGCCTATGATCGCCAGTTATCATGACAGTTTTTATTCCCGCTTCCTCACATTTTTTAACCGCCAATTTGGCTTCTTCCCTAGGCGGATCTATCATACCTATTAAGCCAACAAAAACTAGGTTAGATTCCAACTCTTCCTCTTCAAATTTTTCTATCTGAGAAGATTGCAGCTCTTTAAATGCTACGCCTAAAACGCGAAGGGCATCCATCGCCATCTTCTCATTTACTTCCAGAACCTCCTTACACTCTCTTTCACTTAACTTCTTAATTTCACCATTAACAAGCAGGTGCATACATCTCTCAAGAACCACTTCAGGTGCACCCTTAACGTAAGCGAAAAGTTTACCTTCAGAGGATCTGTGAACTGTTGTCATACGCTTTCTTTCAGAGGTGAATGGTACTTCATAGATGCGTGGATAATCTTTTTCCAAGTCTTCTTTGCTCATTCCAGCCTTGGCAGCCGCAACTATTAACGCGCCTTCCGTTGTATCCCCAATAATGGTTTTCCCATCATATTGAGCGTTTGTGCATAGGGCGGAGACCCTGAGAAGCAGATGCAAGTCATCATCATCTTTAGGGTCTAAAGGCTTCCCATCGAGTAGGAATTCCCCTTTGGGTTCATACCCTACGCCTGTCACATCTACGATTCTGCCGCCTACATAGATTTTACGCACAGTCATTTCACCCTTAGTTAGCGTACCTGTTTTGTCAGAGCAGATAACCGTAGTTGCGCCTAGAGTTTCCGCTGAGGCTAATCGTCTCAGAATAGCGTTCCTTTTAGCAAGCTCCCTTGCACCTAGGGCTAAAGAAACCGTAACCACGGCGGGTAAGCCTTCGGGAACTGCGGAAACCGCTAAAGCCACAGCAGTCATAAACATTTGAATAATGTCAAATTCTTCATTGGTGGTTCCGCCGTGAATTTCAGGAATAATGCTCGTAAACCTTAAGAGTTCAAGTATAAAAATTGCTGCGCAGGCGATCACTATTATTATTCCTAGTTTTTTAGCAAACTTCTCTAACTTTTGCTTTAAAGGTGTTTCCTCCTCCTCTACGGCCTGAACCATTTCCGCTATTTTGCCAAACTCCGTGCTCATCCCAGTGGCTACCACAACAGCTTTGCCCCTGCCGTAAGTTGCATGAGTCCCCATGAAAACCATGTTCCTTCTGTCAGCAACTGGTGTTTTCTCATCGATGGCTTCAGTGCTCTTATTGATCGGTGTAGATTCCCCTGTTAATGCAGCCTCCTCGGTTTTTAGTTCAACGGTTTCAATGAGACGTGCGTCCGCTGGTATGCGATCTCCCGCCTCAATGAGGATTATGTCTCCTGGAACAACCTCCTTCGCTGGGATTATCGCTTCTTTTCCATCACGTAAAACTCTTGCTCTGGGCGCTGCAAGCTTTTTCATGGCTTCTATAGCTTTTTCTGAGCGATACTCCTGAACAAAGCCAACAGTGGCGTTTAAAACCACTATAACCCCGATTGTTATGGCGTCAAGATACTCATTGATGTCACCTTGGGAACCATGTAATGAAGCCTCATACCATGCGCTGATTACGGAGAGCGCGATGGCGATTAAAAGCATGATGACAAAAATGTCCTTAAACTGATTCAGAAATATCTGGAAGGGGGTTACTCGCTTCTTTTCCACAATCTCGTTGTACCCGTACTTTTTGAGCCTTTCAGAAGCTTCCTTACTGGTTAAGCCTTTCTGATCAACCTTAAGCTCCTCCATAACCTCTTCGATTTCCATAGCATGCCAAGGCTTAGACATCGCTGACATCCCTCAACCTTCCGGATACTAGATTACACAAATAACAACTTATTTATAAAAAGTGCGGCGGCAAGCGTCTCCTGCGCCCCATGAGCCTCTAAGCCTTCACCTTTTAAAAAAATTTTGCTTTACGGCATGAATAAAAATAAACCTAAAAATAGGGGCTAGCGCGCTGGAATTAGAGGTTTTAGGCAGCGCCCAATATTTCTAGCTTTTTAACATTTCATTTGAAATTGGCAATTGCAAATCTATTCGCTTTACACTGCTTAAAACCCATTTTTAGACCCCTGCAGTAATCAAGCAGATGGCTGAACTCATGAAGGAAAATGAATCTTACTAGGTCCTTAGCATCTTTGAAGGTCACTGTTTCAAAATCATATTTGTATCCGCCTGGAACTTTTCTAGTTCCAACTGTGAAACGGCATATTAAGGGATAGATGTTTTTAGGGCTAACTGCTACTATAATCAGTTTCTTGGAGGGGCTACAGAAGCCGCTGAATGGATGCTTACCGTTTTTCCATCTGATGATGACCTTCCAGTCAGATAAGCGATCAAAGTAAACCTTAACTTTACTCCTCACCAACGAGTTTCTCTCAATAATCCAGTACTCCCTATCCAGCAGGTCTCTGAGGGAAATGGGGATAGAGGTTCTATTCTCGAGATGCATTATTCTACCCGCCGGATTTTTTAGGCTGAAGCATACTGATCATTTTAGACGGTTTCCCATAAGCGTTTTTATCCTCTTCTTCATAATTATATTTGTGGTATGAATGAGGGCTTCAGCCTTAAGGAGGGCTGTTGAGCGCTACTATAGGAGTATGGGTTTCCAACCGCTCTTCCCTAAAGGCGGGATTAGATGCGGCAACTGCCTCATAGACGGCGAAGTTAGGGAGGGCGCATGGCTCTGCGCAATAGAATTGAAGAGCGATAATGATGATCTAATGCGGGGGCTGGGGCAGCTTCTTGAGGCTCTTTCGCATGGATATGACATGGCGCTGCTGGTTACATCGCAGAGCAGGGCTGAGCGCCTAGATGCAAAAGTTTTTCACATGACGGGAATAGGGTTAGCGGCGGTGAACAGTAAGGGTGAACTAACATTTATAGCTGAGCCTAAAATAGTGAAGTTCTAAATGAACCGTAGATAGGGCGACATAGCCGATCTATCCGTGGAGGACCTAGCTGGCATACTTCTTGAGGCTGAAGCAGCATGCGTGAGATTTTGAAACGTAACGTTAAAGTATTTCCAGCCTAAAATTTTCCATAGCGTTCTATGAGCGGAGAAATTAACCAAACATTGGCAAGAGCTTATTGCCTTAAAGTTCCGAAAAATTTAGGTGAAAAGGCAATTAGAGCAGTTTCAAAACTGTCCATCGGGGATAAAAACCTAAAAATATTAAGGGTTAAGGACTTTTTACTTATACCGATTAAAGGCGAGCTTTCAGAGGAGCAGATGAATGAGGTTAGAAGGGAGATACCTCAATTCGAGATATTAATTCAGAGCTTCCCTAAACGTGAAGAGCATGCGCGGAGTATCCTGGATTTTCTTGAAGATAAAATGCCGCCTCATCTTTTGGCAAGCCTCCCGCGTTCAATAGACTTCGTTGGGGAAGTAGCCATCCTAGAGATTCCGGAGGAACTCGTAGGCTATAAGCATCTGATTGGTGAAGCGGTTCTGCAAACATTTAAACGTGTTAAGTCAGTCCTCGCTAAGTCAAGCGGAATAGGAGGCATTTACCGCATAAGAGAGTATGAAATCATAGCCGGCTCGGAGGACACTGAAACGGTGCATAGGGAATATGGCTGCAAATATTATTTAGATCCGAGAAAGGCCTATTTTTCACCCAGACTCTCCTATGAGCATTATAGGGTTGCATCTCAAGTTAGAGATGGCGAAACAATTATAGACATGTTTGCCGGTGTAGGCCCATTCTCAATACTTATTGCGAAGATGCATGCCAACGTAAGGGTTTATGCTATCGATATAAACCCTGACGCCATAAGATACTTGGAGAGGAATATTCATGCAAATGACGTTTATGGAAAAGTTACGCCGGTTTTAGGGGATGCAAAGGAGGTCGTAGAGAACAAACTTAGGGGCTTAGCTGATAGAATCATAATGAATCTGCCGGAGAAATCCATAGAATATATTGATGCCGCATGCGCAGCCCTCAGGAAAACCGGCGGCATAATTCATTATTACAGATTTGCTGAGGGACCGCACGCCGTAGAAAACGTTAAAGCCGAATTAATTAAAGGGATAGAAATTTCTAAAAGAAAAGTTGAAACAGTACTTTCAGAAAGGATCGTAAAGGAGGTTGCACCATTCAAGTGGCAGATAGTTATAGACGCGAAGGTTAAGTGATTAAACCTGCATCCCCGGATGCTGCACGCAGCATGAATTATTTAAGGTAAAAATTAACTGTGCTCAACAGTTTTAAATAAGAATTAAACCTTAATAAGGGTTATAAAAATAAAAATGCAGAGTGGAGGTTGATTGATTTTGGATAAACATAATTTGGATAGGCAATGGCTTTTCAGTTTAGGCGCAACCCACCTCCTGTTTGATCCCTTAGCGAAAAGAGCTGAACGCATCCTTGTGGATTTACCTCACGATTTCAGCATAATCCAGAAACGCGATCCTAATGCCCCCTCAGGTCCAAGAACCGGCTATTTTCCCGGAGGAATAGCAACCTATGAGAAGACAATCTTTATCCCGGAGAGTTGGAAGGGAAAGAAGGTCATCCTTGAGTTTGAAGGAGTTTATATGAATGCTGTTGTACACTTTAACAATAACATTGTGGCTAAGCATCCCTACGGTTACACTGGCTTTCACTGCGACTTAACTCCTTATCTGCTTTATGGCCGGGAAAATAGAATCCGCGTCTTCGTGAACAATAGTGCTGAGCCGAACAGCCGCTGGTACAGCGGCTCAGGCATATACCGCCATGTATGGCTGCTGGTCGGTGAGAGCGTCCATATACCTCCCTGGGGTGTTTATGTTACGACGCCAAAAGTTTCCCCCGAAGCCTCCACCGTTTCCGTCAGGACCACTGTTGAAAATTCCGGTCAGGAGATGGCTCACGTAACGGTTCGTACAACATTACAGACTGCTTCCGGTTCAGAAGTTGCCAGGAGAGAAGATGAGCTGAATGTTCCAGCTGGCAGCTCAGTTGAAACTGCTCAAGAACTTAATGTGGATTCTCCGAAACTTTGGTCAGTGGATAATCCCTACCTTTATGTTCTGAGAAGCGAAATTATACGTGACGGCGTAGTTGTTGATCGAACCGATACTAAAGTAGGAATACGCTCCATATCTTTTGATGCGCATAGCGGTTTCCGGTTGAACGGTGTTCCCATTAAGCTTAGGGGCGGCTGTGTACATCATGACTGTGGGCTGCTGGGAGCCGCTGCATATGACCGGGCCGAGGAACGCAAGGTTGAACTGCTTAAGGCCAATGGCTTCAATGCGGTGCGCTGCGCCCACAACCCACCTTCACCGACCTTTCTGGACGCTTGCGACAGACTTGGCATGCTAGTAATAGATGAAATCTTTGATTGCTGGCGTGAGGCGAAAAATCCTAATGATTATAGCTTGTACTTCGAGGATTGGTGGCAAAGAGACTTAGCTTCCATGATACTTCGTGACCGCAACCATCCGTGCATCATCATGTGGTCAATCGGCAATGAAATCCCAGAGTTAACAGGTTTTTCTGAGGGTTATACTTATGCCCGAAAATTGGCGGATTTCATCCGCAGCCTAGATAATACGAGGGCCATTACATGCGCTCTAACTGAGTTTTCTCTCCGCCCATTAATCGCCGAGGGCTTCGGTTTAGAAAGAAGAATCCCCGACGATCTCTGGATAGAGTATTCTTCTAAGTTCGCGGAGCCCTTAGATGTTGTGGGCTATAATTATATGCTGCATCGCTACGACAGCGATGGAAAAAACTTTCCCGGCCGCATAATATGCGGCACTGAGAGCTTCCCATCGATGGCCTACGACTATTGGGAAGCCGTTGAGAGGCTGCCTTACGTCATCGGCGATTTTGTTTGGACAGCCATCGACTATCTTGGTGAGGCTGGCATTGGGCGGGTTAGATATGAAGGAGAGGATCCTTCGTTTCTTGGGAATTATCCCTGGCATCAAGCATTCTGCGGTGATATTGACATCTGCGGCTTCAAAAGGCCACAGTCTTACTATCGCGACTGCGTTTGGGGCATATCGAAAGCTCCCTATATCGCAGTTCACAAACCAGAAAATTACGGCAAGAAAACCCGCGCTTTGCTCTGGAGCTGGCCTGAAGTTGTATCCTCTTGGACCTGGCCAGGTTACGAGGGAAAGCCAATATTAATAGACGTATATAGCGCCAACAGCGAGGTTGAACTCTTCATAAACGGTAGATCCCTAGGCCGCAAACCAGCCGGCAAAGCCAATAGGTACATTGCATCCTTCGATGCCATATATGAACCCGGCGAACTGGTGGCTATTGGATACGAAAGAGGCATCGAGGTATCCCGCACCGTATTGAGAACTGCGGGAAAACCCGCAAATATCCGTCTGAAACCCGATCGTGGCGTTTTAAAGGCAGAATTTGGTGACCTTTCCTATGTAACCGTGGAGATAGTGGATGCCGCAGGAAATGTTTGCCACAACGCCACCAACAATGTTTATTTCACTACCTATGGTGTTGGCTCCATAGTGGCTGTGGGTAACGGAAATCCCGTGTCTGAAGAGATGTACGTTGGTAACCAGCGCAGGGTTCATGAAGGACGCGCAATGGTGGTTGTTCGCGCGAATGGTGAACCTGGCGAGATTGTTTTAACCGCAGCCGCCGATGGGATCCCAACAGCAAGCGTAACCATTAGAGTAATGAGATAAAGATGCAAGACTAAGCATGTAACCCATAAAAATCACGCATAGCGCTCCATCAACCAATTCGACTTTGCCTAAAAACTCAATAACCATTGAATCTTTACTCAAACATTTAAATCATTTCAGCAGACGATTTCGTAAAAAAATAGATGGAAATGGAATGGTTGTAAATCCCTTGAGTAAGAGTAAAATTCATTCCGTCCCTATTGATGTTTTAGCGATTACTAAGCAGTCTCCGTACACTGTTAAACTGTTCTGGACGCCTACAGCGTTCACTATGCCGAAGTCGAGACGTTTCACATTTCCATATGGAGCAGTATTAACGTTGGTTACGCTGATTATTTTTACACCGTCCACGTAGAGTTCCATGAGACCGTTTGATGAGTCCATTTTCCAATGAATTTCAATGCAATACCACTTTCCAACTTGTGGGAGCGGACCATTAGCCGCGTCGGTCCATGAGCCTCCCTTATCAGTTCTCAAGTAGATCGTCCATTTATCCACGCCGTTAACCCTGCGAATACCAGCATAGGCTATGGCTATGCTTGAGCCTTGGAGGCGAAGAAGGTAGAAGCGATCCCCATTATCGATTAGAGGCAGCCCGCCTCCAATATAGAAGTAGCCGCGAACATAAACCTCATTCATATCGATGCTTTTGTAAATATAGGCATTTTCTGAACTAGTTGTACCCCCGCCGTTAGTGGTGAATTTAGCGCTGTAGGAGCCATGGTGACGTAACGACGTAACAACAGCTGCGTTTTCGCCGGAAGTGAGGCTGATTCCACTCCAAGCATTGAAGTTGCCAGACTCAAAGCCGTCGTTAAAAACTAAGCTTGCCTGCGACGTTTGCGATGCATAAGCACCCTGACGAAGAGTGCTATACCAGGCTGACCAGGCTTTAGGAGCCGGGTTTGGACGTTTCCCTAAAGTATCATAGCACCAAATGTTACCTTTATGACTGCCGATTAGAACTTCATTGTATCCATCGCCATCGCAATCGACACAGTATGGTTCCCAAAGCTGTTCTCCATAGGGGTAATCATTGATTATTTGTAAAATTTTAAAGTTTCTGTTATAAATATAGAACATTCCTTGCCCAACGTCGCCGTGACCTAACTCCGTACTTGTTGCAACAAGTATTTCCACGTATCCGTCTCCATCTACATCTCCCACTGTTGGAGGATATGTTATCCAATTATTTATTTCGGAGGCTCTATAATCAATATTGCCTGTCACGAGATCAAGAACTGTGAAATCCTTTGTGCATGAGGGATTATCGCTGTATCCCCAAGCTGAAATTAGCTCAACATGTCCATCGTAGTCCACATCCCACACTGTTCCTTTGGCATGATTATTTATCTTTTTCCCCTTCCAATTGTAAATGTCTTTACCTGTGATTGCGTCAACTACGCAAGCGCCGTTATTCAGAATGTTGTTTCCGATAACTTCCAGTTTGCCATCTCCAGTAACGTCTATCAGAACGGGAGCTGGAGTGCTGTGGTATAAGTCAGGTCTTACCCATAGGGTTTTCAGGGTGTCAGCATCATAGCAGGATAATCCTCTTGCTGGATTATTCGGGTAAGGATTGCTGCTTCCTCCCGGACCCCCTCTTGATGCTCTGTCTCCTAAATAGATTTCAAATTTGCCATCAAAATTTGCATCAGCAAGAGCTAAACCGCCCCAGCATGGTTTGTAGCAGATTTCAGAACGGGCTAAAATTTTTCCCGTATGGTCTAGCTTCGTTATGCAGCCTGTATAGGGTTCTGTTGTATCAGCTGTCACCACATAGATTTCTGGATATCCATCATGGTTTGTGTCTCCTGTAACAATCGGCGTTCCAGGCCAAGATTCTCCGCTACTTCTGCCTACGCTGTTGCTTTTCCATAAAAGATTACCCAATCCATCTCGAGCATATACGCTGAGCCCTGAGCCGCAGTATATTATCTCTGGAGTCCCATCCCTGTTTAAATCAGCCAGCTCTAGGACGGTTCCCGCTGCATCAGAGGGGCTTTTCCACTTTATCGCGCCTGTTTTTCCGTTCAATACATATACGCAACTTCCAAAAACTACAACGATTTCTTGCACACCGTCTTTATCTACATCTCCCATACATGGATGGAAATGTCCATAGGAGGATGGAAGTTTTATGTTCCATTTAAGGGTTACAAGGGAAGCTGCGGAGACTGGTTTAGGAATGGATGACCCGATTGTTAAGCCTAGTAAGAGTAGGCATAACAGTATGCTTATGATGGGATTAGCGGTAGGCTTTGGCTTTCTATCAAATGCTTGTGCATTTTTGAAGCCAGGGTTCATAGGCATCACTCCCAGAAAAATATAGAGGGCTGATTTTTATCCCTTCTTGAGAAGAAATTTTTCGTTACTGGGAAAAAATTATTGGGAGCTGTATGCCAATTTAATCTAACAAATTAGGAAGAAGATTTAGTAAGCTGCGTGTTAAAGGCGGCTTGAAGGTCAACAACAGTTGTGCCGGCGAATTTGTCAAAGTATCTGATGAATCTTTTATCGTTAAGTTCAAGTCCAATAATTAAGTCGAATGGTAAGAGGAAAACCTTGCCGAAATTTCTTATCGCCGCGTGGTCATAAAAAAGCCTTTTGCCGTCTACTCTAACAGTTCTAATTCCAATGATGCGTTTTCCTAAGGTTTGCCCCGCAAAACCTTCAAGGAGAGTTAGGTATGTCCAAAATAGAACTAGAAAAAGTATGACGTTAACGTTTAAAAGAACCATCGATGTGAATGGATAGAAAATGTTTGGTAATCCTAAGAAAAGCGCAGCGGCGATTCCAAGGTCTATTAGAAAGGCAAATGTTCTTTTCTTGAAATCAGCTAATGGTAACGCTGAAGCCCTCATCGCCATTCCTGTCTCATCCGCCCAAGCTTCCAGATCCTTTATTAGAACTACAACGTTTTGACCAACCTTACTTAGCCTATATTTCCCTGTGGATGTACGTTCCAAAAAGGCCTCTAAATTGCGGAGGTGAAAGCTTAGTTTCCCAGTATCTATGTTAAGGGCGTTCATTAAATCAGTAAATGAGCATTCCTCTTTTTCGCTGAGATATAAAAGGATCTCTCTTCTTAATGGGTGAGATAACGTAGAGAATATTTTTGATACGTTCTCCTGCTTTTTCGCCATTAATAAACCCTGCGTCATATGGTTTAATCCAGCCCTTGAATAAAGATATGGCTATAAGCGTATAAATATGCTTTACGATGATTTCAGTCTTACGCGAGGTATAGAAAGCGTTAGCGAAGAAGAAATCTTTGCCGGACTGAATGCGCAAATATGGCGCATCTTATCCAGAAGCCTTCTATTAAAATAGAAAGTCTACTTCTCTTTTCCGCTGGTGAAAAACTTCACCATATGCTGTAGCCGCCGTCTACTACTAGGTCATGTCCAGTTATGTAGTTCGCTGCATCTGAGGCCAGAAATATTACGGCTCCAACGATGTCTATGGGTTCAGCGAATCTTCCTAGGGGTATTAGCGCTTTCCAGCGGTTTGCGTAATCCGGCTTAGCCCTCAACAGATTGTCAACTAACGGTGTTAATGTGTATCCTGGACTGACGCTGTTAACATTTATGTTGTGTTCAGCCCATTCGGCTGCAAGGCTTTTCGTCAACATGATCACGCCGGCCTTTGAGGCGTTATAGTGGGCTTGAGGCTGAGGCCTATTCACGATTCTACCTGACATTGAGGCTATGTTTATGATTTTACCATATTTCCTTTTTATCATGTAGCGTCCAACAGCCTGACACATTAGGGCAACGCCTTTCAGGTTGACATTTATCATCCTATCCCAGTCGGTTTCACTCATGTCTTCGAATGGAACCCACTGCCCGACACCATGACAATTCACCAGTATATCAATTTGGCCGAAGCTTTCAAAAACAGCGTCAACAGCCTTCTCAACCTGCTTGCGGTCGCATACATCCAAAGGTATAGCTAAAACCTTAACTGGAAAATTCTCCTCCAAAACCCTCTTGAGGCTTTCTATACCCTCAAGATTTGAATCAAATAATGCAACATCAGCGCCAAACTCAGCGAAGCCATAGGCTATAGCGCTGCCGATTCCTCCAGCTGCACCCGTAATAATAGCCTTCCTCCCATCCAGCATGAACATGCCCCTTATGGATCTAAAAACGCTGAAGCACAAAGCAACCACCAAAAATCAGAAAGGCATCTTCAAAATATAAGATTTTTAGAAAATAGAGAAGTTTAATTTGGAAGTTAGGTTTCAAGCCCTATATGGCGCCCTCAGGAACCTTTAGCATGCCAAGCCGCAAAGCATTTAAGAAATTATTCCCTTTAGGGTTTGAAAAGATATGGCTGATAGTAGGCTCACGCTTAACCATGTGCTGCCCAGATTGAGGGAGTTATTCAATAGGTTTGAGAATGTTGAGTTAGCTGTGCTTTTTGGATCAATAGTTAGAAAGGGGTTCAGCACCCACGACATTGATATAGCCCTTAAGATGGCTGAAGGAGGAAACCTATTAGATGTTGGATACATTATATCTCAGATTGCGAAAACCCTTAATGTTAACGAAGATTTTATAGATGCCACAATCTTGGATCAAGCGAATCCAATATTGCTCTCGAGGATACTTAATGAGGGCATTATAATTAAGCTACAGCCTGAAGTTTTAAAACAGCAGTTAGAGAGAGCTCAAAGAGCGCCGGATGCTTTAATAGAATTTAAGATGTGGTCAGCCATCGACCCTAAAATTGATAAAACAATTATTACATCAAGGGCGGAGGAAATCAGGAGAAACGTCGCATTCGTTAAAAGTGAAATTCTACCTAAGAGGGTTGAAGACCTAGATTACAAAGAGACCCTAGCATTAGAAAGAGCCATGCATAGAATTGTGGAATCTATGCTTGACATATGCAGACATTTAGTCTAGATCAACTCCCTCGGGCTAGTTGAAAGCTACGGTGAATACCCGCAGAAACTGGCTGAAGCGGGTAAAATGCCCAGAGACCTAGCGGAAGACCTAGCAAAACTTGCGGGTTTAAGAAATATACTTGTACACCGCTATCTGGAGATTAAAAGAGAAATCCTCTATGAAACAGTTGAGGAAATAGCGGGCAAATTTATAGAATGGCTGAAAACAGTAGATCCATGAAAACCAAGCTGCAGGTTCATTAATTAGACCCCATCTTAAACTCCTCATTAAAAGGGTGAAGAAGATCTCATTATTTAATGAGGCTGCTCATTAAAGTGTCAAACCGCTTCAAATTACCTATTCACTGGGTCAACTTAAAGCCTTAATCTCTCAACTACATGAAATCCAAGCATTTCGTTATCGTCTTCTTCAGCAAAAACGACAACTATGGTAGCTCTCTTCCCGCGCATTCAATAACGTCCTAACTAACATAACGGCTGCATTATCTAAGCTCTAAACTTCACTCCTCTCTATGCTCGCAGCGAGCCCATAATACTTTTATATTTGCGAACATGCAATAAACACATAGAGAGCCAATAAAAAGAGTTAGGTATGTCCGAGCCGGGTTACCCTAGCCTATAACTGACTGGTGATTTCTCCCGCAAATCCCTTTCTTTTTTTGTTTTTGCTTGTTGGCTTGGGTTATTGAGGTTTAGAGTTTCTTTATTACGTCTTTTATTCTTATGTGTAGTGTTCCGTTTACTCTGTATAGTTCTGCTATGGCTTTGAATCTGCTGTTCTTCTTTATGAGGTTTCTCGGCCCATTGTAGTCTTGGGGTTCCAGCCTTGCCCTCCACTCTTCGTTAACTATTACGACCGCTGAGTTGGGGTATATTTTCTCTATTCGTATCTCGTATGATCCACCGTCGGGCTTATGTTTTGCGGCTGATGCTGGGGCGTATTTTCCATGTTTAACTTCGGCGACAAGCTCGTTCTTCATCAGCATGGCTAATGCGGCTTTCGCTATTTGAGGTGTTACGCCGTTTGCCTCCATTTCTGAAGTTATTTCGTTCATGGTCATTCCCTCGGCTCCAGCCTCTAGGAGCTTCATGTATATTAGCCTCGCAGCCCTTGAGGCTCTTCTGTTGATGTCCCTTAGCATTTCGGCTTCTAACTCGATTTTGTACGGCTCTTCTTCCCCGGCTCTCTCGGCTTCCCTCTCAATCTCCATTATCTCTTCAGGCGTCATTGGGTTTGGCGGCGGCTTTATACGCTTCCTAAGTATAGGCTGGAGCCTTAGGCTTATTGCGTCGGCTATTCTCCTCATTTTCTCCGCCCTCTTCCTGCTTGCGTACAGGTATATCATGTCTAGGCTTTCGTTGGCTGCGAGTATTGTGACTTTCCCGGGCGCTTTCCTTCCCGTTCTTCCCTTACGCTGTATGTAGCGTATCTCGCTTGGGATCGGCTCATAGAATATTACGTGGTCGACTGATGGGATGTCTAGGCCCTCCTCAGCTATGCTTGTTGCGATTAGGACGTTCAGCCGTCCATCTTCAAGCATCCTTATCCTATCAGCCTGCTCCTCCTGGCTTAAACCCCTATCGCCGTTCTTTGAGGCTTGACCTATGAATCTTTCAGCCCTAACTCCTGGAAGCGTGTGGAGTTCGTTGACAAGGTGGTTTACAGTATCCCTGTACTGCGTGAAGACTATTATGCGTGATGATGGCTTACTTATTAGCTGCCCGCTTATGATCTGCTTAAGCATTTCAACCTTTGGGTGCTCAGGTAGGCTCCGCTGGACCAGCATCTCCAGCGCTTTATATTCCTGGTCGCCTGCCAGTATCGCGTAGCTCTGCTTCTCACGCCTCTCAAGCCTAATCCTATCCATGAAGGCTTTCAGCGTGTATGGTCCCTGCGTTTCCAGGAGCTCAAGCATGTGGAATAATGTCAGCGCGATTGACTGGTTCATTATTGCGTTGAATATGCTTCCCCTCTCCTCCTCAATGCTTTCGGCTTCAAGCATGTACCTCAGCTCGTCTCCGGCTTCAATAATCTTTTTTCTTGTGGCGTATTCGGGCTTACATTTCAGTATTCCCCTCTCGTAAAGCCACCTCAGCCTCCTGTCAAGCATGCTTCTTATATGCGCCTTCACAGCCGCATACTCCGGCGGTAGGTTAACGCGCCTCCACTCCACGTCTATCGGGTGGATGTAAGGCTTAACATCCGGGTCATCCTCGCATCTAAACTCTATGTGCTCAATGTATAGGTTTCTGCACACCTCCTGGACGCGGCTTAAGTCTGAGCCCGGCGAAGCGGTCATGCCCAGTATAAGCGGGTATGATGCTTGGGCAACATATATTCTCGCTATGTCAGTGTAGGCGTACTCCTTAACTGCCCTGTGGCATTCGTCGAAGACTAGGAGCCCGTAGTCTTTAAGGTTTAACCTGCCTTCTAGCAGGTCGTTTCTAACAACCTGAGGTGTTGAGAAGAAGACTCTAGCATCAGCCTCCCAGAATATCCGTCTGGAGGAAGCCGGCATCCTGCCCGTTAAAACCACCGTGTCCCTAGCTCTCAGCTTGAGAACCCTTAGGAATGTCTCCCTATGCTGCATTACAAGCGGCCTGGTGGGCGCCATAACCAAAACTTTCATGTTCCTATGGTTGTATAGGATGTTTGCCGCTGCAAGCGCCGATATTATCGTTTTACCGAGGGCTGTGGGGAGAATTACAAGCGTGTTTCTCTCGGACGCTGCGTCTGCTATATGCTTCTGGTAGAGCCTAAACTCTACCGTGTTGGGCCATATGAGCGGGTGCTCAATATACTCTGGCTTAACCGGTTCAGCCGGATGCATAGGCTACAGCTCTATGACTTCCTCGCCTCTTCTACGCTTAGCAGCCTCTTCAGCCTTAGGGTTTACTGCCTCGAGCATCTCCATGAGCTTAGCGAGCTTATCATATTGGAATAGCTCCCTATACTCTTCTAGCTCAGCCTGAGACCTTAAGACTAATCCGCGCCTCTTCTTTGGGCTTCCATCCTCCCCAACAGGGTTGAGCTCAATGGCTAATCTGCTCGGAGAACCCCTATAGGCGGGGAGCTTAAGCACGAATACTCCTTGAACGCTTGTCCTCATCCTCGCCCAATCCTTCCCGCTTCTCAGAAACTCCTGCAGCTTCTCGCTTGACAAATTTTATAAGCCTCCACTTCGCCTAAACACTTTTTATATTTGCCGTATTCCAGTTAAATCTTTTGCTACTCCTCTTCCTCCTCGTCGGCTTCTCCCTCAGCGTCCTCTATTCCCCTCTCAGTTATCTTGAACGCTGCCTTCCCCTCAGGCAGGTATGGTGAATCTATTATTGTGGCGACCCTCGTCCCAGCCTTACCCCTCCTCAGCCTAATTCTATGTGTGCATGCGTGCGCCATAACATGTCCGCCTGTGGGCTGCTCAGGGTTTCCGTAGAATTGAGCTGGGTTCGCCTGAACCTGGTTTGTTACGACGACGGCGAGGTTGTAGGCTTCCGACAGCCTTAGCAGCTTATGCAGGTACTGGTTTAGCTTCTGCTGCCTCTGCGACAGCTCGTCTCTTCCAATGTATTCGCCTCTGAAGTGGCTTATCATGCTGTCCACAACAACTAGCTTAGCGTTCTCCTCAGGGCACTTCTTGAATAGATGGTCTATTAGGAGGCACTGGTGGTCGCTTGTGTAAGCCCTAGCCGTTATTATCCCGCCTAGAATGCTTCTGCCATCCAAGCCCCTGCTTACGGCTATCTGGTGAACCCTCTCAGGGCTGAATGTTCCCTCAGTGTCAATATATATGACGTTTCCCTCAAGCCCGCCCCTCTCCCTTGGGAGCTGAGCCATAACCGATAGGGTCATGCATATCTGCGTCTTCCCAACTCCGTAATCCCCTATAAGCTCAGTTATAGCCTGGGTTTCAACCCCGCCGCCAAGTATCCCATCGAGCTTCCTTGAGCCGGTTGTGCACCTAAGCATGCTCCTCCTCTTCTCCCATAAATCAGCAGCCTTTATGAAGCCGAAGTTCATCAGCTTACGGGCTTCCTCACATATCCTGAAAGCTACATCCTCACCTAAGCCGGACTTCTCGGCAACCTCCCTAGCCGGCGTAACCGCTAAGGCCTCAACCGTTGTGAAGCCCGCAGCCCTAAGCTTAGATGCTGTCGCTGAACCAACACCCCTAATCCTCTCAAGATCATCAGTTGCCATCAGCCCTTCAACCTCCTAACCTTCAATGTTGGATACGGATCCCCAATGCGCTTGTAAATGCTGAAGATCCAACCGCCCCTCCTCCAGCAGACACCCGCTGCCTCCATAACATTACACCTCAACACCGCCGCTCCACGCAGTATCCCTCTTGCAAATCTCTCTCCAGCAGTCCATGCATATCGGGATAAGCCTGCCGCCGTAGTAGATGTATAGGGCTATGCTGCTGCTCCCGCATCCTCCGTTCCACGGGTTGCCGCAGACCTCAACCCCAGCATTTCTGGTTGCTCCGCTCTTACCAGGCAAATCAAACACCAAAAAATAATTGTGAGAGAGGGTATTTATTCAGCAACGTACCGTTGGGGGGAGGGGGTGATGGAGGGCTGAAACCGCTACGCTCCCGGCAGCCTCCTGAAGAAATCCGCTATAAGCTTAACAACCTCATTATCCATGTTCGCCTCATATGTTCTCGGATTATAAGGGTTCTCCCTAACCCATCCTAAACCGACGAGGACCCTTAGATCCCTCCTGACGTCAACAGGCTTAAGGCCCGTAAGCCTCTCAAGAGCATACTTAGTGAAGCATTCCCCAGGCCTCCTAAGCATAATCCTCAAAATCCTAATCCTACCAGGGCTTCCAAGCCCAACCTCAACATCATCATAAACGCTCCCCAAACCCGCCAACCCTCTAACAGATAATTCACGGCCACCGCTTATAGAATTTTCCTCCAGCACGCATAATTTTTATGTTGAATCGCGCTTCAGCACAACCAGAACGGGGGCGGGGTTCAAGCCCAGCGAAGCATGGCGATTTCTCCCGCAAATCCCCTCTTCTTTTTCTGTTTTTAAATATTTTAAGGTTTGCTTTTCTTTTAGCAGCGATTATTTTGAGATGCTGAATCTCTGTTTCACGTATTTTTTTCACATAAATATTTACGCTTCTAATAAAGTTATAAATGCCCAGCTGTAAATTTGAGCTTAGGAAGGTTGTGTGAAACGTTAAGCGGATGGTTTCCGGAGTATAAACTTAATTGATTTGATGCGGAGGTTAAGGATGATTGGCGGGGGGGGGAGCGGTAAGCGAGGAGCGTGTGAATAGGATGATTAGCGGGGTGGCTGAGAGGGTTATGCGGAGCATTTTTGGGAGGAAAGCGTTTGACAGCATCCTTCAAGTTATGAGTGAGAGGTATGGCTTAGATCTTGATGAGATGCCTGATAAACCCCGCTTGTTCTCTGAGGCTATGCGTGAAATAATTGGTGTGAGCTCAGTTATAATTGAGGATCTGATAATAGAGAACTTGTACATGAAGGTTGGCTTAGAGCTTCGCTGGAAGAAGGGCTACAGTTTTCCAGACTACATAAATGAGGTTAAAAACTTCATTCTGTCTGATGGAGGGAGGCGCCTAAATGAGGGATGATAGGGTTCCAAGCGGAATAGATGGGTTAGATGAGATTACAGGCGGCGGCTTTCCAAGAGGCAGCTTAATATTATTGGCGGGAAATCCAGGTGTGGGGAAAACAATATTCTCCGCGCAGTTCCTTCATCATGGCATTGTTAATTGCGGCGAGAACGGCGTCTACGTTAGCTTCGCCGAGAGCAGGGAGAGCTTCTTTATGAATATGCGTGGTTTAGGCTTCGACTTTGAGGTGCTGGAGAAGGCTGGGAGATTCCGCTTCCTAGATTTTTTAACCATGAAGGAGGAGGCTGTCCCAGTAATTCTGGAGGCGATCTTTAGAGAGGTGGGCGATGTTGGGGCGAAGCGC
>Ga0209183_1000344_pt1 | contig 20725 bp, 23 predicted proteins | sample LHCtaG_2_FD_184120 | JGI IMG/M metagenome (GOLD analysis project Ga0209183, IMG submission 184120) | Hot spring microbial communities from Little Hot Creek, USA to study Microbial Dark Matter (Phase II) - LHC4sed_replicate (SPAdes)... | ecosystem: Environmental > Aquatic > Thermal springs > Hot... | reverse complement strand
TTAGTAGAAGATATAGTTGAAAAAGTTAAAGAGTTCACAGAGCCTGGGAGCTCAAAGTGGAGACACAATAGAATTGACGATAACGCGCATGCTCACATAGGATCTGCTCTCTTCGGCTCAACTAGAATATTTCCAGTAGTAAATGGTAGAGTTATGAGGGGTACGTGGCAGAATATATTTTTCCTAGAAATGGATGGTCCCCGCTCAGCGAGAGAAGTTGTAGTGTTAGTTATGGGTGAGTAGTGTGAGGCTTTACGTTGCGAGTGAAGAGGATATTGTAAATGGCACTGTAACAGATATTTATTTTACGAGAACACGTGAAATTCTCAGAGTTAAAAATATCAAGAAGAAAGTGCGCATGGAGTTTCACGTTGTTAAATTACCTAGAAACTACGAGTGGGCTGTGTTTGCAGGCCTCGAGGAGGCTCTCTACGTGCTGAGAGATAAGCCTGTAACAGTCTACGCTATGCCTGAAGGAACCCTCTTCAAGCCTGGAGAACCCCTCATGATAATTGAAGGCTACTACGATGACTTCGCTGTTTACGAGACAGCACTACTTGGAATTCTAAGACACTACACTAGTGTAGCTACAAAAGCTGCCCGCATAAAGAGACTTGCAATGAATAAGACAATGCTCTTTTTTGGACTTAGAGCTGTACACCCTGCTATAGCGCCAATGATGGATCGTGCCGCATATATTGGTGGTGTAGATGCTGTCTCAGGTGTTGCTAGCTTAAAGTATCTTGGATTAAAACCACAGGGCACAATGCCCCACGCTCTAATAATAGTCTTTAAAGACCAGGTTGAGGCTTGGAAAGCTTTTGACGAAGTAGTAGACCCCCAAGTCCCCAGAGTAATGCTTGTAGACACGTTTTACGATGAGAGAGAAGAAGCCCTCATGGCTGCTAAGTTACTGGGTGATAGGCTATATGGTGTGAGATTAGATACTCCTAGTAGTAGGAGAGGTAGTATGCGCTTAATAGCCGAGGAGGTTAGGTGGACACTAGATATACACGGCTACAAAAACGTGAAGATAATTGTGAGTGGTGGTATTGACGAGAAAGAAGTTGTCGAGTTAAGAGATATTGTTGATGCTTTTGGTGTTGGTACTAGTATTGCTATGCCTCCAAGCATAGATATCAGTGCTGATATTGTTGAGATTTTTGAAAACGGCGAGTGGAAACCTATAACTAAGAGGGGTAAACTTCCAGGTGCTAAACAAGTCTACAGGAAAAGGCCTGGTCTTAACGATATTGTAACACTACTTGAAAAACCGTGTAGTATACCTGAAGGTTACACTCCAATATTGAGAAAATACCTCGAAGACGGTAAACTAGTTGAGGAGCTACCAGAACTTAGTAGTATAAGAGACTATGTACTTGAGCAGTTAAGAGAGGTGCCTGAGCCACGAGTAGAGTAGAAGATTTTATAGTGTATTAGTGTTCTTTATGTGTGTAGAGTCCTCCTAAGTGTTCTTGAAGACTGTGATTTTATAACAGTACTGGGAATAATTGTGAAGATTATTGTGGTGTATGACCTCTGGGGCTCTAAGAGCTCGGCTAGAGTACTCTGCTTTATAGCTAAATCTCTAAGAGCTGACGTCTTAGTTCTCCTAGGTAATACTATCTCACCTGTAATAATAGAGTGGCTTATTTCAAGTTGTAATTTACACGTTCTAGGTGTTCTGAGTAAATATGATAGTGCTGCGGTAGCTGTTGCTCTTAGTAGGAGAAATAGTCTCTTAGAGTGTAAGAGTGTAGAATATAGTGGAATTCGCCTTCTAGGTATAGGTGTCTCAGGTTGTCAACAAGCTGAGTTAGAGAGAGCTGATATAGTCTTTTCAAGTCTACCTGGCCTACGCTATACTTGCTGCTATCCACGCTCAGATAGAATAGATGCCGTCATTGAGAGCGTAAAGCCTAAACTAGTAGTTACTGGTGAGTGTGAAAAACCCTGTTTTACTCCAAATACCTGTGTATTTTCTCCTGGCAGTGTAAAACTAGGCTTTCTAGGACTACTAGAGATCTCAGCTAGTAGAGAGCTACAAGTACATAGTGTAAACATCGAAAAACTCCTTGTTAAATTAGCATAAATTTCATCACAAATTAACAGAGTTAATTCAAGGATCAAAGATACCGGTACTTTTAGGCTAAATTATTTTAGAACCAGGCTTAACTTCTGAAGCTACTGTAACTATTATAGGAGGATCAGTGTTTGTAGCTAAGAGCATTCCTTGACTCTCAAGACCCATGAGTTTCCTTGGCTTTAAATTAGCCACGACTACAACATATTTACCTACAAAATAATCTGGCGTATACCACTTACCGAGTCCTGCTATAACTTGTTTCTCTCCGAGCTCTCCAAGATCAACTATTAGTTTAATGAGTTTCTCAGAGCCCTTAATTCTCTCAGCACTCTTAATCAACCCAACTCTTAGATCAATTTTCTTAAATTCCTCAATGTCGATAAGCCCACTCAAAGACCACACCTCATTTCACGTGTTAATATGTAGAAGTCTGCTAAATTAATAAATATTTATAAGAGCTCTACATACATCTCTACACATATTATAGAATATCTCAATGGGCTTTTGCTCAACTAATTTAATATTTCTTTTATTAAGCTCCTCTTCTACCTGTGAGTCAAGGTTTTCTGGTAAGTATTTTTGGAGTTCCTCGTAGAGTTTTTGAAGTCTTAGTTTACCTTCAATTAGAGCTTTATTGAAAACAAGTAGAATACGGTTTAAGTACTCGGGTGCTACTATGTACTCATCTTGTAGCCTCAATAATTGCGTCATATAGACCCCTGTAACAAGCTCTGTGAAGACCCCTCTACTAGTACTCACATGCATAATACCACTATGTTTAAATCCTACACCCCTAGCTCTCTTTAATACTTCTACAGCTTTTCTAAAACTAGTAGTCGAGAAGTGTATTATAGGGCCTGTAACTATGAGCCAGTAGGCTTTACGTGGAGGTTTCTCATATATGAAGACTAGGTCACTAGTGGTAATAGGTATGTGTGACTTAAAGACTACACTAGTCTCTTCTCTAGTCCACGGTATATTACCATCAACAATTACAATTCTACCACTACAACTACTAGTAGTGTATATTTCTCTATCTCTATTCAGCACTACAAGTATTGGTATTAAATCCCTGTCTAAATATCCGATCTCATAATCCTCCCAAATTCTCAGCCAAAAATGCTTTTTCCGCAGACTCCACTTCTCATAGTTAACTCTCATAAATACCAAATCCCAGTATATTCATGCTAGAACAAGCTCTTTAACTACTGTAGTAGTATTTAATTTTGCAACCTAATAGATTTCTCCTGGTGAATTACATGATCGGCCTTGTTTATAGTACTAGGGATCCTGCAGGTCGAGGTATCGCGGAATATATTGTAAGTAGACTTAGACCAGTAAAGAGTTCTGTCTGTAAGAGTAGTGAGGTCTGTCTTGAGGGAGTAAACTACGTCTTAGCTGGTTTTAGTGAAGATGTATTATACTTTGATTTTCTCGACGAGAGATTGCCCACTAACGTGGAGTTTTATATTATATTGTCGAGACACTCTAGTGAAGCAGGTATTAAGAGCTACACTGTTCATGCAACTGGTAACTTCTCTGCGGAGGCACTTTATGGCGGGCGTCCACGAGAACTCGGCATAGCACATCCAACTATAGCTTTTAAACTACTAAGAAGCTTAAAGAGTAATTCTCTAGAGTATAATAGAGTTGGGTATGAGGTTAGCTATGAGGCTACACACCACGGTCCTACTAGTCTCAGTAAACCACTAGTATTTGTGGAAATAGGTAGTAGTTATAGCGAGTGGAGTGACCCCGTTAATCACACTGCTATTGGTGAATCAGTAGTTGAATTAGTAGAAGAATATCCAAATATAGTGAAGTGCACGTCGTCGATGGGTATTGGTGGTGGGCATTACCCCAGAAAATTCACAGAGATCTCTTTGAGCGAAAATGTGTGTTTTGGACACATAATGTCTAAATACGCCATCGCATACCTAGACCTCGGAACATTAAACAAGATGTTTACGAGAACAGCTATTAAGCCGGAACAAGTAATTGTCGAAAAGAAGTGTACTAAACTTGAACACAGACAATTAATAGAAGAATTCTCTGAGAGGAATAGACTCGCTCTAAGATATATCTAGATTAAAATAGTTACGTCTAAAAAGACGCTTTTCTCTCAACAAACCACGTTCTTGTTAACTTAGACCAGGCTACGCGTATTATTAACTCACTAGGCTTTTGAGGCACTGTAATTACTAATTCTCTTTCAACAAGCTTATTTGGCTCGTAGTCAAAACCATCTTCTCTAAACATACACTGTAAAATACCTCTGTTGAAGACGCTAATGACTACTCTATCTGGTCTAGAGTCACCCGTATTGAATAGTTTTAACTTGATTTTAACCCGAGAATCTTCTCTAGATGCTCCCATGTCTACTATATTTAAATTTGGAGCTTTTACGTGAGTACTATATAGTGTAATACTAGAAAGAACTAAGTATCCTGGTACACCCTGTTCTGGCTCAAATACTACTTTAATGTAGGATATAGTATTACTTAATGGTATTGTGTGTTCTTCTACTTGAGTGTGAGATAGTGTAAGAGGTTCTATAGTATTCTCTGAAATTATTTTTACTTTACCTGCTCTAGGCGCGTAGAGTATGAATTTAACAAATACATCACTACTAGTTAAAGGGAATAGTGGGTCTAATCTATAGACGTATTCTTCACTCTGCTCTAAGAGGAGTAGTCCTGTTAAGTGATTATATGTGGACGTAGCTTCTTTATCCTCGTAAATAGCACTTAGTAATATTCCCTTGATGCCTAGTGGCTCGCCACCTTCGTGTTTAATTGTAACATTAGCCCATTCTCTACTAAGAACTTCATCTATATTTAACAAACCTGTGACATCGTAAATAAACTTGTACAGGTATTTACCCTGTTCTGGGAGCTCGAGCACTATAGGTGGTTTAAATTCCCTTGTAATGCTCACTCCATTTAGCTTTAATTTCCAGTCTACATGAGTACTCCTAGCTTCTACGAGTACTTCTAGAAATGCGTGAGAAACCCTCCTCGTCCTCCTATTGTGGAGATTAAGCGTAATAGTAATTTTAGGGTTATGAGTTCCCAAGACTTCACTTAGAGATTTCCACATTGTATATACATCGCCATGTACTCTCATTGAAATACTAGTATTGAGATTTCCACGCAATTTACACAACCTTACTAAGTTTATTTAACCGACAACCTTTATAACGATGTATTACTAAGATCCATAGTACTTTTTCACTAAATAGTCGACTACTCTGCGAATAATAATATAACTTATTAAGAGCATTAAAAAGACTAGTGAGAGTGAAAGAGCTATGTCAATAGTAGTTGGTTTTGCAATTTGAGGAGGTATACCCTTCTCTGGGAATACTTGTTCTCCTGATTTTTCTAGAGGAGCTGGGAAGGAGATATTAATTAGTAAACACCATGTACTAGTAGGAGTATATGCTACCAATCCTTCGAGAGTTCTATAATACTCAAATGTAGCTCCGCTCACTGTGACATTTAATTGTGGAGATATCGGCCCTAATTGTATAAAACACCTTGTTGAGGTATTGAAAACCACTATTACACTGTGTTCTACAGTACTAACATCAGTGAGATTAAAGCCTATTGGGTATAAAATTAGTAGTGTTAGTGGTATAGTCGTGGAGTTACTACTAATAGTAACGTCTGCTACGAGTCTATCCACATAGCTCTTGAAGTGCTTACTATAATCTAGTAGTGTAATGTATGCCATGTACGTGTAGCTCTTATACTCATATATACTGCGATAAATGAGTACTTCTGAGTAGTGTACTGGGATCCCTGTTAAAGGCTCATAGTAGAGGTCTTTTCGAGTATAATTTGTAAAACCATTCTCCTCAACTCTAATTTCTACTCTAATTACAGCTAAGTCAATATCGAGTCTTGTAAGAGCAATTAAAACACCTCTCTCTAGAACACTCCTTAAAACCGGCATACCCTTCTCAATACTCAGTAATAGAGGTAATGCTTGTATTTGTCCTCCTAGTACTCTACTATGACAAGTAGTACACACAACTGCCTGTGTTCCATTGATACTGCTAATTCTCAGTTTTAACTGCTCAGTTATGTCATTAATAGGTGTAATTGTAACACTTCTAAGTAATACTAAGAGACTATAATTCTCAACTTCTAAGTAGACATTTAGAGTTACATTTACAAATACCATGTAGTTTACTGTAACTATTACAGAGCTAATTATATTATTACTATGTAGCCCCAAAATCTCCTCTAAATATGAGCCCTCTGCCGATATCCAAGCAGATGCCTCATAAACCAAGTTTAACTCGTAACTAGCTTCTCGCACTCCAAGATCACTATAAACAGCTCCACTAAAACAAGTAATTAACATGAACAGTGCAAATATAATCCTCCTCTGTACCGAGTATTTTACAAGAAACACCTAACACCCCTCTACACTTAAAATTTATTATTCCTCATCCTAAATTTAGATTAAGTAAGGTGTTTAGAAAAACATGAGTTCAATTAGTAATGATATTTTAAAAATAAGACACACAAGTCAAGTAATATATACAATTCTACCTGATAGAAGTAAAGCTTATTTGAAATATAGTGTTGAAAATAAAGTCATGAAACTCATTGAGACATATACTCCACCACAGTATAGAGGTAGGGGTATAGCTTCTCAACTCGTAAAATACGCTGTAGAGCTGGCTAAGAACAATAACTGGCTAATAGAGCCAATATGTAGTTACGCAGTATACTTCTTCACGAAGAATCCAGAGTATAGATCTTTTCTCACAGAGTACTACAAGAATCTCAGTGATCAGGAGTGGCAGAAGCTCTTAGAAGAAGCTAGATCACGTGAAGAACAGAGAAAAGTTGGTGAAAATGAAGATACGAATTAAATACTTATTATGGCTCTCAGAGAAAGCTGGTGTAGAAGCCGAGGAACTAGACTTACCTAATAAAGCTACACTACACCAACTCCTAGTAGAAGTAGGTAATAGAAGACCCAGCCTATCTAAAATTATCCAGGAATTACTAGTAGGAAGTAGTGATATTATAATTCTCGTTAACTCTAAAACACCACTACAAGGCCTTGAAACTCCTCTCAAAGACTTCGATGAAATCACCTTAATCCCTCCCCTTTCAGGCGGATAAGATCTTCCAACTATAATGAGAATATAGCTTCTTACTAACAACTACGAATAGCTTTAAATAGCTAAATCAGTTTACTTAATACCATCCTAGACCTTTATCACGAGTGAGTATTAAAAACCTACAATAAAACTAATATATTCTAGTAGTGAGCCGCCGTAGCTCAGCCTGGTAGAGCGCCGGCCTTGTAAGCTGTGGTATGAATTTAGAGGCCCGTTAAGAGAGCCGGTGGTCGCGGGTTCAAATCCCGCCGGCGGCTTTATCTACATTGTTATTTTCTCTGCTTATTTTTAAGTGTCTTATAGTATTATACTTGTAGACAGCTATAGGGTTTTTTCCTCCTTTACATTGTTCTTGAACAGGGCATATTCCACTAGCTCTCATTTTCTCACAACTATATGGTAAATACTTCTTTTTACCACCACGAATTCCAAGTATGTGTTCAACTTGGTATCTTGCAATTTTCTCGTTGAAATCTGCTGATGTTTTAAAGTATTCTAAAACACTATCAACATCTAGTCCTATGTTGCCGAGAAAAGCTGCTAAGTTAAATCTTTCTACGTGGCTTGGATTTCCACCAGACCTTAGAATACCAATTATTCTCGCTATACAGGGTGGGAATAGATTTTCAAATACAGGTAATTTTTCACTTTTTAACTCAACTCTCACACTTATTTGAGTACTCCTCCTCTCTGTAGGCTCTACATATTGTTCTCTTCTACTCTCTATCAGCAATTTCTCGGTATCAGCTACTAGTTTTGTAAAGTCTTCTAGTCCTAGTGGCGGTGAGCTCTCCTCGATATTTAATAAGACAGTATTTAGTATCGCCTCTTCCAGAACTCTCTGATATGTCTTCTGGTCTAGGTAGACATAGCCATTGTTAACAATGTTATTCACAAGGCTATATGATTGATCGTGTGCTAGTCTCCGCGAAACAACTCTGAGATAACTCAACACAGAAATAGCAAACTCGCAGGGTACAAATCTCGCTCCCTTCCCACTCTTAGATACTACAAGTATTTTCGGTATATTAGATTCTCCTGAGACTAGTAGTACTTCTAATCCTAATTTCCTTCCAAGTAGTAGTAGTTTCTCGGGGCTCTCCTGATCCATGTTGCGCGAGGCGTATTTAGAGTAGACTAGAGCTACTCTATTCTGAAACCACTTATCTCCAATAGCTTTAGCTAAGTCTAAAATAGTGTAATAGAGTAAAATACACTCTTCAATACTAGAACAGACATTATATGGTAATTCACCCCGCTCTATAATCTCTTTTACAATAATACTCAGCTTCTCTCTCAAAGCAGGATCTTTAGAGACAAGAACACTCGGCCTCTCAACATAGAGCTCCACTAACTCTTGCTGTGAGAGAGCAAAGGGATATTTAGAGTAATCTATATACATTACCACAATAACACCTTTAATTCTACCTAGCTCTCACCACTATGTTTTAAACTAATCCTACTATGAGAACTAACCCATGAACACTTGAAAAAGAGCTTGATTTCAGCGCTTTGGCCCCACATCACTCACTCAGAGCTCTTTCGAGGTCCCCTCACATCATCTACTTATATCTACGCTTATTCTGCTTAAAATAACTCACTTTCTCATTTCAAATTCTATTTTCTCATAGCCACTTATTTTAGTACCTTTTTCAACTTCAAACACTAAGATTCTACACTTATCGAGTAGCCTATATGGAACTCCTAGTTGTGCTGTGAGAACTCTAGCTTTGGGTGGGAAGAACCAGTAAACTCTGTAATCATACTCGGCTACTTCAGGCTCATATTTATCCTCGTAGATATTTAATCCCTCTTTAAACACTCCACGAAAAGCTATTATGAAAAGTATATAGGGGTATTTAAAATCTCCTTGGAAGCCTATTTCAACGTCAACTACTCTTGGATATACTCGCTCATCATTTATAATCACTTCCTCCTGATCCAAGTAGAACTGCATATTTCTAACTAGTAGAGACTTCTCTTCTACAAGTTTCTTCTCATCTTCAACTATACTCCTATATTCCCCCTGTGGATCATAGTAGTTAAAAATAACTAACTGCTCTACTAAACCCGACTCTCTAACAAAGAAAAACCCAGTAGCATATAGAGGAGTCATGTCACTCAACGCTCAATACCCTCTCTAACTATTTTCCTATAGACCTCTAAACCTCTATCTGTTAAATATACATAATTGTACTTACCAGATCTTTTAATAGTAACCAAACCCTCTTCTTCTAGTCTCCTCACTCTCCTACTCACAGTAGACTTAGGTAAACCTGTTTTAGCTACAATATCAGCTTGTAATAGCCCTCTGTTACCCGAGTCGCCGAGTACTCTTATAATAGCTCTATAGTTGCTATCAGATAAGTAGTCTAATTTCTCAATTGTTAAAACAACTCTTTTTCTATGTAAAAAGTAAAACACTACACCTCCCACTACGAGAACTCCTATAGCTACTATTAATACACTCCACAGTATATGTACTTGTAATGGCTGTTCCTCTTGCTGGATTTCTACTACTGGCATGAGAATGACAAAACCTAGTCCAAAGCCGTCGAGAACTAAGTGTGTAGTGTTATCTAATCTAGAGGTATTTGAGCTCACTCTAATAGTATTTACACTTACATTATATTTACCTATAAAAAATATTTCTACTCTTACACTCGAAGTAATATTATACAGAGTCTCGGTATCAACTATTAAAGAGTATACTCCAACACCAACTTCTTCAACTAAACTAGTAACCTGTAAAATAACACGTAGCTCACCAGTACCAGAAGCAAGTACAGTAATTCCACTCTCAGTAGTATTTAATCCAACTACGAGGAGATCGCCTGAAGAAGTGTAATTTATAAATTTAAACTCTGTATCTTCACTAAACACACTTAGTGGAATTTCGAGATAAGCTAATTCATCTAAGTTAATATTAGCTCTAACTTCAATAATACCCTCATTACTACGTGGATCATACACAACATAGTACCACAAATTATTAATATAAATACTAGTTGAGCTCGTAAATGCCAATGAAATCGTACTCGTAAATAATATTATTATTGTGAAAATCACTGTGTAACTTACTTTCAATAAGCTTCCCTACTACTACGTAGATATTCAGACCTTAACTATGTATGTACGTATTTATAGGTTTTTCTATTTAACTCCACTTAGAGGTGTAAGGCGTAGTTGTGGAGTTATAGAGAACTGTTTAGTTGCCCTTTTACACTAATTTTGGGCTCATATGAATACCTTGATCTTAAGGGTTACGTAGTAATGTCTGTATTGAATTATAGACTTAACCTCTTAGTATCACAGAGTGGGGAGATCAGGGTTTTATCAAATATACCACAAGCTAGCTGGCGAGACTTTACATTTAAGCTGTGTAGTGCTATTGCAACTAATAAACTAAGTGATCTCTACACAGTAGACCTAGTTAGAGCTTACTCAATGTTTTATAGTGGTATATGTAGTTTTCTCATCTATGGAAATAACATATTACCAGTTACTATTGATTTTGTCAATACAGAGAAATACTATTTCTACCTCGAACCATACACAGGTGTAAGTACATCTATACTCAATACGAGTAGGGGTAAACTTGAAGACTGGATTATATTTCAAACAGCTCTGAGAAGCGGCGAATTCGATCTTCTAATTAAAGCGTGTAAAAACCTCGAGCCGAGTAGTGTAAGTAGTGAGGAATGCAATATTAGATCTGATTGCGGAGTTCTCAAAATTACAAAGAAAAAACTTGAAATAAGCTCTTATCTCAGAATTATCCCAGATAATACTCCACTTAGACACGTAGTGGTCCTTGAAAACAAGACCTCTCATTTAAGAGTAGGAGATACCTCTTGCGAGATAATTTACTAATTTACACCTATTTAAGATCATATTCTAACTGAATTCGTAAAAATAAGAGAAAAGTTCTTTAAGTAGAAGACTGCTTAGATGAACACATCGTATCTAGGAGTTCTTCGAGCGCTCTAAGCGGCTCAAGTCCTTTTATAAATATTAATTCATATAGCTCAGTATAGTGTTTTTTAACCTCTTCGAGGTATTCTTCTAGAATACTCCATGGAGGCTCAGTAATATCTCCTTTTCCAATACCGGGACACCTCGCCGAGATCTCTAATTTACTATTTTCGCCTGGTGTTATTGGGAGAAAGGGGTATAGTCGACACCTCATAGGCCTAGCGGGGTATATTATACACGTAGGTGTATTACTAATGTATTTTAAAAAGACGCATTTATTGCTTACACCTCTTAAAACTACTACTGGTATATAGTCAGCTATAATGGCATATATGTACTTGCCCGTGAGATCTCTCCAATTTACATTAAAATATCTAGCAATTCTACATACATCACTAGCTGTTAATGAGACATTAGGACCACTACTACAACACCTACCACATCTTAAACACGTGAATTTAACCTTATCCCCTCTCTTAGTAATCAATTCAAATACCCACAAACACGTTTAAACACACACTTACTACAAGAAGCTCTACTACAACTATATATCTCTACAACTCTGTCATTCTCACTCTCAGAGTAGACACCACTATTAGTAATTACTAGTACTCTCACGTTCTCACGGGCTTTAGCGCTGTTTTTCACCAAATACTGGTCACCAGCTATTCTACTTTGAAGTTCTTTTTAACCCTAATATACGATACATTAATTTTCCCAGAGACAATTATTATAGTTGTAGGTGGAGTGCTTTGTCACTCTACGATCTAAGCGATTATAAGTACATAGGATCAGATAGGGTCTTTGCAATTGGCCTTGGAACTTATAGTATAAGATCCTATGATAGGGCTTTAGAGGCATTTATTTACGCTATTACCCACGGTGTTAATTTAATTGACACAGCTGAAATGTATAGTGGTGGTCGTGCAGAGGAGTTTGTAGGTGAGGTTATTAAACATGTGGGTAGAAGCTCTGTTTTTATAACCACGAAAATTCTTCCTGATAGACTTGTTGATAAGGAACTAGTATTAAAAGCTACTCGTGAGTCGCTTCGTAGACTTGGAGTTTCCTCAGCGGATCTCGTGCTCATACACTGGCCTAATGAGAGATTAAGTATTGCTGAGCAAGTAAGAAATTTTGAAGTCATTTACGAGTATGGCTTAACGAGATATATTGGTGTTAGTAATTTTGACACTGCACAATTAAGAGAGGCTATTGAGGCAACTAGAAAAGCCGAGATCGTAGTGAACCAGGTGCACTATAGTGTCCTCACGAGATACTATGTTGAAAAAGAGCTTTTACCATACTGCGTTGAAAATAATATTACAATTCAAGCTTACACACCACTTGAAAGAGGCAATGTTGTTGTAAATCCCACTATAGTTAAAGTAGCCACAAGATATGGTAAGACACCAGTACAAGTTGCACTCAACTACTTGATAAGCCATAAAAATGTAGTTGCAATACCTAAGAGTGAGAGTATTAATCACGTACAGGAAATTCTAGGTGCAACTGGCTGGAGGCTTAGACTAGAGGACTTAGAGTATATTAAGAAACATGCTTAGGTATTCTAGTAGGCATAGCCAAGTAAGAACACATTTTCAACCCAAACATTTTTAAGTCCATTTTCACGAGCTATTTTAACAGCTTTTTCTGCGTGATTTCTACTAGTAGTTGGGAGATCTAAGAGCACATAGTCTGGGTGAAAGCCGAGAAATATATACGGTATTTCTGGGTTTAATTCTGCAATAAATCTCGTAGCCTGTTCAATCTCGTATTCATCAATATAACCAGGTACTAGTAGTGTAGACACTACGAGTAGTGGTGGTTTTGACCTTTTATTGAAATAGCGTGCTACTAATTTAATGTTCTCTCTTATTATCTCAACATGTTTCTCCTCAACATCACAGAGAACTCTGTACACTTCTGGGCTCCACGCTTTAAAATCTATTTTTACTATTCCACCTGTTTCTAAACTCAATAAAGTAGCTTTTTCTAGGAGTGCTGGGTTCCAGAGCCCATTTGTCTCCCAGCAAACTCTGAAAACGCTGAGCCCAATAGACCTAGCTCTCTCAATCATTCTCTTAGATGCGAGAATAGCGTGTGGAGCGAAAGGGCCTGGATCCCCACCGAAGTAGCACACACAGGTTGTCTTAGAGTTTACAGCTTTAATTAAATTCTCAACGCTCAAAGTAGGCTTAGTTTTTACAGCCATTTCACGATACTCCCAGTTTTGACAGTAAAGACAGTCAAGGTTACAACCACCATAGAAAACAGCGATATTGTAGTAGCCGCGCTCACCGCTAGGAGTGAGAGCATAAATGGGATATCCTAAACCAGTTGCGGCAGGGCAAACTGGAAGTGCCACGCAGTTTGTGGGGTGTGGATCATAGTAGTAAAACCCAACAGCATTTTCAGGGTTTTTAGTAGATAAGCCTGGAGATCCTGATGTTATTACCCTATAAGCACAATACCCCTTACCCTCAGGTATGGGGATAACACACCTCCTACCACAGATATTACACTTAAAGCCCTCACCAGTGCTCTTAGTAAGTGGCAATTTAAATCTCTCCCGCGAGTATTTGTGTAATTCTTCCACTGGCAAATAACCTTTTCTCACACAGTCTACGCAAACTCCTATAACACTACTTACGAGAATACTACTTTTGCTACAGTATCTACACTTACCCACAGCTCACACTCCACTAATTATTTTAAATAACACCTCTTAAACAGCATCTCCACACTAAATAGGCACTTGATATTAGCTATAAAGGGGTTTTTAACATTCAAAAACTAAAGGTGACAAGTATTTCAAGGAGGAGTGATCAAGCACTAATTGTAGTAGAAGCACTACTAGCAAATCCCAGAGCTAGTATTAGAAAACTCTCTACACAATTAAATTTAGAGTATAATTTTGTTTGGAGATTAGTAAAGAACTTATTATCTAAGAAACACATAGTTCCAACTATAGCGCTCTCGGCTAATATTCTAGGTAGAGAAGCTGCGTTTATTAAAATTAAGGGTAATAATTTAGAGAAAATAGCGCATTTCTCACTATATTGTAATCACGTAGTCACCTATATAGAGGGTAATAGTAGTAAAGAGGCTATAGTAGTAATTGCCGCTGAGAACAAGCAGAAAATAGCTAAGTTCATTGAAGTTCTACGAAGCCTTGTGAGCGATATAAGTGAAATAATCATAGAATACGGTGTTATACCCGGAGAAACACTACTACTAGTAAAAAATACTTGCTCTAAGTGCGAGTACTTTACTATTTGCGGTAATAATACTCTATCTCTACTCACTAGAAATAATAAGAGGAATAATAAGAGCTAAGAGTAATCTTCACTAAACTCTACATTTTCCAGCAAACTACTCAGTACTTTAACAACCTTCTCGTAACTACTATATTGACTAATACTCTTAATTCTCTTAGCTAACTCTGGTTTACTTCGAAGTACTAGTCTCCTAATAATAGTAAACACTTTCCAACCTTCACTATTCAAGTAACCATTGCTGAAGTAGTTATTAGACTCGCTAACTAGTTTTAAAACTAAGTCTAATAGGTACTTTTCACTTCTCTTATTTACCTTCTTAGTCAATTTTAACATCTCTACATGGGTTTAGTTTTAAAACACCTATATCTACGAGTATTTTCTCTAGTAGTGGTAGTATCTCTGAGAGTGATTTATCAGCATTTACTTCAATTAGTCTCCGCGTATTAGTATAATAATCTAGAACTGGAGTAAAGGTCTCATAGAAGACCCTATATCTCTGCCTAACTACTTCTGGATAATCATCTTGTCTCTGAATTAATTGTGCACCATCATAATCACATTTCTCATCTTCTCTCGGCTTGGGTTCATAGTAAATATTGTATACTTTACCACATACAGGACACACTCTCCTACCACTAAGCCTCCTCACAGCTACTTCTTCTGAGACGAGTAGGTGTATAGTAATATCTATATTAGTGAACTCGTCAAGAGCTCTAGCCTGAACTATTGTTCTAGGAAAGCCGTCTAGTATAAAGCCTCGCTGTGTGTCGGGTTGTTGAAGTCTCTTTTTAATAACTTCTATGACTATTTCGTCTGGTACAAGTAGGCCGCGTTCAACATACTGTTTTACTCTCAAACCAAGTTCTGTGCCTCTAGATATCTCATCTCTAAAAATATCACCTGTACTTATGTGTGGAATACAATACTTGTCTTTGAAATACTGCGCGTATACACCTTTACCAGCTCCTGGGGCACCGATAAGTACTACCCTCACTTCACTCTCACACTTACTCTGGTATTCTCATATCTCTTAAACCAAGCCACTTTAATAGCTTTAAATAGGCGTGGAATTTAGATATAGCTCTACTTCCAGGTGGACCGGGCCTCTTCATGTAGAAGGCATTTACCTCATATACTGTTCCATAAGATTCTCTCTCAATAGCTATTTTACCAAGCCTCACAAGATCTACGAGTAGCCCTGCTAGTGCAGGGCTATCATTTATCCGCGCTAAAATATAGATCTCATCTTTGAACTCTCCAAAACTCATATATTCAATAATCATAGCAACAAATTTCTTATCTCCAAGAGGCTCTAGATATCCTGTCGGCCTAATATAGTTGGGTATGCTGTAGCCAAGTATGTCTTCTATCATACTGCTCTTAGTAATCTTTTTCATAATATTCCTCTCAGGCATGTTTAAAGCGTAAAAGTCCATGTTTCCACCAATATTGAACTGTGCTATATCTATAACTCTCCTACTCCTCTCATAGAGGTGCTCTAGGAGATCTGCTGTAAGTGGTGTTGCACCAGTAGCTCCATCATCGCCAAATACAACTCCTCTAGACTTCTTATAAAGCTCTACAAATGCAGCGTCATTTGCTATTGGTGAGGGTATAGCGTTTATAAATGCAGCACTTTTATACTTAGCTGAGTAGAGTGCAGCCATATACGCATATGTCTGAGAAGCTGTTAAATCACCATTTTCAAAACCTCTCTGAAGTCTTTCAATGTCATTAACAGATTCAACAGGCTCTGTAGTCATGATATTCACTAGTACATCTACACTTAGTTCACGCCACTCATCAATAATATCCTCTACAGCACGCCTTAAACCTAAATCCTCTTCTCTACCCCTAGCTCTAAATGGAAGTCCACGTGTACTCGCTAGGTGTATTCCTCTACGCACATATATGTCTTTAAGTGTTCTCGGTATGTCACCTGGACCTTCATATGACTTCTTAGCTATGTCGTAGAGCGACTTACCAATTTTAGACTCATCAACATCATAAGAAGCTACTATCTCTACTTCACTGTATTTTAACGGTAGTTTAGTGCCCAGTGGCACTCCATGATCTGGTATTTCATTGTTTTTAAGTCTCTCTAATCCAACAGCAAAGTGTGTTGCAACAAGGCCCTGACCAATTAGAACTACACGTATCATCTCACCACCCCGCACTAAATCTTTAACTTCGCTAGAACCTCTTCAATAAAGACAATACCCTGCTTAAATGCTTCAAGACCTCTCTCAGTAGGAGTATACACTACTACTTCACCTTCACGTTTTGTCTCAAGTAAACCATCTCTCCTCATTCTGTAAAGAACAGAGTAAACTGTTACAGCTGGAGCATTAATATCAAATACTTCTCTCAAAGAGACTTTAATGTCATAAGCTCTCAGCGGCTTATTATCTTTTAGTATTTTAATAATATAGAGCCAGAGATTCTCAACTGTAAGTTTTCTCCGTAAACGAGCTAATGCGCGTGGCTCACTCATAAACACCCCCTAAGTAGTAATATATACGATCACATATATATATTTTTAGAGAAAGCAATACTAGAAGAAATAAAATAACCACTTCTATCTACACTAATAATGTCAGCTCTAAGGATATTTTAAGTGCTATTAGAATTTAATCTCTTAAAGTTAATATGGAACTTGTGTTTTCTTCACGGTATTAGTCTTGTTCTATCACGCACAAATAATACTGCTTCGCGTATATTCTCTAGATTTAATATTTTCATCAATAATCTCTCAATTCCAAGGCCGAATCCACCGTGTGGCGGTATACCATATTTAAATGCCTCTAAGTAGAATGAGTAGTTCTCAGGATTCAAGCCCTTGACTTTTAGCGCCTCTATGAGTTTCTCGTATCTATGTTCTCTTTGTCCACCACTAGCTATTTCAAGACCTTTAAAGTCTAAGTCGAATTTTCTAGTGTATATGCCATCTTCTTCTCTCATATAGTAGAATGCTGTTGAACTCCACGGAAACCCTACAATAAAGTATAAGTAGTGTTTTTTCTCGTACATTATTTCTCCTAGTTTTCTCTCAGCGTAGTCGCTTAGATCTTCATCTTCTCTCACATCTACACCTTCACTCCTAAGTAGATCTACAACTTCTGTGAATTTTAATTTCTTAAATGGTGTTGTTAATTGGAGTGGCTGTACTCCTAGTTCTTCAAGCTCTTCTCTATAGTTCTTTGAAATATAGTTAACTATATACGCTACGAGCTCTTCAAGAGTTTTCATAACATCTTCAACACCACTTATAAAACCCTGTTCAGCATCAATACCCCATGACTCATTGAGATGTCGAGGAGTATTGAACTTCTCGGCCCTGAAGTATGGTGTGATCTCGTATACCTTCTCGAAGCTGGCTATGAGCATTTGCTTATATAATTGTGGACTCTGACTTAAATAAGCATCATTCTCAAAATACTGTACTTTAAAGAGAGTTGCACCACCCTCAGCGCCAGCTGCAACTATTTTTGGAGTGTGAATTTCTATAAATCCATTGGCCTCGAAGTACTCTCTAGCTGCTTTAATAATTCCTGAGCGAATTTTAATTATAGCTCTCTCTTCAGGCTTCCTCGCTAAGAGCCACTTGTACTTTAACTTAGTGTCTAGTAGAACCGGAGTCTTACCTGCAGTGTCAACAGGTAGAGGTTCTAGTGGCTTAGCGTATATTTCAAGTCTTTCTACTGTATACTCAATACCTCGCCTACTCCTCTGCTCTTCTGCAGGAGTACCTTCAAAGCATAGGGCTGTTCCAACATCTATGTCTCTAGCAACAGCATAGAGGTTTCGATCACGCTCTGGCTTAAATACTAGAACACTTAATCTCACAGAACTACTAGTAGTCACTTCAAGTATTAAAACCCTACCAACTTGTACTTTTCTCACAACCCATCCACAATTCCTCACTACTCACACCCGCAGAACGCTATATACTACTACTCCAATAAAAATAATTTTAGAAAATATTCTATTCCAGACACTACAACTATTAAAGGAGTGAGTAGCGGGGGGTGGATTTGAACCACCGACCTCGGGGTTATGAGCCCCGCGGGCTACCAGGCTGCCCTACCCCGCTGGCTAGCCCCGCCATTTTAGTTATTTCTATACAATTCCCCTTAAAAAGCTAGTTACGTGTTACTTTATATATCCCTTTGCTCTGAAGAACTCTACTATTTTCTCTGCTATGTCTACTCCAGCTCTCTCCTGGGCTTCTTCAGTACTAGCACCTATGTGTGATGTTAAGACGACGTTATCTAGTCGTAGTAGCGGGTGATCTGGTGGTAGAGGCTCTTGTTCAAACACATCGAGCCCAGCACCTGCAATCCAGCCTTCTCTTAGAGCTTTTATTAGAGCATTAGTATCTACTACAGCTCCGCGGGAGGTATTGATTAGTATAGCGTTTTTCTTCATTAATCTTAATCTCTCCTCATTTATTAAGTACCTCGTCTCTTCGGTTAGAGGTACATGAATACTCACTATGTCTGCTCTACGGAGAAGCTCTTCTAGTGGGAGATACTCAGCTCCAACTTCCTCCTCGAACTTAGTATGTCTAGTCCTACTGTAGTAAACTATTTTCATGTTAAATCCAAATCTAGCAATTCTCGCTACTACACTCCCTATTTTACCAGCTCCAATAATACCGAGTACTTTACCACATAGCTCTATACCCATTGCATATTTCTTAGGCCACTCACCAGCCCTAATCCTCCTATCACAAAAAGCTATTTTTCTAGCCACAGCTAGTATTAATCCAATAGTTAGCTCTGCAACACTCTGTATTGTTGCCTCAGGTGAAGTTAATACCTCTATACCTCTAGTCTTAGCAGCCTCAACATCAATATTGTCTACTCCAACACCAGCTCTCCCAATTACAAGGAGACTATCAGCTGCTTCAATAACGCTCTTAGTAACAAGAGGCTTACTTCTCACAATTAAGCCGTGAACACCTTTAATAGCCTTAATGAGCTCGTCCTCGGGAGGTTCTTCTACATGTAAGACCTCTATACCACTACTTTTAAGTATTTCAATACCTTTCTCGTGTATTCTACTTGCAACTAAAACCCTGATCAAGGACTTCACCACAAGAAATCTACTTTTTCAGAATATTGTGCCCTAAGCTCTCAAGTACTTCTCGAAGAGTCTTAAAGAGAACTTCTATATCCTCATCTGTAATATAGCCCATGTGACCTATTCTAAACGTCACATCTTTTACTCTCCCATAACCCTTAGCTATTTCTACTCCACGCTTTCTCATCTCCTCGTAGATAACAGGGCCCTTTACACCCGGGGGATTATATACTACAGTTATTGTTGGACTATAATAGCCTGGCTCAGCAAATAACTCTAATCCAAGTTCTAGTACTCTTCTCCTAATTTTCTCAGCTCTCTCTGTGTACATTTTAAGCCAAGCTTCTTTACCACCCATACGCTCAATAATTCTCAATATTACATTTAAACCAACTATTTGCGGTATAGGTGGCGTTGTTGGTGTTGACCACTGCTTTTCAAGAAACTCTCTGATCTCTAGTAGGTCAAAGTATAGTCCTCTCTCAGGTATTTTCTTAGCTCTCTCAAACACCTCCTCACTCACAGCAGCCATGGCAAGACCTGGTGGAATACCAAAAGCTTTCTGACTACTCGTAAATACTATGTCTAATTTCCACTCGTCAACTTTAATGTCAGTTGCACCCATAGCTGAGACAGCATCTACAAATACAAGTTTATCTCTCTCCTTAGCGACTCTAGCTAGTTCTCTAAGTGGATTTAACACGCCAGTACTAGTCTCATTATGTGTTATTGTTACAGCTTCTACATCTGGGTTTTTCTTTAAAGCATCGTCAAGCTCTTCTGGTAACACGGGTTTACCAAGAGGCTTCTCGAGAACAACAGGTACTCTACCATTTCTCTCAACAACCTCTTTATACCTATTTCCAAACTCACCTATAATTGTAACGAGGACTTTTCCACGTGGATTTACAGCATTTCTTATACTCGCCTCCATAAAGCCCGTGCCACTTGAAGGTATTAAGAGGACAATTGATTTCTCTGCCTCTAGAAAAGCCTTTAATCTCAAAACAGTATCTCTATGTATTTCCCGATATTCACGAGACCTATGACTCACCATTTGTATCTTCATAGCTTCAAGCACTTCAGGAAAACACGCTACAGGCCCAGCTGTAAATAGTCTAAGCGGCCTAGGCCACAATATCCTTTCAACCTCTC
>Ga0209183_1000343_pt1 | contig 20754 bp, 15 predicted proteins | sample LHCtaG_2_FD_184120 | JGI IMG/M metagenome (GOLD analysis project Ga0209183, IMG submission 184120) | Hot spring microbial communities from Little Hot Creek, USA to study Microbial Dark Matter (Phase II) - LHC4sed_replicate (SPAdes)... | ecosystem: Environmental > Aquatic > Thermal springs > Hot... | reverse complement strand
TAATAAGACAGTACAGTAAGATACGTACGGAGCGCCGCGGTAGTATAGCCCGGTCAAGTATGCGGGCCTTTCGAGCCCGTGACCCGGGTTCAAATCCCGGCCGCGGCACTAAACAATAAAACATCACACAAATTCCCATCCCACCATTTCTCGAGAAGCAAATAATGAATATCAGATATGCTATACAATGGCAGATTTCTTCAAAGTAGTTAGGAAAATAGAGGTACATCAGTTATAGTTCCCGTATTTAACAAGTCATCTTAGCCTCCTAGAGGACATTACTACTACTTGCAACATCATTTGTTATTTCATATATATTTACAATAGCATTCACAAATCATATTAAGAGATTTTTATAACAAAGCCTTAAGGTATAATCAATGAATAAAGATCATTTTAATAAAGAATTGAAGAGACTAAGTATAAAAGTGTGTAATGCCTTATATTCTAATCAGATATAAAATAAAAGTTGAGAAAATACTAATAAAATATTAAATTGTAGTAGTCAGGGATACATCGCTGCATCCGATGTCATACTATGCAAGAATAGTAGTTAAACCAAGAAGGGAAGATGAATTTCTGCCACTAACATATGCCAGGCAGGGGATATAATAAATGATTAAGCTGTAAACACTTTCTTTCCAACAAAGATAATTTTTAGACATTAGAAGTAGTTAACCTTATACTGGTAAGCTCTAAACATCTATAAACATATCTCAGATAACCATTATTAATATATACATTATAAAGTTTCAGTTCTAAATTAATATTTTTGATTCATATTTTTCATATAGTTTTTATAAATTAACTTTATATAAAACTATTCCCAAACATAATTTGGGGATTGATTTGGTTATTAAAAAACTTTATGTTGTATCTATAATAATTGTACTGATCATATCATTTACATTAATAGGCGGCGCAATTAATGCTCAAATAGGCTCTCGAGACTATAGTTCAACCACGTATAAACAAAGTTATAGTTTAACTCCATATAAAGTACGTAATGTTATCTTATTCCTTGCCGATGGTGTTGGCTTTAGTCATATAATGGCAGCTAGATTAGTTAAAGGTTCGCCATTAATATTTGAAGAGTCTCAGTTTAGTAGAGGGTTCTTTACAACATTTTCATTGGATTCTATAGTTACGGATTCAGCAGCTGCGGGAACAGCTCTTGCGACAGGTTTTAAAGCTAATAATCGTATGGTTTCAGTTACACCTGATGGGAGATCGCTAAAAACTATTTTGGAGGTTGCGAAAGAACTCGGAAAGTCTGTTGGACTCGTTACAAACTCTATAGTTGTTGATGCTTCTCCAGCAGCTTTTGGTGCTCATGTTACTGATAGACGTATGTTTGATAATATTTCTGAGCAATATATAGGTAAAGTTGATGTAATACTTGGTGGCGGAAAAGCGTATTTCCTCCCAAAGTCATTGGGTGGGCTACGTAGCGATGATAAGAATCTTGTGGAGTTAGCTAAGAGTCTTGGCTATGTCTATGTTGAGACTAGAGAAGAACTTATATCTCTAAATATAATAAAGGTTGATAAGCTTCTAGGGCTCTTTAGCTGGGAGGTGATGATTCCTGAGATAGATAGGGTTAGAGAATACTATGATATTATGCCAAGTCTGGCTGAAATGAGTGCCGTAGCGATAAGTGTCTTGAGTAAGAATCCAAATGGGTTCTTCCTATTTGTTGAAACAGAGGTTACAGACGAGTTCTCTCACAATAATGACATTATAACTGTTGTTCACGATCTGCTAGCACTTGAAAAAGCTGTGGAGGTTGCACTACAGTTTGCTAAAGCAAATCCGGATACATTAATAATTGTTTTAGGAGATCATGAAACCGGAGGACTTACAATAACATCTAGATTTAATGCAAATATAGTGAGGTATGCAAAAGCTTCTTCAGAGTATATAACTGAGCTGATTGTTCTTGAGGGTAGGGATGTAGTTGATGTATTAAGAGAGTTTATAGGTATAACACCTACTGAGGAAGAAATAGGGATGATAAAAAGTGCAATTAAAAATTATAAAGAGGGTATTGCAAGGTTATCAGATGTTATAGTGACTATAAACAAAGTGATAAATAAGTATGTAGGTGTGGTATTCGCAACAACAGGACATACAGCCGAGCCTATACCAATATATGCTATAGGACCATACTCAGAATTAATCAATTATGTTAGAGACAATACAGATGTATTCCATGTTATGCTATTAGCATACCTAGGAAAACCTACGTTAAATGTTATAGTATGGCAAATTATACGCGATAAACGCTAGAGGAGATAATAACGATCCGTAAGAGTCACAATTACTATAGATAAAAACAAGTAAGTTATAACTACAGTAATATACGCCGTTAAAATGTGGTATGAGTGTTAGAAAGTATTTTGAATTAAATTTTAAGTTATTTTCTCTTTATAACGAACCGTCTTGTTGCTAATTATTGCTAATCCTATTATGATATATTAATACCATTATTGTCGTCCATTTCATTCCTCTAACTATTATTAATGATGTTCTAGAATTAAACGTACTTAACTCTACTTGTTATTGTAACTGGTTTTATAGTTTCATGCAATGATAACATTATTGCTAATGATGCGAAACTATGAGGAGAAATTATAAGCAGTACTAATATATCGTATTGTTATATTTCAGGGTTTCTCTAGGTAATGTATATAGTCGAAGAGAAACTTAGAAGAGGAGTATTGAAAAGTTCTCATATCCGATATTACATGTGAGGAGGATCGACCATACAATGATGTGACATACACTCTCAAGTCTTTCGAGCCCGTGACCCGGGTTCAAATCCCGGCCACGGCATCAAACAATAAGATCCGGGTTCGTATCAGATGCTTAATTGTTGTTTTGATTATAAGGGTCGTAGTTAATTTCTAGGTTTCACATTTTGTTGGAGTACTACCCCTTACTCACTTTAACATATGGGATAGGGATTTTGTTTTATTTTCTATAAGAGAAATATTTATAAGCAGGCAATTATTGTTTACAGTGTTGTTTATGAGTGTTGTAGTTAGTGTTAGAATTCGTGAGGAGTTAAGAGGATTTGGAGGAGAGTGGTGTGAATATTACTGAGGAGGCTAGGAGGTATATTTAGAGGAGCTTGCTTAGAGTGTCAAGATGAGGAAGTTTATTGGGAAGTGGGATGAGCTTCTTAAGAGTGTTAAGCCTAGTGAGTCGGGCTTTGCTGTGAGGGGGTCGTGAGGACCATTAACTCTTTAACTCTAGTTAACTACTTCTCTCGTGATGTTAGTTAGGAGAGGGTTAGAGATCTCCTTGAGGGTGCAATAACGCTTGACATAGCTATTAAGGAAGTTGCAAACACTCTTTGGAAGAAAAGTTTTAAGATATGAGATGAGTTTTGATATAGCGTATGAAATTATTAAAGACTTATCAGTGGGGAGGGCACTTCCTCTCAAATCTCAAAACCTTACCTTACAGAAGCTTTTAAAGTAGCTGTAGATAATGATATAACCGTTTATGATGCTCTCTTCATAGTCTCTATGAAAGAGAATGGTTTGGAACTTATAATGAGTGATACTAAACAGGTGGAGATTGCAGGTAGGCTTAATTTAAAGGTGGTGATGGTATAGTATTAACGTTCTATATTCTTTATGGTGTAATTATATGGTTACATTTAACTGAGGGGATGGATTTATAATATGTATTAGTTTATTTTACATTCAGTTAAGTGTTTTTACCTTCAGCAGTAGCTCAATATGGTAGTAGTACTGTTTAGTAAAGGTTAGGAATTGGGTTTCATTTATTTTAGAAGTCTGGTACTCCGACGTATTCATATACTTTATCTAGGGCTTTCTCATACTTAGCTCTGTGGTTTATTAAGAATTTACTTAGGAGTTCTGCAGCTCTTAACTTACACTCACCGCAGAGTATGCGGCCTTGCTTACATTCTTCGTAAATTCTGATTAATTCGCGGTCGTCAGGTATTAGGTGGTATGCGTAAAATTCGTAGACTACGCATTTCTCAGGTTCACCACCTAATCTCCTCTGTTCTTCAGCAGTAGCTCTACCACCTGTGAATGCCTTCATCAACTTCTGAGTAGCTGTTTTAGGGTCTTCATCTAATGCTATATAGCTTTCAGGTCTTGATGAGCTCATCTTACCTCCGTCTAACCCTGTCATGAATCTATGGTATGTTGATGCTGGTGGCTTCAACCCTAACTCATTCTCAAACCTCTGAGCAACATCTCTAGTTAATCTTATGTGGGGGTCTTGATCAGGGCCTACAGGTACTAATACGTTCTTAAGCCCTCCGAAGTCCTTTAACTGTGGGTGTAGTATGTCTGCTATTTGAGTAAGTACTGATATTATCTTACCTACTTCTAAGTCCTCACCGTAGGTAGCTCTTAACTCAGCAAGTGTTAACTTCCTAGAGATTAACTGTATGAATCTATAGTACTTAGGGTGGTAATTTGATTGGAAGTAGAGGTGTAGGTTATCCTTACTTAACCCTAAAGCTATGTAATTAGCTACGTAATCGTTTAACGCTATATCAATAGCTTCCTTCCTACTAATCTTCCTAACACTGTATGCCTCAACATCAGCTATTATGAGGAATATCTCAGCACCTAGGCCTTGATAATATATTATCTGGTCTATAAGCATCTTATGACCGAAATGCATCTTACCACTAGGCATTAACCCAGTAACTATAGCTACTTTCTCCTTATTCTTCAACGCGTTAATGATTATGTTGAAGTCTCTATGCCCGAATATAACCCCTCTCCTCATCAGCTTATGAGGTTCTACTATATTCTTAAGCTCATCAATAACATCACTAAAAGGTCTTATACCGAATTCACTGAATAACTTCTCGTAGTCTCTAATCATTACGTGAGACCAAGGATCTATCCTAAACTCCACAATACCTATCGCCCCTAATAACATCTGAGAAGGATGTTTATAAGATTTGATAGAAAGCTTTAGGTAAGGTGTGATGTTGAAGGACATCATCAGAGTTAATACTGGTATTAAGTTACTTGATGATGGTTTAGAAGGTGGTATTCCTAAAGGTAATTGGGTAGTAATTACTGGTGAGCCAGGTACTGGTAAGTCAATACTCTGTATGCATTATGCTTATGCAGGATTACTAAGTGGTGACCCAGTAATATACGTTACTACTGAGGCTGAGTTTAGAGATGTTATTAGACAGGCTAGACAGTTCAACATGAACTTAGATGATTTCAACATCTACTACTTAGGTGATGAGAAGCCTGAGAGACAGCCTCAACTAGTAGTTATAGATATATTCAGTCTCCTTAAAACTGCTAAGCAGTTAAGTGCTGAGGCTGAGGAGTTAGAGAGGAAGAGGAGGTATGCAGCGTTAGAGATTGAGACTTTAATCGCAGCTATAAATGAAGGTTATAGGGTATTAGGTCTTACTGATGAGAAGCATAAGTCACCCTTAAGACATGTTAGGTTAGTAATTGATAGTATCTCAGCTTTCTGGGCTGATAAACCTGCAATGGCTAGGAAATACTCATACCAACTTAAGATAGCTACTCATAGGGAGAACGTAACAGCATTACTAGTGAGTCAATACGCAATGACTACGAAGTCAGTTTACGGTGATTCTAGAGTAGGTGTTAAGGTGGGTAGTGATATCTATGAAGTAGCTATAGAGGACTTATTCAACGAACTGTTAAGGTCTAGTAACCTAATACGTACTAAGGATTACGATCTAGTTAACACTGACGGTATTTACACACTATCATTAAACCCTAAAAACTTAACGATTAACTGGTGTAGTGTTTATGCTGTAGTTAGGCATAGAAGCAGTAGTTACTTGTATGAAGTTGTTTTAGATGATGGTAATAGTTTGAAGGTTACTGAAGATCATTCACTATTTACTTTAGATGACGGTGTTGTAGAGGTTGTTAAGGTTAGTGATTTAAGGGTAGGTGATTACGTTCTAGTTGCTGATGTAGGTACTTCAGAACACATACACTACGGTACCGGTGTGTTGAGGAGGGTTAGCGATATTAGGTTTATCGGTGTAGTTGATGGTTATGTGTACGACTTATCAGTAGAACCTTACGAAAACTACGTAGCTAATAACATAGTAGTTCATAACTCTACATTCGGGTTTGGGTTAGAGCATATAGCAGACGGTATATTCCATCTATGGTTAGATAATGTCGAGGATGTTAAAGAGGTCCGTAGATACTTAATAATTAAGAAGATGAGGATGACTAACCACTATAGGGGTGCGTATAAAGTAGATGTAGTCCCTGGTAAGGGACTCATACTAACTAAGCTACAGGTGTGAGAGTGTAGTGGGCCCGCGGGGATTTGAACCCCGGACCCCCCGGTTATCAGCCGGGTGCTCTAACCAGGCTGAGCTACGGGCCCCTAAAAAATTTAGAAAATACTTATTAAATCTTTTACTTAAATCTCAGGTCTTGCTGAGGACGGTGTCAGAGGGATTCGTAGACATCATCTAATCAGTAAGGACGCCTCACATCACTAAATTAATTCTTACATAATCACTTATATGTTTTGAATTAGTAGATATGATTGCTGTAGTTAAGGTATTAACTTGTATGACATGGGTCGTTAGATTAGATCCTTTAAGACCTGATAAGGATGTGATCTGTAGGGTAGCTGATATTTTAAGGGGTGGTGGGTTATGTGCGTTCCCTACAGAGACTGTATATGGTTTAGGTGCTGATGGTTATAACAGTGATGCTGTTGTTAAGGTATTCAACGTTAAGAGGAGGCCTATGGATAACCCGTTAATAATACATGTAGATTCTGTAAGGATGTTTGAGGAGGTTTCAGAGAACGTTCCGGAGACTGCTTATAAGCTTATTAGGAATGTTTGGCCGGGGCCTCTGACCTTAATAGTTAGAAAGTCTTCGAAGGTTCCTAAGGAGGTTACAGCTGGTAGGTCTACAGTAGCTGTTAGATGTCCAGGACATCCAATAGCTTTAGAGTTGATAAGTACTTTAGGGAGGCCTGTAGCAGCTCCAAGTGCTAACTTAGCTGGTAGGCCGTCACCAACTACTGCTGAGCATGTGATTAAGGATTTAGTAGGTCTTATAGAGGTTATAATCGATGGTGGTGAGACCTTCTTCGGTATTGAGTCAACTATAGTAGACTTAACTACAGATCCACCAACACTGTTAAGACCTGGTCCTATAACTGTTGAGGACTTAGTTAGGATTTTAGGTAGTGATGTTAGGGTACCTAACTTTGCTAGGGGTTTCTCAGAAGCTGAGGTAGCTTTAAGCCCAGGTGTTAAGTATAGGCATTATTCACCTAATACATCTTTAATACTTATTGAGGCTAAGGACTACAATGATTTAAGTAGGTTAGTTAGTGCTGTACTCCGTAAGGCTTCTGAGGAGGTTTCTAAAGGTTTGAGGGTAGTTATAGTATGTAGTAGTGAGACTATGAAGTACTACTTGAGTAGTGGGTATAAGTTATTATGTATTGGTTCACGTAGTAACTTATATGAAGTAGCTCATAACTTATTCAGTACTTTAAGACTTATAGATTCGTTAGGTGTTGACATAGCTATTGTTGAGGGTTTTAAGGAGTTAGGGCTGGGGTTAGCTATAATGAATAGGTTGAGGAAGGCAGCTACTTATAAGGTCATCATAGATTAATTCTTCTTAAGTAATGCTATGAAGTATCCTGGAGTTCCATGTATGTGTGGGTGGAATCTTAGTAAGTACTCACCCCATAAATCATCAACTAATCCTCTAGTACCAACCTTAATATACGGTTCAACTACTTCTAATCCTAACTCCTTAATAGCTCTCCTAATATTCTCCTCATTCTCCTCAAGTGTTACTGTACATGTTGAGTAGGTTATTAACCCACCCTTCCTAACAATCCTGACAGCCTCGCTAATGAATTGGAATTGATACTTAGATAATGTTATTATGTCCTTATACCTCTTAACGTCGAATACTTTAGGTATAACCCCTAAAGTACTGCATGGAGGGTCTATAAGTACTTTATCAGCTATTAACCACGGGAAATCAGTATGTAGGTACCTACTATCAGCTTTAAAGACCTTAACACTACTTAAGTGTCCTAACCTACTTAACTCCTTAATCATGTCATCTACCTTCCTCACTGAGTGGTCGAAGGCGTATATCACTGCCTTACCCTTAGATAACTCTACTAGATGTCCTGTCTTACCACCAGGAGCTGCACACATATCAACAATTACCTCATCAGCTTGAGGATTTAATAACCTACTAACTAGTATTGATGGTAGTGATTGAGGGTATATCAAACCCTCACTATACTCAGGAAGTTCCCTAACCTTAATAACCTCATATAAGGACTTAATAGTCTTAACAGCAACTCCTTTACTACCCTTCTTAATATCTTCTGAATTAACTATAGCGATACCGTAAGCTACTACATCACCGTAGGGGGTTAAGATATTAACTTCAGAACCCTTACGGAACTTACCGCCAAGGACTCCAGGGATGTAGAGGTCAGAACCTAGTATAACTGATTCAGAAGCTTTTTTATCAGCTATAACGTAATTACTTACTGAAGGTATGTTAGGATTATGTCTTACTGGGAAGTATATAGCTTCATCAAAGTATTCATCCCTATAAACCTCAATACCTCTAACCCTTAACCTCCTAATTAACTCATCAGTAGATATCCGTAAGGTATTAACCCTAACGTAATATCTACTCGGAGGTCTTCTAAGAGAATCTAAAAACTTGTAGAGGTCATCACCGTAAACCCTACTTAAAGTATGTATTAATTCCTCATCATAGTCTATAAACACTGTAGCTACCATACAGTACTCTATGAAATAATCTAAAAGGTATTAAACAAACTAAAGATGTAAACCTCCTCATAGATAATGGAAGTAGTACTTAAGGTTTACAGTTGGGTTGTCTGTTTTTAAGTGAGTTTAATAATGCTTAGACCTACTCTGAACTTCAGGACTTAGTCTTTAACTATTGAATTAGAATGTCTTGAAGGTTTTAAACCTATTATGGAGTTAATTATGTTATATATTGAGGTATGTACATTAATTTTTAGTGATAATATGAGGAGGGAGTTAGTTGTCTTTTTAATTATTCTTGTGTTATTAGTAGTAATTCATGTTGTTCAGACTACAGAATTACGGAGTGATGTTAGTAGGCTTAAATCCGAGAATGAAGTGCTTAGGAAGACTTATGAGTTTCAAATAAATCAGATTAGGGTTTATTACGAATCCCGAATTAGTGAACTTCAAGATGAGGTAGGTAGATTAAGTACTTTAAATGATGAGCTTAGGAGGGATTATGAGTCTAAGATAAGTCAATTACAGGTTGAGATTAAGAGGCTTATAACTTTAAGTGAGGAGCTTAAGAATGATTATGAATCTCGAATTGATCAACTTAGGAGGAGTTATGAGTTTCAAGTAAGTCAGCTTCAGGTTGAAGTAAATAGATTAAATAATCTAAATAACTTACTTAAGGAGAGTTATGAATCACAGATAAAAGCACTTAATAATGAGATTAATAAGTTGAATACCTTAAATGAGGAGCTTAAGAGGAACTATGAGTCTCAGATAGATCGGTTGAAAAGTGAGGTTGAGGGTCTTACAGCTATGAATTATGAGCTTAGAAAGAACTTAACTTACTACATGGACTTACTCTCTAAGCTGAACTCAGAATACTATACAGTTATTAGTGATTATGAGTCTCAGATCAGTAAACTACGTTACGAACTTACAGAACTACAGTATAAGCTTAAATATGCAGTATTTCCAGTAGAACTCTTCATTATGTCTCAAGACGAAATCAATAACTTCCTCATTAAGTCAATTACCTCAGTAAGTAATTTATCTAAACAATTCGAGACTAAACAATCAGTTAATGAACTCCTTATGAGGGTATTTGAGTATATCATGAATAACACCTACTATCAATATGATTCTATAGCTGTTAGGTCTGGGAATGTTACTGATGGTAATTATTGGAAGTTAGCTAATGAGACGTTAATTGATTTAGGTGGTGATTGTGAGGATTTAGCTGTTTTAACATACTCACTAATTAAACCATACATAAACCATACTTACTTGTTAGGATGGTATAATAATAAGACTGGTCATGTAGCTGTAATCACCTACACTAACAGGTATTGGTATATTATAGACCCTGCAGGGAATTGGTTAAATAATTATAAACTAATGATGAGACTCATACTTAAAGATCGTGAAGGTAGGGAATGGATATGGTGGTTATCACCAATCTATATACACCCAGATATAAAGAGATCAGGACTACAAAACGGTTACATCATATATGAGTGGAGAGAAGGGGGTAAGACACTAACTGAGATTAGGGGTTACCCGGATATCACACAATTACTTCAAGATTGGTTAAACTATTGGAGAGGATTAGCAGGAGATAAGCCAAATCTATTAATGATAGGTATAGACATATTCTATAAGGACCTAACACTAAATGAGTTAACTCAAAAACTAATAGAAGTAACTAAGACGTAAACTACTAGATATGTATGTGATGTTTGAGGAGGAGTAACTAAGACGTACACAATTACCGTCTATAGAGATATTTACGGAAAACTCGTAAGCAATAAGTTTTCTAATAGCATTTTAACATGTTATTTTAAGGACTGAATGAGGAGGTAGACCCTCTTATAAAAGAGTTTCTAAGAGAAACTAGTATACAGTATTTTGTATGTAGTAGTTAAAGATGTCTTAAATTCTTACGTTCTTCCTGAAATTATTGTGAACTTCAGAGAGTAGTAATGATAAGTCCTATGGATAGTGTGGGAAGTTACCATATGCTTTAAGGAGTGAGACCTCATCAAGGATTTAGAGTTAGAAGGTGAGAGTTTAGAAAGAGTTAGGGAAATTAATAATCGTTATTATTTGATTAAGGAGTGGTATGATTCTGTTTTAGGTAGGAAGGTGAGTAGGTCTTTAGGCCTCTACGATAAGATTGAAGAATTATTGGTGAGGTGCGGGGGGTGGGATTCGAACCCACGCAGGCCTACGCCATCGGGGCCTCAGCCCGACCCCTTTGACCTAGCTCGGGCACCCCCGCACTTGTCCGGATTTCTTAAATCCCTATATGTTTTCTTTGAGTGAGTTTTTAACCTTAGCTATGTTTATGTAGTTAGGTGGTGATGTTACGGCTAAGGTATTTCATGAATTAGTCTCTATCGATGATGTTCTTGAGATTGTTGGGAGGTATTTAACTCTTAAGCCTTTAGGTGTTGAGGTTGTTGGTTTAGATGATGTTTTATGGAGGGTTGTTGCTGAGGATATCTATGCTTCAGTTGATGTACCCCCTTTCGATAGGTCTGAAGTTGATGGTTACTGTGTTATATCTCGTGATGTTGTTGGTGTTGAGGAGGATAGACCTGCTGTGTTGAAGGTTATTGGTGTTTCTAAGATTGGTTCACCATTCTTAGGTGAGGTTAGGGGTGGTGAGGCTGTTGAGGTTGATACCGGTGCTGTAATTCCTAGGGGTACTGATGCTGTTGTTATGGTCGAGTATTGTAGTAGGGTTGGTGACTCGTTATATGTGTATAAGTCTGTAGCTCCTGGTGAGAATATTGCTTATGCTGGTAGTGATGTGATGAGGGGGGAGTTAGTCGTTAGTAGGGGTACTCTAATAACTCCTAAGGAAGTACCTATACTTGCTGCCCTAGGTTTGAAAGAGGTGAAGGTCTTTAAGAAGCCTAGGGTTGCAGTCATATCTATAGGGTCTGAGTTAAGGAGTCCTGGTGAGGTGTTAGGCTATGGTGAGATCTACGATATTAACACGTACTCAATCTCAGCTTTACTGAGGGAGTTAGGTATTAACCCTATAGTCTTCGGTATAGTTAGGGATGATTACAGATTAATTCGTGAAGTACTTTCTAAAGCTTTAGATGTAAGTGATGTTGTAATCACTAGTGGTGGTACTTCAGCTGGTGTGACTGATATTACCTATAAAGTTATTAATGATTTAGGGAGGCCTGGAGTAGTAATTCATGGTTTAAAGGTAAGACCTGGAAAGCCTACAGTCATTGGTGTAGTCGGTAATAAGTTAGTAGTTGGGTTACCTGGTTTTCCGTTATCAGCTATAATGATATTCAACTTAGTAGTAAAGCCCTTACTCCTTAAGTTGATGGGTGTTGAGTCAGTACCTGAGTTTAAGGTTAAGACGTTAATTGCTGAGAAAGTAGTTGGTGGTAAGGGTAGGGAGTACTTAATACCTGTTATCCTAGTCAGTAGGGGTAGGGAGTTAATAGCTTATCCAATACCTTACTCCTCAGGTTCTTCCTCAGTCTTCACAGTTGCTGACGGTTTCATTAGGATCCCTGAGAATGCCGGTATTGTAAATGAGGGTGAGGAAGTAACTACATACTTATTAAGTAGTTATGTGAGACCGGCTGAGTTAGTCATTATGGGTAGTCATGATTATGGAGTTAGCATAGCTTTAAACCTCTTTAAAGTTAAACCACATGCTAAAGTAGTTAATGTTGGCTCTCTAGCTGGTTTAATAGCTGTTAGTAAGGGTGGTGCTGATATAGCAGGTATTCACCTCCTAGACGAACGTACTAACACATATAACGTAAGTTATATAAGGAGTTTAAGTTTGGATGGTAGGGTAGTACTTATTAGAGGTTATGTGAGGAGTGTTGGTTTGATAATACCTAAGGGTAATCCTAAAGGTATTAAGGGTGTTAAGGATTTATTAAGAAGTGATGTTGTGTTTGTGAATAGGAATAGAGGTTCTGGTACTAGGACGTTATTAGATATACTCCTTAGGGGACTTGCTAAGGAGTTAAACATTAGTTTTGAGGAGGTGATTAAGAGTATTAGAGGTTATACAGTAGAAGCTAAAACCCATACAGCTGTTGCTGCTGCAGTAGCTCAAGGGAGAGCTGACGTAGGTTTAGGAATTAAAGCAGCTGCTGATATGTATGGTTTAGACTTTATAGAGTTACGTAAGGAGTGTTACGACTTCGTAGTTAATGTAGATAGTTTGAGGAAATCAGTAGTTAAGGAGTTCGTAAATGTGTTGAGGAGTGAGGAGTTTAGGTATAGGATGTCAATGTTAGGAGGTTATGAGGTCTCAGATGATGTAGGGATAGTGATTAAGTAGGTATTTAATTTCGATGAAGTCTTAAACGTTGTAGGGTTTTACTGAGTTGTTGGTCCTCTATATAATGATATTTAAGTATTGTTAACTTATATAGGTGGGGTTGTTGTATGAGTATGTTTGTTAGGAGGGTTGGTCCTGGAACTAGACTTAAGGGTAGGAGGGTGGTCTTCATAGTAGCGAATGAGTTTGAAGATGTTGAACTACTATACCCGTTTATACGTTTAAGTGAGGAAGGTGCTGAAGTGATTATAGTACCTATGAAGATAGGTATTCATCCAAGACCTGCAGACCCGAGTAAACCAGTTACTGGTAGGTTCGGTACGCCGGTTCCTTTATTAGTGTTTAGGGAGGGTGAGAGACACGTACTTAAGGAGCTTAAGGAAGTTAGTGTTGATGATGTAGATGCTGTAGTTATTCCAGGTGGTTTCTCACCAGATTACTTAAGGAGGGTACCTGAAGTACTGAGTTTTGTTAGGGAGGTGTATCAGAAGGGTAAGATTGTAGCTGCGATATGTCACGGGCCTTGGGTCTTCATATCTGCAGGGATTACTAAGGGTAAGAGAATGACTGGTGTGATAGCTGTTAAGGACGATATAATAAATTCAGGTGCTGTTTACGAGGACGTACCTGTAGTTAGGGACGGTAATTTAATAACTGCTAGGGTTCCTGATGACTTACCAGAGTTTTGTCAAGCGATAATAGATGCGTTAAGTAGTTAAATCAGATATTTTTAATCATTAACTACGTGTTCTGAGCCTTGCAACAGGCTTAAGTTCTTACCTTTGGTTGAGGATTTAGTAGGTGTATCTATCCCTAACAACGGGGGTGACGTGTTTAGTGGTGGACCGGCCGGGATTCGAACCCGGGACCTCCGCCGTGCGAGGGCGGCGCTCTTCCAGACTGAGCTACCGGCCCTAATACCCTACTTACAATTACTTCCTTTATACTTTACCGCTTTATTCTTTCTTGAGTAGGTATGTACTCCCGTCACAAGCTATCCCAGGTGTTGATATCTGGAGGGCTTCCCTACATACTGTGAATGCTAATCCCTCGTTATAGCATAAGTCTCTAAGTGTTAGGAGGTACTTAAGTCTTAAGTCTTTAGGTAGGTATACGTAATTACCTAATCTCTCACCTTTAGCGTAGAGATTTCTTAATTTAATAGCTATTTCTGGGAATACTCTACATACTCTATTTAGTATATCACCTCTTACCTTTAGTGTTGATGCTGTTATCTGTACTACACCTATACTTGATAGTTCTCTAATTAATTCTCTTAACATGTTTAAATCGTCGTTAACGTAAGGTATTATTGGGTCTACCCTAACTGTAGTTATTATGTTATTAGTGATTAGTTTTTCTAAAGCTCTTAACCTCTTAGTAGTTGGTGGTGCGTTAGGTTCTAATTTTCTGGATAGGTTATCATCGTTTGTGGTTATTGTTATTGATACTACTACATTACCGTTACTTAATATATCTAAATCCCTTACTACTAAGTCTGACTTAGTTATTATTAGTATTGAGTTTTTATTCTCTATTAATAGTTTGAGCGTTCTCCTAGTAAGGAATAAAGTATCTTCAGGTGGTGTGTAAGGATCACTACTATTACTCATAGATATTAATGTGTTCTTAGGTATTCTGCTTAAGTCTTTAATCAGGTTATGGATTAAGTCTTTCTTAGGTCTAGGCCTATCGAAATCTCTAATGTATGTCCTAGCATAACAGTAGATACAGTGGTGTCCACAGCCTGTGTATGGGTTTAAGTTGAATTTTAGAGGGCATGTACATAGTTTAGATCTCCATGGGTCGAAGAAATCAATAACTCTTAATCTAATGTTTCATCCCCTTTAAGAATGATTAGCTTAGGCGCCGGGGGCGGGATTTGAACCCGCGTACCCCAGATGGGGTAGTGGGTCTCTAACACTTGCTGGACTCGAGCCCACCGCCTTGGACCGCTCGGCCACCCCGGCATTAAATCCCTATCCAAGTCTTTATCTACTTTAACTTATTATAAATGTTTTATTTAGTTAGGTAGTTTACATACTTCAACTCTGTATATGTACTTACGTGGTGCGTAGTCAAGCACTCTAACAATATTTTTAATTATGTAGTTAGTTCTGTATGAGTTGCTTAATACGTTATCTACTTCTTTAGCTGCGTTTGACTGTGTATCGGATATGACGTAAGTGTAGGCTGTCCCGTTAACCCTCAGAACTCTTAATACGTTAGGTAGGTAGTTTACTGATTTATGTGGTAGGTCTAGTATTACTTTATCGAAGGTTTCACTTCTTAAGGAATTCAGTAATTCTGAGGCATTACTGTTTATGATGTCTACATAACCTCTTACTAACTTCTTATTTATTTCTAGTGATTTACGTAGGTATGTGAGTGCGTATGGGTTTATATCATTAGCTACTACGTATGACTTCCTACTACATACTATGTGGAGGGTGAATGGACCTACACCTGTGAATAGGTCTAATATCCTCTCATTATCTACTACGTTGTTAGCTACTCTCCTACGTTCCTCAGATAGTGATGGGTTGAAGTATGCCTTACTTATATCTACGTATATCTTTATACCGTATTCTTTATGTATGGTTTCAGTCCTCTCCTCACCGTATATATGTGTTAATTCCTTAATTCTGTAGTCACTTACTGTTAACCCACCGATGTAGACAGCCTTTACGTTCTTATTAGTTAGTTTTATAGCTCTACCTACTTCAGTAGCGTAGTTTCTTAATTCTTTAGGTAGGTTTATTACTGCTATATCACCTATTATGTAGAATGAGTTAGGTATGAGTTTTAGTGCTTCATCAGGTACTACATTCCTTAGTAATTCTTTAAACTTAACATACTTCCTACTCCTTAACTCATCACTACTTCCTTCAATAACCATACACGATCAATACCTTCATCATTATTAATCTTAGTAGGTTTAATAATGATTATTAATTTTTAATTTGTAATCAGTAAGTGGGTATGTCCTCTGAGAGTTGGAGTAGTAGCTAAGTTAGATGATGAGAGAGCACTTACGATTACTAAGGATATTATTGAGTACTGTAGTTCTTTAGGGCTTAACGTATTTGTTGAGGAGAGGTTAGCTAGGATTATTCAGTTAGATAGGGTGTTTAACTTACTTAATGCTGATGTTGATTATGTAGTCGTAGTTGGTGGTGACGGTACTGTACTTAACGTCCTACAGTTATTAGGTGATAATAACTTACCAATTTTAGCTGTTAAGAGTGGTAGGAGGGCTTTCTTATGTGAGGTACCTCCTGACGAGTTTAGAGAGTTTTTTAGTAGGTTTGTTAGGGGTGAGTTTACTATTAAGGAGTATATGAGGTTGGAATCTATTGTTGATGATTTTAGATTACCGTATGTTCTTAACGAGTATGTGTTAACGACTTCAGGGATGTTTAGGTCTAAAGTAGCTCACTTCAGGGTTTTTAAAGTTGTTGGTGGTAGTAGTAGGCTTATATATGATATACTATCTGATGGTATTATAATAGCTACTAGTGTTGGTTCTACAGCTTATAACTTATCTGTTGGTGGTCCTCTAGTAGATCCTGGGTTGGAGGCGTTGATAGTAACTCCTCTAGCCCCGTTATCACTATGTATTAGACCTATAGTACTACCATCATATGTTGATGTAGTTGTTGAGGTTGGTAGTGAGTCTTACGGTGCTGATGTTATAGCTGATGGTAATTACGTAGGTAAGGTAGAGCCTGGGGGGTTTATTAGGGTTAGGAAGGCTAGGAAATCAGCTAGGTTTGTAAGGTTTAGTGATGTTGGTTTTGATTATAAGGTGTTTCAGGGGCCTATATATGGGTTTTAACTTATGTGGGGATGTTATATACGTACTTGATGCTGCTGCTTTATTTGCTTCATACCAACTCATACTACCTTACAACTCTAAAGCAGTTACTACTAAGGAGGTTGTGGAGGAGGTTAGGGATTTAGATAGTAGGGCTTCGTTAGAGTTGTCGTTGAGTGCTGGTAAGTTAGTTATTGTTGATGTACCTGATGAGTTCTTAGTTGAGGCTGTTAGAGTTGCTAGGGATTTAGGTGAGTTTAGTAAGCTTTCAAAAGCTGATATTTCATTAACTGCGTTGATGATTATGTTAGTCCGTGTATGTGGTGGTGTTGATGTGTTTGTAGTTACTGATGATTACTCCCTTCAGAACATAGCTAATTACTTAGGTTTGAGGGTTTTAGGTGTTAAGAGAAGGACTATAGATAAGGTTGTTAAGTACGTATCTGTTTGTAGGTTGTGTGGTTATGTAGATAATACTGGTTTAGGTGTTGTCTGCCCTGTCTGTGGAGGTTTTATGAGTCGTAGACCATCTACTGTTAAGTCCTTCGGTAAGCGTTGTTAATGTCTTTACTATAGTGTTTGCTGATTTAATGACTTCATCACTTATCTCTTGGGTTAGGTCTAGGTTTGATACTTGAATACCTATTACTAATATCTTAAGGTCTACCCCTACTAAGGTCTTAATGAGTTCTACTACTGTACGTATTGGTAGGTTATGTGTTGATGTACTCATACTTACTTCCTCAATATCTTCTAAGGATGTAATCACTATAGTTCCAGGTTTTAGTGATAGGTCTACAGCATCTATGAGTATTATGGTTAGTGGTTTATAGTTTGTTATAGTTTCGTAGAAACATGTTATTATGTCGTCCTCACATACTACTACGTTTTTAAGTCCTTTCTTCAGTAGTTCTCTACAGGTGTACGGTCCTACAGCATCATCACCTCTTAAGTCCTTACCAACACATACTATAGCTACTCTACTATGTACTCCTAATACTTCCTTAAGTTTACTGAGTAGTTCGTATTCTTCAGTCATTTCAGTACCTCTTAATCCTTACATGGGTTTTCCTCGAAGATTAATGACTTATACAGTATTACTTCTACGTAGTCTGGAGGTATTACAGGTTTTTCGTTCTTGTATGGGAATACGTAGGGTAGTTCTATAGTTATCTCTATATTGTTTACCCTTCCCTCCAACCTCAACCCCTCCCTAATATCTAATTCTTCTAACTCCTTACCATCTTCTATCTCCTTAAGTATGTAAGCTGTCCCAGCAATCGTGAACTGTTTCTTACCTAAATTCCTACTCTCTAAGTTCTTAGCTTTAGATGTTATTAACTGGTATGTCCTCCCTTTAGGTGGGTTATCACCCATTATCCCACCAATAACTACAGCATCTACTCCTACTAACTCATTATGTCTTAGTTGTTTATCTGCTTGAGGGTCTAGAATTAATACCTTCTTCAACCCTAACTTCTTAATGATTTCTAGGAAGTCCTCACTAAATATCATTCCTAGACCTTCTAACTCCTCCCTATCCTTACTACTCTTTACGTTAGTGAATATTACTCTACCTTCGAATATCTTTGATAGGAATTTATACTCGCTTAACATCCACGGTGATACACATTCTTCTAAATGTTCTACTATCACGTAATACATTAACTACTCATTCCTCACTACGTATTAGTTTCTCATATATTTATAGAGTTCTCCTCTATGTTATCTCGGTAGTATCTGTGAAGGTGTTTAGACTACCTGATGATTTAAGGGTTGAGTTACGTAGGGGTATTGGCTTAGTTATTAGAGGTGATTATCGTTCAGTCGCTCTCTCAGTTATTAAGGTAGTAGGTGATTGTAGTAGGTTATGGGCTGTAGGTGATATAGTATGTTCAAGTATTGTTGATGTTGGTTGTGTTCCTAAGGTATGCGTAGTTGATGGTAGGACTTTAAGGGAGGTTTCCATAGACTACGAACATCTCAAGAAGTTTTTCTCTGAAGTTGTTAGGGTTAAGAACCCTCCAGGATGTGTTAGTGAGGATGCCTTAAGAGTTATTAAGTACTGTGTTAGCCGTAGTAATGTCTTAGTCTTAGTTGATGGTGAGGAGGACTTAATAAGCTTACTAGTCCTAATGTTTGCTGACTTTGGTGACTACCTAGTCTACGGATTACCAAGTATTGGTGTTGATGTTGTTGAGGTTAGTGAGGGTAGTAGGTTATGGGCTTTAGAGATGATATCTAGGTTTAAGGAGGACTACATAATACAAAATCAGTAAAACATTTTAGACAAAAGAATCACTCGTTAATTAATTAACTATGTTCACCTAGTAATAATCAAGTACTATACAGCTTAAAAACCCCCTAAACAATAGATCTGATTGGCGCTCAACCTGACCACCTAAAACGCCGCAGTAACCGGCGGCGTGGCTGGACGCGGAGTGTAACTCCGTGAATGAAAAGCCGCTCTCCAACTGCGGTTACAGGGATGAAGGTATGAGAGCGCACTTACAATCACTTAAAGATGGAGACCCGAATAAGTCTGAGCACTAACTCAGACATATTCGGGTCTGACGAGGGCCTACCCCAGAACCACACCACGAACCAGTCTAAACCCCGCGGCCTTGCGGCCGCGACTCCGGTTGATCCTGCCGGACCCGACCGCTATCGGGGTGGGGCTAAGCCATGGGAGTCGTACGCCTCGGACACCGAGGAGTGGCGGACGGCTGAGTAACACGTGGCTAACCTACCCTCAGGACGGGGATAACTCCGGGAAACTGGAGCTAATCCCCGATAGGTGGGGAGGCCTGGAAGGGTTCCCCACCGAAAGGGTCTTACGGGGATGTCCGTAAGACCGCCTGAGGATGGGGCCACGGCCCATCATGGTTGTTGGCGGGGTAACGGCCCGCCAAGCCGATAACGGGTAGGGGCCGTGAGAGCGGGAGCCCCCAGATGGGCACTGAGACAAGGGCCCAGGCCCTACGGGGCGCACCAGGCGCGAAAACTCCGCAATGCGGGAAACCGTGACGGGGCCACCCCGAGTGCCCCGAAGAGGGGCTTTTCCCCGCTGTAAGTAGGCGGGGGAATAAGCGGGGGGCAAGTCTGGTGTCAGCCGCCGCGGTAATACCAGCCCCGCGAGACCGGTGGGTCTGGGATCCTCACACTGATGTTAAGTAGTTGAATGGGTGTTGAAGAGTATTATCTTGTCGTTTACATAGCCAGAGTCTTGAGAGAAGTGAGGGTAACTGACTGGGAACTCAGCCTAAGGCTAAACCCTAGATGTAGCCTTAAACCTCCATACTAACAATATTAGTGTATCATTGAAATCTACGGAGATAAAAACCTCACTCTCTAGTCTTAAACCTTAGTCATAAATTAATACATCCTAATTTTAGTCTGATCAGTCTCTCCCAATGTTTTCCCGGACCCACGGCGTGAATGGTCGGGACGTTTATTGGGCCTAAAGCGTCCGTAGCCGGCCCGGTAAGTCCTCCCTTAAAGCCTCGGGCTCAACCCGAGGACGGGGAGGATACTGCCGGGCTAGGGGGCGGGAGAGGCCGGCGGTACTCCCGGGGTAGGGGCGAAATCCGTTAATCCCGGGAGGACCACCAGTGGCGAAGGCGGCCGGCTGGAACGCGCCCGACGGTGAGGGGCGAAAGCCGGGGGAGCGAACCGGATTAGATACCCGGGTAGTCCCGGCTGTAAACGATGCGGGCTAGTCGTTGGGCGGGCTCAGAGCCCGCCCAGTGACGCAGGGAAGCCGTTAAGCCCGCCGCCTGGGGAGTACGGCCGCAA
>Ga0209183_1000339_pt1 | contig 20786 bp, 23 predicted proteins | sample LHCtaG_2_FD_184120 | JGI IMG/M metagenome (GOLD analysis project Ga0209183, IMG submission 184120) | Hot spring microbial communities from Little Hot Creek, USA to study Microbial Dark Matter (Phase II) - LHC4sed_replicate (SPAdes)... | ecosystem: Environmental > Aquatic > Thermal springs > Hot... | reverse complement strand
ACCGAGAGCATCATTGTAGCGGAGTATCTGTCGCGCAATCCTCCCCCACGCGCCAAGGATTTGGCTGCAGAACTTGGTGTTTCGATAAAGACGGTCTACAAGGCTCTCTACAAATACAGAAAGCTAAAAGGTTTGCAGAATGTAACGAGTGGTATGGCTCACGAGGTTGCAAGCGATGCTGATGATCACGAGGGAAAGAGCTTGATCGAAGCGGTATACGAGCTCAAGCATTCTATTGATCGCTTAAACGAACTTTTGAGTGTGCTCATTGAACTTTTATCAAAAAACGAGCTCAACGTCGTTCGCGGTGTTAACTCGCTTGAAAATCTCCCCCAATTTGTCAAAGATAACCCTTGGCTTGAAATAGTAAGCAAGCTGGACGTTGAGGGCTAACTTCATTCCACCCTCTGGGCTCGCTTAGCCTCAGGTCTGAGCTCTATCTTTCGGTGGAGCGCTCTGAAGGCCTTGCTAAATGGGTCGCTAAGGGAGGGGGTTAGCGGGTCGATGGGGCTTAACGCCCTTGAAGCTTCAAGCAGCTTGGCTCTCGTCAGCACGGCGAAATACAGCAAGCCGATTATTGCCGAATTTTCTGAAGCTGTAGCTACCTGCACGCCTATAAGCTCACCGTTCCTCGATGCTATAGCTTTCACTAGAGTGCCTTTTTGTGTACCCCATCCCCTAATCTTGGTGACAGCCCACTCCAGCTGGTGTTCCTCAGCTTCTCTCTGCGTGAGACCCAATGAGGCGTAAACGGTATTTCCGAGCCTAACCGCAAGGTATCTTCTAAGGGCTGGAGCGCGCGCGCTCGCTACCGAGGAGGCGAAGTTCAACGCCTGTAGTAGTACTTCCTCCTCGCTACCCACAGAGTGCACGTGCTTCTCAGGCTCTATAACCTCGGTCACCAGCCCGATTGCGTAGATGTCGCGCGAACACCCAACAACCTTACAGCTCCAGTCTACTCTGACCCTAGTTCCCCCCAATCCCAGCGACGACATGCATGGTGAGGTCCCGAACCCATAGTTAACGATTACAGAATCCGGCTCAGGACGCGGGATCTCTACCACGATCTTAACGCCTCTCTTTCTCAGATCGTCGGCGATCATGGAGGCGAAGTCGTCGTCGAAACCATCTGAGTTCCAAACGAGCTGAACCTCCACTCCAGCCCGTAACATCGCATCGACTACAGGAAGCGCAGTCAACCCGCCGACCACCACCACTTTCCTCACTTTCTCTAATCTTTCGCGCAGTAGCTCGGCATCCTCAGGTGTAAGGAGATCTATTACGCCATTTCTCCGCAGCTCTGGCCATAATGAAACAAGGACCCGGGGATTATCGTAAATTTTCCCATCGATCTCGAATTTCCCATCCTTTGCCAGCCGAAGCGAGCGTGCGGGAACCACCTTAACTAAGTCAACGATCGATATCAGGTTCTTGCTGACGGCGATTGGGCTTTCCACTAGACCGGCCGCCCAGTAGGGTAGGAGTGTTCGGGAGAATCCAAGCCTAGAGCTTTCGGCGGCAAGCACAACTTCTTCCCTGCGTACCAATTTCCGGAACTCATGAGCTGCGAGGCATGCACCTATATCGCTTCCGATAACTACTAACGCCACGGTTCTCCTGCTGCAAATCGAATATAAAACAGCTCGTTGCACTTGCTAATGGCCATGCCGAGGGTTTCAGGTGTTCAGGTGGGCATCGTCGGCAAGCCGAACACGGGCAAAAGCACTTTCTTCGCAGCGGCGACGTTGCAGGACGTCAAGATAGCTCCATACCCCTTTACAACGATTGAACCCAACGTGGGGATCGGTTACGTCAGGTTTGAGTGTGTGTGCAAGGAGTTCGGGGTGAAAGACAATCCTGTTAACTCTATTTGCATCGACGGGTGGAGGTTTGCACCGATCGAGCTCATCGACGTAGCTGGTCTGGTACCTGATGCGTGGCAGGGAAGAGGTTTGGGCAACAGGTTCCTAGACCAGCTAAGAAGGGCAGACGCGCTCGTTCATGTGGTTGACGCCTCAGGTGCCACCGATAGTGAAGGAAGACCTGTGGAGCCGGGATCGCACGATCCGTTAGAAGATGTCGTTTTCCTAGAAAGGGAACTGGACATGTGGATCTACGGGATGCTGGAAAAGGATTGGAAGCGTTTCGCGATGACTGTGGAAGCCACGGGCTCGAAGATCGATGAGGAACTATACAAAAGACTCAGTGGGCTCGAGGTATCCCGCAGCGCCGTACAAGAGGCCATAGAGGTTGCCGGTCTCCAGGGGAAGCGGCCGACATCATGGAATGGCGACGACCTTGTGCGCTTAGTTAGAGAGCTCAGGTTTAGGTCTAAGCCTATGGTGATCGCTGCCAACAAAGCTGACCTGCCAACTGCCAAAGCCAACATTGAGAGGATGCGGGAAGCTCTGAAGGGACGCTACGTAGTGCTCCCCACCTCAGCGGAAGCAGAATTAGCTTTGAGAAAAGCAGCCGCCGCAGGTTTAGTGAAGTACCTTCCGGGAGACCAGGATTTTGAGGTTGTAGGCAAACTCACGGAGAAGCAGCTAGCCGCGCTTGAGTACATCAGGAATAGGGTACTGAAAGTTTACGGTGGTACTGGAGTTCAAGAAGTGATAAACACCGTAGTCTTTGGGGTTCTGGGATATGTAGCGGTCTTCCCAGTAGCGGACGAACAAAGTCTATCGGACAGCGAAGGTAGGGTGTTACCAGAAGTGTACTTGATGAAAAAGGGGGCTACCGTGAGAGATTTGGCTTACGCAGTGCACAGCGAGCTTGGCGAGAAGTTCATAGCGGGCATTGACGTTAAGAATCGCAGGCGCGTCGGAGCTGAAACCCCTTTATCGCATCGTATGGTGGTAAAAATAGTGGCAGGCCGCTGAGCGCCACCAGGGGGTGCGCACTACGCACACACGTTTAAAAACTTGGTCTCATGAGGCTCTCCGGTTGCATCAGGGTGCTGCAACGTGACTCTAGTGGAGCTCCGGCACGTTCGCTTTAGATACGCCGGCAGCGATAGCTATGCGCTTAACGATGTTTCCCTCTCGGCCGAGCGGGGAGAGTTTATACTGCTCGTCGGGCCTTCTGGCTGTGGCAAGAGCACGCTGCTTCGCGTGCTAAACGGTTTAGTACCTCACTTTTACGAGGGAGAGTTTGAAGGCGAGGCCAAGGTCGCCGGTTTAAACGTAAGAAGCACACCAACGCATGTTTTGGCAAGGCATGTTGGCATGGTTTTCCAGGATCCTGAGAACCAGCTTTTCCTCTCGAGCGTCGAAAGAGAGATAGCGTTCGGTTTAGAAAACCTAGGGCTTTCTCGGTTAGAAGTGAGGAGGAGGGTTAGGGAGGTGTTGAAGGAGTTCAACCTTGAGAGCATCAAGGAAAAAGCGCCCTACGAGCTGAGCGGTGGGCAGCAGCAAAAGGTGGCTATAGCCTCTGTGATGGCGCTGGAGCCTGAGATCTTAGCTTTAGACGAGCCAACGGCTAACCTAGATCCCCTTAGCGCTCTGGAAGTTCTTACGCTTGTGAACCGACTAGTGAGGGAGAAAGGAGTACTCGCGTTCGTTGTTGAGCACAGGTTAGAGCTCGCGCTGAGGTTTGCTACCCGTATGATCGTAATGCTCAATGGGCGTGTTGCAGCGGACGGAGGTCCCCGAGAAGTCCTTCTTAAGGCGGGCAAAGTTGTGGGGTATCCCCCAGTTATGTTAGCACACGTCCTGCTGAAGCGGAAAGGGCTCGTAGGCGATGGTGTCCCACTAACTTGTGAGGAGCTCGCAGAGGAGGTGATTGCGAAATGGGCGTTGCGATACTCGTAGAGGACGTTCATTTTTCTTATGAAGGTGTTCCTGCGCTGAGAGGAGTTTCCTTGACAATTAGAACGGGAGAAGTTCTAGCCATAATGGGTGAGAACGGCGCAGGCAAAACCACACTTGTGAAGCATTTTGTAGGTTTGTTGAAGCCGGAACGCGGGAGAGTTCTAGTTTTTGGTATCGACACGCGAGACGCTAGTGTGGCACAGTTAGCTAGGCGCGTGGGTTTGGTCTTTCAAAACCCTGACCACCAGCTTTTTGCTGAAAGCGTTGAAGGCGAAGTACTGTTCACATTGAGGAACATGGGTTACCCCTCTGACAAAGCCCGAGCAATTTGCGACTCTATTTTAAAGCTATTCGAATTGGATCGCTACAAAAATAGGTCCCCGTACAGCTTGAGCATCGGCGAGAGGAAGAGGCTTGCAATAGCGGCTGTCGTTAGCTACAACCCCGACGTTTTAGTTTTGGATGAACCGACTGCTGGTCAGGATTTCTTCAACAAGTCGAAGATATCGAAATTGATATTCAAACTAAAGATGCAAGGCAAGGGCGTAGTTATAGTTACGCATGACGTTGAGTTCGCTGCCCAAGTTGCCGACAGGGTAGTTCTGATGGCTGAAGGGCGCGTAATACGCGAGGGGGGAGCTAAGGACGTGTTGACGGATGCGGAGGCTCTGAGACGTGCTCGGCTTATGCTACCCCAAATCCCCGCTACGGCGGCAATATTGGAAGCCGAAGGCGTGAGTCTGCCCAGCAAGCCGCTCCTACCGGGAACTCTATACTTGGAACTCTTAGAACTTCTTGACCACAGGTGGTCCGAATATGAGTAAGGTCTTGGATATCTTTAGGTTCAGGCGCAAGAGGACCTTGTTGCACGAGCTGGATCCGCGAGCTAAGTTTGCGATGCTGGTAGCGTTGAGCGCTGCCTCGCTGGCATTAAGCGACGGAGTTAGTTTAGCAGCACTACTCGTTGTTGAAGTGGTGCTCTTAGCTGTTGCAAAGTCTCTGCGCGAATGGGCGCGTTCGCTAACAGGGCTCTCAACGCTGCTGATTCTTATTTTCGCGCTTAATTACTTGACTCTCCCAACCGATAGGCTTTTCACCGCCACAGCTATGACTCTCCGTTTTCTCTGTTTAACCACAGCGTTCTCCATCTTTTTCCTCACAACTACAGCGGACGAGCTGGCGGCAGCGTTAGAAGCTTCAGGCGTGCCCAGGGAGTACAGCATGATGTTCACAATGTCCTTGCGTTTCGTCCCCTCGCTGGCGCGCGATATGCAGACCGTTACCGACGCGTTAAGGAGTAGGGGTCTCGAACTCGAAAAGGGCAGCTTGAGTGAGAGGCTGAGGAACTATACATATCTTCTAGTACCCCTGATAGTCTTCGAACTTAAAAGGAGTCTAATGGTCGCTGAAGCTCTTGAGGCGCGCGGGTTCGGCGCCGTTAAAAAAGTAGAGCCATACATAGAACTCACCTTCAAAGGGAAGGATTACGTAGTTGTCATCACTAGCTTTCTCGCGTTGCTTGCTGTTGCTTGGGTCATTTTGAGCGGAACTTACAGTACGTTCGTCGCATGGCTTCGAGGGGTTTTTCCTAAGGTATAGGTGCGCGCTACCTAGGTACACTTAAATCCGGGCATAAGCTGACGGGATTGTGAGTGTGCGAGTGCTTATTTGCGATCCGATGCCTGAGCAATTTGTGAAATACTTGGTGGAGAAGGGTATAGAGGTGGATTTCGCGAAAAGCCCGCCCCCGGAGGTTCTCAAGGAGCTCGTAGCTGGTTACGACGCGATAGTTGTTAGGAGCGCTACAAAGGTAACGGCCGAGGTAGTAAGGGCATCCAGTAGGCTTAGAGTTATCGCGCGAGCTGGAGCCGGCCTCGATAACATAGACGTTGAGGCTGCTGCGCAGAAGGGCATTAAGGTTGTGAACGTACCCGAGGCTGTAGCTAACGCGGTCGCCGAACTTACGCTGGCGTTGATTTTCTCCCTGCTAAGATCGGTACCGCAGGCTGTTGAGAGCTTGCGAGCGGGCCGCTGGGAGAAACGATTGTTCGTCGGCCGGGAGCTGGCTGGGATGAGCGTGGGAGTCGTGGGGCTAGGCACCATAGGAGGGCTTGTCGCAGAGAAGCTGGCAAACCTAGGTGCACGTGTGATCGCTTATCGGCGCAATCGCCAGCTTCTTGAGCAGGAAGCGGCTAGGATAGGGGTTGAGGCTGCTAGCAGCCTACAAGATCTGCTTAGCAAAAGCGAAGTGGTGACGCTCCACGTGCCCTATACAAAAGAGACCCACCATCTGATAAACTCCATGAACATTCGACTGCTGCCTAAGGGGTCATACCTAGTTAATACAGCGAGGGCATGGGTTGTGGAGGGCAAGGCTCTTCTCGATGCCTTAAATAACGGAATTCTTGAGGGTGCGGCGGTCGACGTGCACTACCACGAGCCACCCCGCGAGGATTGGGAGTGGGAGCTTGTGCGACACCCGCGAGTTATAGCAACCCCGCACATAGGGGCGCAGACGAGGGAGGCTGGAGAACGCGTCAGTAGGCTCCTAGCGGAGAAGCTGGTAGCCAGCTTACTAAGCGCGCGCCCGCCCTAGGTTACGGTTGCCGTGGGTTTAAAAGCCCGCCCGGGTGTTGCCCGAAAGTGTTTTGTGAGCTTACTAAGCGCGCGCCCGCCCTAGGTTACGGTTGCCGTGGGTTTAAAAGCCCGCCCGGGTGTTGCCCGAAAGTGTTTTGTGTGCGAAAAAAGGGAAAAAGCGCGCGCGAAGTTCCGGAAAACGGGACCTCGCGGCTTTGCGCGAGGCATGGCTGTAAGGTGGTGAGGAAGCCGCGCGGTTTAGTGAAGTGCGAGAAAGGGCATACAATGCACAGCGATGTCAACGCCGCACTGAACATTCTACTGAGGGGTGCAAAGTCAAGGTGCGGAGCGCGTCAAAGTGCACAGCTTCACGCCCACACCCGGCGGAGTCGTCGAAAAAGGAAAAAGAAAAAGCTATAGCCCTGCGGTATAAGGCGGGTAACGGCGTGGCGCGCCGCGGCGCGCTACTAAGCGGATAGCTCACAAAAAGCTTTAAGTGGGGACTTGAAAAGGCGCGTGTATGGGTTACTACAAGTACATCGCAGAGCTGTGGAAAAGGCCGGACAAAGGTCCCTTAGCGGAGCTCTACAAGAAGCGTTTAGTGGAATGGAGGAAGCAGCCAGCAATCGTCAGGGTGGAGAAGCCCACACGCATAAACAGGGCTAGGGCGCTGGGTTATAAAGCGAAGCCTGGTTTCGCGGTCGTAAGAGTTCGCGTAAGGAAGGGTGGTTTGAATAGACCTAGACCTAGTTCGGGCAGAAGACCCAAAAGGATGGGCGTGTACGGCTACGCGCCGCACAAGAGCACCCAGTTGATAGCTGAGGAGCGTGCAGCTAGGAAATACCCTAACCTAGTTGTGCTTGGGTCCTATTGGGTGGGTGAGGATGGAATGTACGAATGGTATGAAGTCGTGATGGTCGATCCCCACCATCCCAGCGTAAAGAACGATCCCGAGAGGAACTGGGTTTGCGGTACTATGAAGAAATTAAGCTACTCCGGCAAAGTAGAAAAGGTGATAGAGAAGCTTAAGGAAGGGGAGGCGAACGAGAAGGGTGCTTAATGGCTCGGATAGTGTTAAGTGCTGAGATCAGCGCTTTTTGTCACGCTACAGAAGACCTTGATAAGGTTAAGGCAGCGTTGGTGAACATACTCCCTGAGAGTGCTCGAGCAGAGCTCGAAAACTCCATGAGCATTGCGATGCTAGAGGGGCACTATGGGAATCCAATTTTCGTTTTAAGATTGAGAATTGAAGAACCGGAGCTTGCCGAGGCTTTACTAAAGCAGCTGCTTGCATCTCTTCCGGAGGGAGACTTGGCCGTGTTAGATAGAACTCTGGGGCAACGACTCGACTCTTCAGGCAACCTATACCTGCGGTTAGACAAACAGCGGGCGTTCTTGGGCGATTTCAGGGTATACGATGGGGATGATGTGATCAAAGTGAAGGTGAAGTTAAGCCCTCAGGCCCGGCAAGCGGTTTTAAACAAGAGCCTTAAAGGGTTGCTGTAGGGCGCCATGCGCCGCTTCTTCGACCTTCTTATCCCTATAGAGGTGTTATCCCCTCAAACCTTGCAAACAATCCGAGAGCTGAATTTCTCCGGTGTAGGAGCATCGCTAGGCGTAAGGTTGCTCTCAACTAATCTTGTCGGTTCGTTAGAGATCCTAAAGAAAGTGAAAAGTGTTGGAGAGGCAGAAGGTCTAGATGTTGTTACAAGGATAATGGTCGATGAGGTTCTGAGTGAAGGGGCTCTGAAAGCGTTGCTCAGGAAGTTCAGAAAGATGGTCGAGGTTTTCTCCGTGCACGCGTTAGATAGAAGGTTGACTGCGCTAGCTTGCAGGGACTCAAGGGTAGACGTGGTCACCCTATTACCGGGCTCTCGCCTGTTCAAAGGGGACCTCGTTTACATCAGTGAGTACGGTAAAAGAGTGGAGCTGCTTATGGCTCCGGTTCAGGTAGGCAGTCTGCTGTCCAGAGCTAAAGCTTTGGCTTATTACTCAAAAACCGTTGAGCTGTTGCAGAGGAAAGGGTTGACTGGGTCTCTTATTTTTTCCTCCGGGGCTGCGAGTTCTAAAATGCTCCGCGATCCCCGATCGATGGCTTCGCTACTGAGCTTAATGGGTTTAACGTACGGTGCTGCGTTGGACACTGTTTCCAAAAACGTTGTACGCTTGGTGGCCGAGTGTCGAGATAGGTTATCTGGAGTAGTGCCTGTCAGAGGTGTTAGGATAGTGGAAAGGGGTGGTGACGGTGGCTGTTGAGCGACCCACCTATAGATATGCTATCGTGCATTTTCTCGATGTAGACGCTAGCATCCTTGAAGATAAGCTAGTGGCTGCTGTGATGGAATTCGGTGGTGTAAAAGGGCTCTCTGAAGTAGAGCCTAGCGTAGTTTATATAGACCCGAAAAAAAGGATTGCAATAATTAGAGTAAAGCGTGAAGGTCTGCATTTATTCAGAGCAGCTCTGGCAGTATACGAGGAGCCTTTAGTCAGGGTAATCAAGATAACCGGTACGTTGCGCAAAGCCCAAGCAATAAGCTCTTCTTTTTCATTCTAGCGTCGCGTTAGTGAAGGCTTATAAAACGGGGGCGTCAATACTTACCGGTGAAAATGGATGTTCACGCCTCCGGGTGTGGGTTACGATAGAGCTGTAGCGCTGTTTTCGCCAGACGGCAGGTTATTCCAGGTAGAGTACGCCCACGAAGCTGTCAAAAAGGGTTCAATAACCGTCGGGATCAAAACTCGCGATGGTATAGTTCTGGCAGCGGAGAAGCGTTGGCCATCAACGCTTGCGGAGAGCGCCGAGAAAATAAAAAAGATTGACGACCATGTGGGCTTAGCTTTCTCGGGACTATTCGGTGACGCCCGAGTTTTGATCGACGACGCCAGAGTGTACGCTCAGGTTTACAGGTTAACGTACGGGGAACGAATACCGGTGGAGCTACTGGCAAAGAGAATTTGCGACATTAAGCAAGTGTACACGCAGCACGGTGGTGTTAGGCCTTTTGGCGTGGCTTTTTTAATCGGTGGGGTTGACCGCCGCGGACCCCATCTTATAATGACCGATCCTGGCGGTAGCTACATGGGCTATAAAGCCACGGCTATCGGAGCTAACTCGCAGACCGCTATCGAAATACTCGAGAAAAGCTACGAGGAAAACCTGACGTTAGAGGATGCGATATTGTTGTCACTTAAAGTTCTAGATAAGACGATAGAGGGAGGGCTAGCTTCGACAAAGGTCGAGATGGGTATGATCACCGTGAAAGAGCAAGAGTTTAGGCTCTTGACGCAGGCTGAAATAGCCACTTACGCAAACAAGCTGCGCTGAAAGATTTTTAGACTGGGAACTCTTGGGAACTAGGGATGAAGAGGGTTTCGCGCAGCGATCCAATGAGCGGAGGCCCTTGAGCATCCGACCGACCGTGAACTACGGCATAGGTAAGCGGGCTTTCAAGATTTTATCGAGGGTGGGCGCAAGCCTTTTCTGGTGCGATCGCTGCAATGTACCGCTTCTGACTAGAGTCTGCGGGCTTTGCGGCGGCGAGGGTCGACAAGTTAAGGTCACGCCACCGGCAGACCTTAGGCCGGCGCTTGGGCTTGAGTACGTCCGACTCTGGAAGCTCATCGAGAGCGAACTTGAGGCGCCGTGCCCCTATCCGCGGCGTAGGATCGTCTTACTCAACAAGATCCCCTACGTGGATTCAGCCGATGAGATTCTGGTTGACGGTTACGTGATAGGTCACCGCTATTACGATCTGTTGCGCGGCTTGTGGAGGTTTAAGCCCATGTATTACGGTGTCTCGGCGATTCTGAAAAGTAAGATCGGGTACTATGCAATCACGGATATAGAATTTTTGAAGAGGGGGTTCGAGTTGCATGCAGAGGATCTTCTGGAAGCTAATCTACCGCATAGGGGATCCGAGAAGTTCGTGGCTATAGGCACAATGAACGGTTACGAGGGCGTGGGTATCTTCACAAAAAAGAAAAGAATCCGTGTACTGAAAAGCTGGAAGGCTAAGAGCTTCGAGTGGAATTCCGCTAACCCTTCATGGCTAGACGCCGTTGCGGCCAACGAGGCAAGGCTTTCAACTCTGGAGCTTGAGGCTGTGGATTTTCTAAGAGATGCTGTGAAAAAGTATGGTTATCAGCCTGTGGTATCTTTTAGTGGGGGGAAAGATAGCTTAGTGGCACTCAGGCTTGCACAGAAGGCGCTCGGGAAAGTGCATCTGTTGTTCAATGACACAGGTTTAGAACTCCCTGAAACTGTCGAGTACGTTAAGCGCACGGCTCGCGGTATCGGCGCGGAGCTGATTGTCGCATCCGCAGGTGATGCCTTCTGGAGAGGCCTGGAAGTTATGGGTCCACCAGCTCGAGACTACAGGTGGTGCTGTAAGGTGGCTAAACTCGTGCCGACCGCTAGGGCTGTGAGAGAGCGCTTTTCGAAAGGAGTGCTGAGTATAGTCGGTCAGCGCAGGGCAGAGTCGGCCAGTAGGGCGAGGAGCTTGCGTGTGTACAGGAACAAGTGGCTCCCGAATGTTGTTGTGGTAGCGCCAATACATTCTTGGTCAGCGCTCGAAGTGTGGCTTTACGTTTTCAAAGAGCGCTTGCCGGTCAATAAGCTCTACTTCAAAGGATTTGACCGTCTCGGCTGCTGGCTATGCCCTGCTATCGAGATGGGAGAGGCCGAGGCAGTAAGAGAGCAGTACCCTGAGCTTTGGTCTAAATGGGAGGATTTCCTAAGGGCATTCTCCGAGAAGAGAGGTCTCAGCGCTCCGAGAAGAGAGTTCTCAGCGCGGAATGGATCAAGTTGGGGTTGTGGCGGTGGCTGGTGGTTCCGGGTGACATGAAAAGGTTGGCGCGCGTACTAACCGAACCTGTTAGAAGCGTCGTCGAGCGCGGTCCGCGCGTGGCCGTAAAAGCTGAAGGCGACAAAATTTCCGTAGAGATAAACGGTTTTGACGGGGATCTGGACTTAGTCTCTCTAGCAGATGCTTTGTCGTCCATCGGTACTGTGGAATTAAACGGCAAGACCCTAACGCTTGACGGTAAACCTGTATCGATCAAGAAGGTCGGAGGCTCTGTAAAAGTAGCAGTGGAAGCTGCTGCGCATGCCGATAACGTCGCCAAGGCAATAATTAGGGCTGCCTTCTGCGTGGGTTGCGGCTCATGCGAGCTATGGTGTCCTAGAGGCAGCGTGAACGTAGTGAACGGTAGATTTTCCGTAGAAACTTCCCTTTGCGTTCACTGCGGGGTGTGCAACCTTGTATGCCCTGTGGCTGAGTACACGATGCGGGCAAACGCCATCGCGAAAACCTTAGGAGCCTACTCTCAACATTAGGCAGGCTCGAGTGGAGTGAGACAGACCTGGCAACGCCCATGGAGCTTCTTGTAGCAAATGGGACAGTAGAGGATATCGCACTTGGGGCACCGGTACATTTCGTCCCCTCGGTAAAGCCTCTTTCCACACCTCACACACCTGCCTACCATTAACATTTTCGGAACGTGCACCATACTTGAACTCGAAGCCGCGTCCCAGGGGTCTTTTATGAATATTTCGCTGCACTTCTATTGTGCACGCCTTTTTCTTGTCGATTATCTGACCACGCAGGATAACGTGTTTTCAGGGAAGGTGACAGCTTAGACTAGTCTCGGCACCGAGCTACGCTGTGTTTATATAGCTGATCTAGACAGCGTGAAGCGTGCCCAAGAAGCGGAAGAGCCGCGGCAGGCATAAAGGCGATAAAGGAAGAGAGGCAATGGTTCAATGCGACGAGTGTGGAGCATTGATTCCTCGATCCAAAGCTGTTAAAGTGACAAAAAGGTACGCTCCAATAGACCCACAGCTTGCAAATGAGCTCCGAAGCAAAGGGGCCATAATTCCAACCTACGAGGTCACCAAGTACTTGTGTATACGCTGTGCGGTTTACAGGGGGATCGTGAAGATACGCCCGGAGGATGAAAGGAAAAAGAGAGTTCCCCTAGGAGCGTAGCCTAGCGTTAGCAGGGGAATCCTTTCCCGCGAACTACAGCGATGTTGGTGAAACGGGTTTGAAGGAGGAACTTTCTCAGTCCTCGATTATACTAGCCCCCTTCTTGAGACATCACTATGAAATTAGTAGCTGGTAGCCTACAAAGACCCTCAAGGATATTCGTTGTAAAGGCCTCATCGGCTTTTGTAAATCCGAATTTAAAAGTTGAAGCGCTTGCATCATACGGGCGTCTCGACGTGGTGGCCCGCGCTGTGATTGCGGCGTTTTCGACGAGGCAGGGATTGAGGCGCGATACTCTGTTCTATGCTGCTCTTGAGGGCTCGTCTAAACCTGTTGTTCTAGAGCTTAGAGGATGGGAGATGCTACCACGACCAATTCTCAGCGAGAGTGAAGTAGGTGCGATTCTGCGAGCCCTCTTGCAAGGTTGTGAAGTTCCCGGAGCTAGGATGCATGAAGCCTGTTTCCAGGAAGTTGTAGCTTCCTTGGTTTCACTGCTAGACGCCTCTAGCGTGTTCTATTTGCATGAGCAAGGCGTGGACATTTCGAGTGTGATATTGAAAGAACCTGTCGCCTTCATCCTCGGAGATCATAAAGGTATTGAACACGCTACAGAGCGGTGGTTGAGGAGTATCGGTATCCGCTGGCTAAGCTTAGGGCGCATACCCTACTTCACGGAACATTGCATAACGTTTGTCCACGCGGTGCTTGATGGTTTACCTCTAGAGTAAGCTCGTTTATTCGAGTTTTGGGCGTATTTCTATCTCGAAGCCCAAGCGGCGCGCTAGCCGTTCCAGCTTCCGTCGCGGCTTGCCGACAATGTAGTTGTAGTATTCCTCATTCACCAGTACTACAGCCCTGCTTCCCTCAATCACGACTACCTCTACCTCGCTGTCTGGAAGGTACTTTCGCAGTAGCGTTTCTAGACGCGTTTTTACCCGTTGTTCTTCTGAGATTGTAGATTTTTTGATGGGTACAACGAACGTCCTATCGCCGAACACGTAGAGTTCATACTCCGGTTCACCGGTCAAGAAGTCCTTGACAACGACTACTGGGCGCGCCAGTTCGGCTTCGCGCAGCCCGTGTGGTACCTTGACTACGGTTTCGACTTCGTATACTTTCTTGACTTCACCGTTTTCGATGAATATGACTGTGTCGATGATAGACGGTATCATACCCAGCTCAACTCTGCCGATGAACCTCTGGATGGCGTCAATCGGGCTTGTTGCGTGTACTACACCTACCATACCGACCCCTGCTAGTCTCATATCGGCGTACAGCTCGAAGTCTTTCGTATCCCTCATCTCATCGAAGAACGTGTAATCCGGCCTTGAAAGTAGCAGTACATCATGAAGCTCTTCAGAGGTAGCGTAAGTCTTTGAATACTGCGTAACGTCCACTGGCAACTGCATATCCCTTGGAGATTCGATTGTCTTAACGACTTTACCCTTCCTGTGGTAGTACTCGGCCAAAGCTTGGGCGAAAGTTGTTTTGCCCATACCAGGAGCACCAGCAATCAGTATACCTTCAGCCTGCTTCTCTAGACGGTGAAGAAGCTTAGGCGGCAAGCTGTAGTCCTCTAGTCGGAGTTTAACTATCGGCCGGACGGCAGTTATCTCAAGGCCGTCAGAGAGCGGCGGCCTTGTGATAACGATCCTGAAGTTTTCCACCTGGACTATCGTAGAGCCTGGGCGTTCGCTCTCTATGAATGAGTCATGGTTAGCCTTAGCGTATTCGATAATCTCGCTAGCTACTTCCTCAAGCTCCTCCCTAGACATAGGAGCGTCCCCAATAGTTACAATTTTCCATCTTCCAGGTTTTCCAACTTTTGCGTAAGGTTTAACCCCTTCTTTCAAGTGCACAGAGAGTGTATCGTCGGTGAAGAAGCGTTTTAGCGAGAGCTCGTCCCTACCGGGCTCGAGGAAAAGGACCGTAACTCCAGCAGCGCGTGCGGCTTCGGCGTTGACCTGGTCAGAAGTGACCAGCGTGGCTCCCGCATCGAATGCCAGCTCTCGTACGAGTTCATCAACATTCGCATCTCTGATCCATTTTATCCCTTCAGGCAAATCTCTAACGTAGTCTATATCAACAGTAACGCGTTTATCGGCAGCCTCCCGCAGTCGGCTAAGCTCCTTCAAGCCGATAAACCCCCTGTGCGTCCCCTCTCTAGCTAACTTCTCGAAGTAAGAAATCACTGCGGAGTGTATTACGATTCTTCCGGATAGCGAACCGCTTTCGACAGCTCGCCGTAAAGTTCCGCTCACAATACAAGATGTATCGGGCACGTACACCTTCTCCTCCATTTTATACGCACGGAGCGCGCTTGCAGAAGATTTTTAAAGGTTTCGCACGTTGTCCCGCGCAGGCGCGCGCCAGCTCTATACGCGAAGTACGTGCGAGCTACAATGGTTATATCCAACGTGTCACGTGTCTCCGCTATAATTGCTGGTGCACACTAGCCATACGTGGCGGCCTATCGTTTTAACCCAGAAATATACAAGGATTACGAAAGACTCCAGCGCACCGTTCTGGCGACGCTTGCTAGGATGATCAGGACAACTAAGGGTTCTATGCTCACGTTTAATGCTAAGAAGATTGCCGTGTTAGCTGGTTTACCCACGCATCCAGTCGTTCTTACGCTCATAAAAGATGTAATCGAGCAGCTCGGGGAGAAAGGTCTTGTACGGAGGGTCTCTCGTTCATCCCACGGAGTGAAGTACGCTATAAGCAAGGAAAGTCCCCTATGGGCTCTAGCGAAGCTCGGAGAAATTCCCTCGTCGCTTGAAGCTCTAGCTGCTAGGATCAGCTCGCGTTAACGCGCGGTACAGGAAGGAAGGTAGAAAAACTTTAGGGGTAGTAGCGGTAGTGTGGCTCTTCAGGCTCCGATGAGCGAGAAGGCTCTCACCGAACTAGTTAGGATAATCCTCGGCGAGCTCGAAGCGCTTGCGGTCCAGCGCCGAATGTCCGCTCCTAAAGTCTACATAGTCGCGCTCTTCGATGACAGAAATATTCCTAGCGACCCGGAGGCGGTTCGGCTTTCGGATGACGTCTTCATTAAGGAAGGGTGCATAGCCGTTAGAGCCACCGATATGCTTCCACTTCTTGTGGAGCGTGTAGCTGCAGGGTATTTCGCTCTAAGCCTCATCGATTCCGGCGAAGTATTCGATGAGCACCGGGTGCGACAACTCGTTCGTGAAGCCGTAATGCCAGTTTTAGCCAAGCTTGCGCTCAGTACTTAAAGCATGGGCACCTTTCAGTGCTCAGCATGGAGTTACTCGCTACTGCTGAATTTCGAAGGGGCTTGTAAGTACTTTAACTTTTCTAACTTCAACTTTTCTTGGTGGATAAATCCTTTTGACTAAATTCTCTACTTCTGAAGCAACTTTGCCCAATACTACTTCTTGAATAAACTCATTAAAGGTCATAGATGATGCTTTTTCTGTTATAAAATCTAGCACTATCCTCCTTATGGCTTTTTTCTGGCTGGTCTTAATTCTGCTTTGCGTAATCGCCATGCACATTACGCGCAGTCTCACACCATCTGCTGTTTCTACGTCCACTATCGTATCTATTCTCGACGTTCCTCGCCTTACAAGACTCCTAATGTAATCTCTCGTGAGCTCCACCTGCTTGAGTTGTGTATAAGCTGTATCGTCATCGACTTTTACTATTTGAAACTTAAGTTTTGTCGGAAGTTGCGAGATATCTTTTGTTATATCGTAGAAGCTGATTTCTACAGTTCTTCCCACTAGGTTTTTAGCGTCGTTAGCAGGTATCGTACCGATCTCCGCGAAGCCGAATGTCTTAGGGGCAAGTACCCTGAACCAACTCTTCATCTCCCACTTATCTCTCGCCTCTCGAACCGCCCTTTGAGCCATAGCGCGCGTGGTTGTCTCCGCTACTATATAAGACTTAGCGCGCATCATTCGCTAACCGTTTATATAGAGCACGCGTGAGAGGCCGTTGAGTGGAGGGGTGAGGTATGGAAGTCCTCTGGGCTCCGTGGCGAATGAAGTACATCGAGTACACTAAGGTGCGGAAAGGTGAAAGCGAAGAATGCTTCATCTGCGAAGCGGTCAAAGCAGATAAGCTCGAGGATCACCTCGTACTGTATAAGAACTCTTCGGCCATCCTTCTCATGAACAAATTCCCCTACAATACTGGGCATTTGCTGCTAGCGCCCTTGAGGCACGTTGCTGATTTTTCGCAGATGTCCAGCGAAGAACTCCTCGGCTTAGCGGAACTGCTCCGAAAAAGCTTGGCAATGCTGAAGTTGGCGTTGTCTCCCGATGGTTTCAACATCGGTGTTAATCTTGGGAGGGTAGCTGGCGCGGGACTGGAAACGCATCTCCACGTTCACATAGTGCCCAGGTGGTTGGGAGATACAAACTTCATGCCAGTCATTTCCAATACGAAAGTTATACCGGAGGCGCTCAACGACACGTACAGGAAACTGAAAGAGTACGCGCGCGTCCTGGAGGCAGCTCCGTGAACGTGCTGTATATAATCTTATAGGAGGGAGCAGGAGTGAGCATATGAAGGAGGCCCTAGCGGTGCTCGCGGGAATACTGCTTGGTAGTGGCATCGGACTTGTAGTAAGTGGTTGGTTACTAGGTACTTTACTACAACCTTTGATCATCACAACGCTAGGCTTCTGTACCGTATTGCTCAAGCCGAGGAGTAAGTACTGGGCCTCTGCCTTAGCTCTAAGCATCGCATCAGCGCTTACGGCTGCAGGCCTACGGGTAGCGATTACCGCACTCTACCTCCTAGCTACAGGAAACGAATCGGCGCGTGCCTTGCTGATCCTACCTGAGATCCCTCCGCAAACGCTCACTGGAGGGGAGCTCGCTCCTTTACTGGGATTATCGCTCGCTCTAACTATCGGCCAAGCGCTATTGATGGACGGGATCTCGCGCGTGCTCTCCCCCTTGTGGAGTGGTGTAGAAGCACTGAGCACCACTCTTGCTCCAGCACTAGAAGTTAGACCAAAGGATTTAGCGTTAGGAGCTCCCTTAGGTGTTGTTTCGGCTCTCGTAGACGTGCAACTGGATCTCAAGTGTGTAGGGTTTATTGCGCTTGTAGCTGTGCTCACTCCGATATCCTCGGCATCTACGCTAGCTTTTCACGGTTTTCTAACGATAATTTTCTCACGCTTACTTGAGGAAATCACGATGAACAGCATCGGGATTGGTATCCAGGTCGGAGTCCTAACAGCTACATCCGTTGCCGCCCTGTTACTCTACCTAGCTGGCGGCGCGACGGTTTACTCGAAAGCGGCGGTGAGCATTGCGGCTGTAGTGAGCGGTTTTCTCATTCTTGTTTTAAGCTTCGCTGCACTTGTGGGACCGCAGTGGGCAGTGTACTTAGCGTTAGTAGCTCTCGTGTTTTCATTCATCTCGATTCTTATTGCCATACGGTCTGAAGGAGGTTTTCTGCTTCCCTTATTCTTACCCAACTCTCTAGCACCTAGCTCCTTTTGGTTAGTGTGGTCTCACGTAGTTAGCCAGCTGAACTTAAACCCCGACGTGGTCGCAATAGCGGTAAACCCAACACTGTTGATGCTCCTAGCGGCAATGACCATCTGGGGTTTCAGGTTGTCCGGGAACAGCTACACGAGTATGGTGCTTATGCTCAGCTTGGCAGCACCGATAGCGCTTCTGCTATTGAGGAACAGTGTTAAACCAGAGCTAGCTTTTATCTCGGACTACTACGCTTGGAAACTCCCAGGTGGAGGTAAGCTGCCAAGCGTAGACTTCGCCGTAACTGCTCTGACCGCTGCTATTGTAGCTGTACTAACTATCTTTGTGTACTACACGTCTTCCCCTTCTTCGAGAGTCCGCTATACGCACTTTCTGTTTGATCCCAACGGGCTATTTTTTGCCTATGGATTCGCTAGTAACATTTGGGGGCAGTTGAATGGGGGATACGAGAGGGTGTTGTTTTTCACTATTGTAGGGGCAGTGGCCATTGCGAAGCTCATCGTCCAAAATTTTCGCGTGCTGGAGAGATTGAAGCTCAGAGATGTAACGAGAGGTGCTTTAAGCATTTACTGGTTGGCCTATGCTCTTTCGCTTGCACTACGTTACCAAACTTAGCCTAGCAAGGCCCACGCGCTATACTTTTATCATGCTCACTAGGATCTAGCTCATATGCTGCGAACCTCTCAAACCCTGAAACGATCGAGGGACTTAATTGGGAAAGCCATCCCATTCTACGTTGTCAACTCGATGCTACCTCCCATCGTGATATTCGCTCTTTCCCGTGCAGAAAGCGTTGTTTATGCTCTTCTAGCTCCTTTAGTGGCTTACGAAGCGGCCTGCCTCTTGTCCCTGGCGTTTTTACTCGCTGGACGGAACGCTCTGGGCGAGTATTCCCTCGAGCCAGCGCGTCGCCTGCTGCTGGTCGCCGGTGTTATGGGCTTGGTCACTGCACTTGTGATAGGCGGTGTAGTTGTGCTCCAAGCCCGTAGAAACATTATTCAAACGCTGACGGATACCCGCGGGCAGGAAAGAGTTAAAAAGGAGAGCTCTGCGAAGTGAGCGCTATGACGTCGGAGTCAAGCCCCCCTCCAGCGATCGTCAAGGTCCCGATTTTAAGGCAGTTTGGAAAAGTACCACCTAAACTCGCAAAAGTGGGCAGAGGTTACTCGGTGGGGGAGGTAAGAGCGGTAGGGCTTACGGTCAAGGAGGCTAGGCTGCTCGGCATATACGTAGATGAACGTCGAAAAAGCGTACACGAGCATAACATCGAAAAGTTGAGGGAATGGCTTAAAGCATTGGCTCAAAGAGAAATGAAACCACCAGCCCCCGCTCTACCCAAGGTATTAGTTACAAAGCCTGATAGAGGTCGCGTGTTCAAAGGTAAAACCACGGCCGGTAGGAGGATGCGGGGGCTGCTCAGCGTCAAGTACCGCTACACGCATCATTACAAGTGGGGGCGGAAGCTCAGAGAACGTGCGCTTCGCAAGCGCCATGAAGCCACCCGCCACACAGGTGGAGATTGAGCCGCAGCTAAATCTGCGCTAAACCTTTCTTTTCTAACTCTCTAAGCAGCATCGAAATATGACCTCTTACGAGCCTGCTCCCGCACTCGTAACAGTAGTACTTCCCCGAAATCTTTGCCAGAGTTTTCTTAGCTCCGCATACGCTGCATCTCAACTCCGTCTCGCGTACGCTGTCCACATGAATCCGTGCAATTCTCCTCCCCCTCAGTTAAAGGTTTTTGCCAGGATCGCCTCAGTTAAAGGTTTTTGCCAGGATCGCATGAACGCTCCCGTCCTACCCCATAATTATCGGATGCGCAACTTCACGCCTTTTCGTGAGACTATGGCTCCGGGATATTCGTTACTCCAGTGCTTCGCTATCTCTTCGAATTTGGCGTGTCTTGCGCTAAGTTTTTAGCGTGCAGGAGAGCACCTTAGCGCGTCGGTGCGGCTTATGAGCATAAAAACACCGCTTGAACTGCTTTCGAGACTCAAAGAAATGGGAGTTGAAGTTGCGGTGAAGTTGAAGGATGGAAGCGAGTATCGCGGCGTAGTCGAGGAGATAGATCTGGCAATGAACATGATACTCGATAAAGCTGTTCAGGTTAGTGAAGACGGCAATCCTCTAGTCAATTATGGGCGCATTTTCATACGTGGGAGTAATATAATGTACGTTGCAGTACAGGGTGATAAAGTGATTATTTAGTTAAGGTTGTCCACCTATGCTTAAATGATATAGCGAGGATAGCCTTAAGAAGTCAACCCCGGAAGCCCCCCGATGACGCGGGGCAACATTGTGTTGGAGCACCTCGAAACTCCACCGATAGCTAGGAAAAATGTAGAGTTTGTCGAACGCAAAGGTCTTGGGCACCCCGACTATATCGCTGACGCCATAGCGGAGTCCGTAAGTTCGGCGCTCTGTAAAGAGTATCTGGGCAGGTATGGTGAAGTGCTCCACCATAACGTTGACAAGGTTCTGGTGGTAGGGGGGCAATCAAAGCCAAAGTTCGGTGGGGGTGAAGTCATAGCTCCGATCTACGTCCTTGTAGCTGGGAGAGCAACCACGGAAATTAGAACCGAGAGTGGTGCTACCGAAACTGTACCGATCGGACCGATAGTGCTTAACGCCACGAAGATGTGGTTGAAAAACAACTTCAGGTTCTTAGATCCAGAGAAGCACGTGATTGTAGATTACAAGATAGGTAAGGGATCGGCAGATTTAGTATCTATCTTCAAAAGGAGGAAGGAATACCCTGGAGCCAACGATACTTCACTTGGAGTGGGGTTCGCGCCGTTAAGCGATACGGAGAGGCTTGTGCTTGAAGCGGAACGCTACCTAAACTCGCCCAAAATTAAGAGCGAGCTGCCAATGGTTGGAGAAGATGTCAAAGTAATGGCTGTCAGAGTAGGAACTCGGATAGATCTCAC